>Ga0307515_10009443_pt1 | contig 18857 bp, 18 predicted proteins | sample 17_EM_MG_FD_194513 | JGI IMG/M metagenome (GOLD analysis project Ga0307515, IMG submission 194513) | Populus trichocarpa ectomycorrhiza microbial communities from riparian zone in the Pacific Northwest, United States - 17_EM | ecosystem: Host-associated > Plants > Roots > Unclassified | place...
CCGAACAGGCGCTCCACGTCGGCCATCGGCAGGCTGGCCGAGGGTTCGTCGAGCACGAGGAGGCGGGCCTGCACTTCGAGTGCGCGGCCGATCGCGAGCAGCGATTTCTCGGCGCGCGTCAGCGAGAAGATGCGGCGGTCGGGGTCGATGTCGCAGCCGACGCGGCTCATCACGCGGCGTGCGGTGGCGCGTGCGGCGCTCCAGTCGATCAGGCCGAAGCGACGCGGGTAGCCCATGCCGAGCGCGACGTTCTCGGCGACGGTCATCCACTCGACGAGCCCGAGGTCCTGGTGGATGAAGGCGACTGGCTGGCGGGCGCGGTCGCTGCTGCGCCACGCCGATTCGGGTTGCCCATCGAAGCGCATCTCGCCGCTGTCGATGGGGAAGATGCCGGCCAGCAGCTTGATCAGCGTCGACTTGCCTGCCCCGTTCTCGCCCAGCAGCGCAACGATCTCGCCGGCGTGCACGTCGAAGCTGACGGCATCGACGGCCTGCGTGCCGCCGAAGCGCTTGCTGACGTTGCGGAACTCCAGCAAAGCGGCGCTCACAGAAGCACCACCTTCGACACGTCGGGCTCGCGCTGCGTGGCGATGGTCCGCACGATGCGCAGCGCCTCGGTGTCGAGCACGGCGACACGGTCGTCATCGAGCGAGATGAACGCGAGCGGCTTGGTCGGGTGGAACGACAACGCGATCGCCCGCGCGCCGAGCGGGAGGTAGCCGGTCTCTTCCAGCGTGAGCGGGTCCACCACCGAGAGGCTGCGGTCACCGTAGTTGCTGGTGAACAGGCGGCCATCGTGCGCGCGGTGGATGCGTGTCACGTCATCGCGCGAGGCGGCAGAGTGGCGCACCGTCATCGTGTCGGTGTCGATCGCGCAGAGCGTGTTGCTCCAGCGGTTGCTGACGAACAGCGTGCGCTCGTCGTCGCTCAAGCAGTAGCCCTCGGGCTTCTGCCCCGGGTGGCAAGCGACCGGCGCGAACAGCGGGTCCCACGGCTTCACCTTGGTCACGGTGTGGCTCAGCAGGTTCATGCAGTAGGCCGTCTGGCCGTCGCGCGTCAATGCGAACAGGTGGCTCTTGATGCCGCCCGACGGCACGGCGCGTTTCGCGGCGGCATCGGTCGCCGGCTCGTCGAGCACCAGCAGCGTGGCCTTCTCTTCGCTGAGTGCGTAGAGCCGGTCCTGTGCGTCGATCTGCAGGCCGTGAATCCGGTTGAACGGGTACAGGTCTATAGACCGTACCAGTTGGGCCGAACGAATGTCGATCTGGATGATGGAGTGGCCTCCCGCGCCGGTGTGGCCGGAGGTTTCGACGCCGTAGTGGCCGACGTAGGCAAAGCGCGCATCACGGTCGGTGACGAACTCGTGCGGGAACTCGGGCAGTTGCAGGGTGCGCAGGCGCTCGCCCGACTCCAGGTCGTACCAGCTGAAGCAGTGCGCGCATTTCTCGACCAGCAGGAGGGTGTCTCGGCTCATGTTGTCCTCAGGGAGTTTGGAGGCCGCACGCGTTCAGGCGGATGCGGTACAGCGACGTGCTCGCGCAGATGTAGAGCTCGTCGCGCTCCACGCCGCCGAAGCTCAGGTTGCCGACCTTCTCGGGCACGGGGATCGCGGCCAGGCGCGTGCCGTCGGGGTGATAAACCTGCACGCTGTCGGCGCTGCTGGTGTAGAGCCAGCCGCGCGCGTCGAGGCGAAAGCCATCGGACACGCCCGGGCTCACGACCGCGAAGATGCGCGGGTTCGCGAGCGTGCGGCCGGCGACCACGTCGAACGCGACGATGTGGTGGTGGCCGCTGCCATCGGTGCGCAGCGCGGCGGAGGTGTCGGACACATACAGCATCGATTCGTCGGGCGAGAACGCGAGGCCATTGGGCTCTTCGACGAAGCTGCTGACCACGTCGAGCGCCCCGCTGGCCGGGTCGAACCGGAACACGTAGTTGTCGCCCAGCTCGGACTCGGCCTGGTGCCCCTCGAAGTTGGACAGGATGCCGTAGGGCGGGTCGGTGAACCAGATCGTGCCGTCGCGCTTCACGACGATGTCATTGGGTGAATTCAGGCGCCGGCCCTGGTAGTGGCTGACAAGCACTTCATCGCTCGTGTCGGCCAGGCTGGCACCAAAGCGCGTGCGGACGATCGCGCGCAGGCCATGCGAGCAGTGCAGCAGCGAACCGTCGGCCTCGCGGGTGTGGCCATTGGTGAATTCGACCTGGTCGCGCCAAACGCTCATGCCGTCGCGCGGGTGCCAGCGCAACATGCGGTTGGCGGGGATGTCGCTCCACAGCACGCTGCCGTCTTCGTGCATCCATACCGGGCCTTCGCTCCAGGTTGCGCCGGTGGCGAGACGCTCGAGCGTTTCACCCGGGCGGCCGAGCTCGGTAGCGCGTGGGTCGAACACGATCACGTCATTCATGGCGCGCTCATTTCATCGAGCGTGGTGCGGCGCACCTGCTCGAGGTGCTTGCGTGCCGCGGCAACGGCAGCCTCGGGCTTGCGCGTCTTCAGTGCTTCGACGATGCCCCGGTGCTCGGCCACGCTGTGCGCGATCGCGCCCGGGCGCTGCAGTGCGCGGCGCCGGAACTCGAGCGCGTAGTCATAGAAGTCGGACACCACGTCGACGAGCAGCGCGTTGCCGCAGGCCTGGTACAGCGTCGCATGGAACTCGCGGTCGGAGATCTGGAAGCGCACCGGGTCCCGCAGCATGGCTTCCTGGTCGTGCACCAGCGTGGCCAGGCGCGCCAGCTCGTTGTTGTTGATGCGCTGTGCCGCGAGCCAGATCACCTGCACCTCGACCGCGGCGCGTGCCTCGGCGACCTCTTCGAACGAGCGGTCCTTCAGGTTGCTGAGCGTGCTCACGGACTCGTGCAACGAATACGGCCCGGTGCCCAGCACGCGGGTGCGCGCGCCCTGACTCACTTCGATCATCTTGCGCGCCTGCAACACGCCCATCGCCGCGCGCACCGTCTCGCGCGACACGCCCAGCGTGGCGGCCAATTCGCGCTCGGAAGGCAGCTCGTCGCCCACGCGCAGCAAGCCGGAATGGATCATGTAGATCAGCTTGTCGCTGATCTGGTCCTTGACCGTGCGTTTGCCGATCTGACCTTTGTCCCCGGGGATGCGGGCGATGAGTTCCATGGGTGATTGCAGATGAACTACAGGAATCGATGATGAACTGGCCTACTGGTCTGGTAAGAGTACCAGTTGACTTGCGAACTCCACTTCGGGATAACCCGAGGACGTGGTCGCCGAGTCAACACTCTTCGGCTGTTCTCGTCACTTCCGATTCAGCTTGGGGTGGGAAGCAAGCGCGGGCTCATCCGTGATGGCCCGCTCGTTTGCATTAAGTGGGTGCCGATGACCGTCGGTAGCAAGCGCACCAAGTCGCGGGGTTGATTCTGGGGTCGTGCGCCGACACGATAAGCGCCATGAACACGCCCTACACCCCACGCGAACCGCAGTCCAATGCAGCCATCGAGGCCAAGGTCAATCAATGGCTGGAACTGAAGCGTGAGATGGAGGTTTTGCACGCGCAGGTGGAATACGTGCGTCTGCTCATGAAGCTGGGCGTCGCGAAGAAGCCCTAGGCGTTTTCGCCGCCGCTGAGTGTCCGCTCAGGCGGTCCAGAACAACTTCATCGCGAAGCCAACCGCGAACAGCAGGAAGCCGATGGCCTGGTCGCGAGACTGGCTGCTGATGGCGGATCGGATCTCTTCGAGATAGGCCTTGTGGCCCTGCCAGTCCCAGAGCTTTCTGCTCAGCCTGCGTTGGGCGATGCAGCTGCTCACCAGCACGATGAGCGACCCGATGCCCAGCAGCGAATCGGGGGCGAATCGCTGAAGCAGCTCGATCCAGTCCATTGCAAGTCCTTTGCACGTCGCCTCGGGGTCCTGCCCGTCGCCATGAACAGGGCTCGGCCGAGTGCCGGTCATTCTGTCAGGCCGTCGCCGAAGATCAGTCGTCGATTACACCGATGCCGGGTGACTGCGGAGCAGGGTTGGGCCCACCGGCGTGCCGCGTTCATCCGCGCTGATGGCGTTTCGTCCTGCGTTTTTTGCGGCCTGTCGCAAGCCGCTGGGCAGGGCAGGGTGTGCTGCCTAAAGTTCACTCATCGCAACACACCACCCCGCAGGAGCCCACCATGATCGAACGTTTCATTGCCCCCGTCCTGACCTTCTCCACCTTGATCGCAGGTCACGTCGCCATCGCGATGGCGCTGTTCGCCACGCCGACTGCGCAATCCACCGAGCAAGTCGCCAAGGCACCGGTGATTCAGCTCGAAGCGGTGGTCATCACCGCGAAGCGCGCGTCCTGAACGTTTCATGCTGTGGGGTGCCAAAAAAGCCGGCGTCAGCCGGCTTTTTTCATGGACGTTCCGGTTGGCCCGCCTCAGTTCACGACGTCGGACTCAGCCAGCCGGTTGCAGTACATGAGCAACTCATCGATCTCGTTCGACTTGTCGAACACGCAATCCGCGCCCAGCTCCAGGCAGCGTTCACGCATCTCCTGCGTGGCATGGTTGCTGAACACCACCCACTTCGCCGGCCGGTTATAGACACCGGCGCCGGCCTTGAGCACGCCGAGCCCGGAGCCGCCCTTGAGGTAGATGTCGACGATGACCAGGTCGCACTGGCTGCTGTCCTTGTCGATCCAGCGCAAGGCGGTGAGTTCGTCTTCCGCCGTGCCGACCACCTGTACCGGCACCGACTCTTCCAAGAGCTCGATCAAGCTCTCGCGGATGACCGCGCTGTCTTCGACGATGTAGGTCCTGAGCGTGTGCATGTCCATGTCTTTCATGAAGTGGAGGCCAGCGCGTCAGCGCATGCGGACTTCGCCGTGTTCGGCGATGTCCCGCGGCGAACGTCCGGTCACGGCGGCCTTCGCCATCGCAAAGAGCTGCACCAGCTTGTTGGACTTCACGTCCCAGTAACCGGCGTGGGTGATCTGCACCTGCACGAGGGCCAAGTCAGGGTCGGTCAAGCCGCCCTGGAACCACGCTTCGTTGAGCTTGCTCCACAGCTGCTCCTTCTTCGCCATGTTGTCCACCACGCGGGCGGTGCCGGAGACCGACACATAGCTGTCCTTGTCCGGATTGGCGTAGGCCACGTTCACGTTCGGCTCGGCGGCGATGTCCTCGACCGGGTCTCCGGAGCGAGACATGAAGAACCACAAGCTGCTGTCTTCGTCGACCTTCTTGTTTTGCGTGGTCATCGGCCGCGAGTGCAGGTGGCCATTGCTGTGGCGGGTGGTGAACATCGCGAACTTCGTGTCCTTGATCAATTCCCACAGCTTTTCGCGCGATTCGTTGGTGTCTTGCTGACTCATGGTGTGCCCCCTTAAGGTGATTTGCCCGGCTACGTGAGAACCATTGAACCAGCCCGAACCGCCGCGCGCGATCAGTGTTGAACGCCTCTGCGTGTAGGAGGTGTCTGGTCTTGGCTGATATCTGTTAACGGACGTAACGGCCTGTCTTCGGCAAAAAAAAAGGCCCCAGCGGGGGCCTCCAAGGTATGTCCCTCTCTCTGTTACTTGAATTGGTATCCCAGACTGGCGTAATAAAACCGGCCACGTGGATCGGTGAACGACGCCGCATAGCCGGCTGCGTGCGAGCCGTACGAAGACACCGCCGTGAACGGAGGGTCTTCGTCGAACAGGTTTCGCACGCCAACGCGCACGGTCACGTCCTTCAGCCCCGTGAAGATGCCGGACAGATTCCAGCGGCTGGAATCCTTCACGTGATACGGCGCGTTGACGCCGATGTTCGCGTTGACCAGTTCGGCCGATTCCGTCCAGCCCTTCACGAACACGTTCTGCAGGGCAACGCCCCAGACGCCTTGTTGCAGATCGAAGCTCACGGTGTGCTGCCAGCGCGGATGAGGTTGCACGCTTCCTCCGTCGCCCGCGGTACCTGCGTAGTCGGTAAAGGGACCATCGGCGTAGGCTTGGCGCTTGAACGTGTCGACGTAGGTGCCGTTCACGCTGGCGGTGAGCTTGCCCAGCGACTCCAGGTTCCATCGGGTGGTGATGTCGATGTCGATGCCCGAGGTCTTCAGGTCGCCCAGGTTTTCGACCGGCGTGTCGATGTAGCTGAGGAAGCCGTCAGCCGTGCGGTGGATGCGGCCGCCGAACTTCGCCAGCAACGCGGGGTCGGTAAGGATTGCATCCCCCGTGATCACGCTGATCTGGTCCTTCTTCTGGATGTTCCAGTAGTCCAGCGAGGCCGATATCCACTTCACCGGTTCCAGTACCAGGCCGACCGAGAACTGGCGCGACTTTTCCGGTTTCAGATCGGGTGACGACGAGAAGCGCTCGTTGAACTGGCTCTCGCAGCGGGCGTCCCCGGCGATGGGGCAGTTCGGGTCGACCAGCGAGTTCGCTGTGTTGGTCACCGACGGCGGGCTGTTGACGTCCCACAGCGACGGTGCGCGGAAGCCCGTGCCCGCCGACGCCCGCAGCAGCATCTCCGAACTCGGTTGCCAGCGGATGCTGGCGCGCGGGTTGAAGGTGGAGCCGAAGTCGCTGTAGCGGTCGAAACGTGCTGCGACGCTGGCTTCCCACCCTTTGGCAAATGGCGCGTTGACTTCGGAGTACACCGCAAACACGTTGCGGCTGGCCTTGGTTTCGGGCACTGACCCTTCCCCGCCGATGTGAAGGCCGAGGCGGTATTCGTCGTTGACGGGCTTGTCGTTAGCCTGTTCGTGGCGAACGTCGAAGCCAAAGGCCGCAGCCAGTTGCCCGCCAGGCAGGGCCATGAATTCGCGACTGGCTTTACCGTCGATCACGGTCGTCGTGGTCGATGACTTGCGCATTTCCCCTTCCATCAGGGTGGAGCGCAGCAAGGCATCGCCTTCCGCGTCGTTGGGGCCGAAGGGATTGATCTTGCCCGTGGCGAGCGCTGCGATGAAACGAGGCTCGCTGATGTAGCCCTGGTAGCTCAGCTTGCCGGCACCGCGCGCAACCGTCACCGCTGAGTCGTAGTCCCAGCCCTCCATCGTCCCCTTGACGCCTGAGACGACACGCAACTGCTCGTTGACGTTGTCGTTGATCCGGTTGCCGACTGGAACCGCACGCATCGAGATCTCGGCCACCCCGGTCGTGGGAACGGTGTAGCCCAGGCTGGTCAGCAAGGCCGCCGGGAAGTAGGGGCTGCTGACCGGGATGGCGAAGCTTGGGTAAGACGCGGTGACGGGGTCGAGGTGCCCCGCCGTCGAATCGATGGGCACCGGCGCCACGCGCCCGATGTTGTGATTGCGGGCGTAGGACGCTTCGGCGAAGAACTCGTTGGATGCATCGATGCGACGAGTGAAGCGCCCGAAGAGGTCTCCCTTGGTCTGGTCGGGCAGGTTGTCCAGCGTCGCCGAATAGATGAAGCGGCAACGAAGCAGGTCCTGCCCGCCAGGTGTGGTTCCGGCGTTTTGGGTGGTGGTGTTCTCCGGATCGCAAGGTGCGAATTTCGGGTCGACGAAGGTGCCGTTGCTGATGTAGGCACCTGGGCTCAAGCCATAGTCGACCAACCGGCCGGGGAAAGCGCGACCCGAGGTGGGCGGGTCGGAGCCGGGGATCTCCTGCATGCCTCGGTTGTAGAACTTCTGGTCGACCGCCCGCACGCGGGTGTTGTCCTGGTAGTTGGCGGTCAGCAGGAAGTTGTAGCCGTCGCTCGGCAGGTCGCCCATGCCAAAGGAGAGCGTGAGGCCGCTTTCCTTGCCGCCGATGTTCTTCTCGGGAGCCCCGTAGCGCAGGCTCAGTTCGCCATTCTTGTAGTCGCGTCGGGTGATGAAGTTGATCACCCCGCCGACGGCATCCGTGCCGTACACGGCAGATGCGCCGTCTCTCAAGACCTCGATGCGTTCGATGGCTGCGAACGGGATGCTGTTCAAGTCCACCGAGACCGTGCCGCCGATGCTGCCGAATGGGTGATTCGCCAGCCGCCGTCCATTCAACAGCACCAGGGTCGAGTTGGCGCCCAGCCCCCGCATGTTGGCGTTCGAGGTCGCGTAACCCGTTCCTTGGGTGGTGTCCGACTGCATGCCGCTGCTGGCAGAAACTCTCTGGATCAGTGTTTCCACGTTCGTTGCGCCGCTGCGCTCGATTTGTTCGCGTGTGATGACGGTGATCGGCAGGGCGGTTTCAGACTCGACGCGTCGGATCGACGAGCCGGTAATTTCTACCCGTTCAAGTTGCTGCTGCGCCATGGATTGATGGGCGGCCAAGAGCATGCCTCCGCCAAATGCCAGGCCAAGCGCCCGATGGATCTTCGTTTTTCGATGCATAACGGTCCTCCTCCCTCGTGGGGAAGTGCTATCGGTTGATGGAAGATTCCGGGTGGTGATGCTCAGGAGGCACCCGGAACGTCCCGGCGGTAGCCGGGGTGACGTACTTCTCTCCTGAGCGATTGGGTTAGGCGGGGACTGCAGCGAGTGGCCCTCGTGAGGCCGGCAGATGAATGAACCTCGAGGGGGCTGGATCGATCGCGCTCTCTTGTTTGTCGCCGGCGATACAAGTCGCCCATGGGTTGGGGCGACCACTAAGCAAGGCATGCGCCAGATCAGCTAACGCGAAACCCCCAGGGATTGCCCCCACATGGTGCGGGCCAGTCAATGGCATGGCCTCCTCGGCTGAGTGATGGATGTGCAGCTCCGCAGGAGCGACCCGTGCCAAGTCGTCTATAACTGCGCATGCCTCACAACGTCAGCCTCATCTCCACCATCGCAGCCGGCCTGGGCCTGGCGCTGATCCTGGGTTTTCTTGCAGCCCGCATCAAGGTGCCTCCGCTGGTGGGGTACCTGCTCGCCGGCATCGTGATCGGGCCGGCCACGCCGGGGTTCGTGGCCGATGTGGATCTGGCGGGCCAGTTGGCCGAGATCGGCGTGATGCTGCTGATGCTGGGCGTGGGCCTGCATTTCTCGCTGGCCGACCTGATGGCGGTGCGGCGCATCGCGGTCCCCGGCGCCATCATCCAGATTGCGGTGGCCACCGCGATGGGCATGGGTGTGGCGGCGGTTTGGGGTTGGAGTCTGGGTGCTTCGCTGGTGTTCGGCTTGTCGCTGTCGGTGGCGAGCACGGTGGTGCTGTTGAAAGCGCTGGAGGCGCGGGGCGTGCTCGAGTCGCTGAACGGGCGCATCGCGGTCGGCTGGCTGGTGGTCGAAGACCTGGTGATGGTGCTCGTGCTGGTGTTGCTGCCGCCGATGGCCGGGCTGCTGGGCGGCAACATGAATGCCGCCCCGTCGGAGCACGGCCTCTGGGCCACGCTGGGCATCACCTTCGCGAAGGTCGGCACTTTCATCGCGCTGATGCTGATCGTCGGCAAGCGCTTGTTCCCCAAGCTGCTCTGGCTGGTGGCGAAGACCGGCTCGCGTGAGCTGTTCACGCTGTGCGTGGTGGCGGCTGCCGTGGGCGTGGCCTATGGCTCGGCCAAGCTCTTCGATGTGTCGTTCGCGTTGGGCGCTTTCTTCGCCGGCATGATGATGCGCGAGTCGGAGTTCAGCCACCGCGCGGCCGACGAGTCGCTGCCATTGCGCGATGCGTTCTCGGTGCTGTTCTTCGTGTCGGTGGGCATGCTGTTCGACCCGCGCGTGCTGGTCGACGAGCCGCTCAAGGTGCTGATGGTGGTCGCCATCATCATGGTGGGCAAGACGATCGCAGCCATCGCTTTGGTGCTGGCTTTCAGGTACCCGATCAACAGCGCGCTCACGGTGGGTGCGAGCCTGGCGCAGATCGGCGAGTTCTCGTTCATCCTGGCCGGGCTCGGTGTGGCGCTGGGCTTGCTGCCTCCGGAAGGGCAGAGCCTCATCCTCGCCGGTGCGTTGATCTCCATCGCGCTCAACTCGCTGCTGTTCACCACCATCGAGCCGGTGCAGGCGTGGCTGCGTGCGAAGTCTCCGCTCGCGCGCAAGCTCGAGCAGCGAGACGACCCGCTGGCCGAATTGCCGACCTCGGTGCATGCTTCGTACCTGACCGGGCAGGTGGTGCTCGTCGGCTACGGCCGCGTCGGGCGGCGCATCGCGCAAGCGCTCGACGAGAAGCGCATTCCCTATGTGGTGGCCGAGGAGAACCGAGAAATCGTCGAGCAGCTGCGGGCGCGCAACACGCCGGCGGTGAGCGGCGACGCGGCCGACCCTGCGGTGCTGATCCAGGCCCACATCGCGCAGGCCGGCATGCTGGTGATCGCCACACCCGACACCTTCAGCGTGCGCAAGATGGTGGAGAACGCGCGCATGCTGAACCCCGCCATCGAAGTGGTGGTGCGCAGCCACAGCGACGACGAGGCTGCGCTGCTCGCGCAGGAGCAGGTCGGCACCGTGTTCATCGGCGAACAGGAGCTGGCCAGCGGCATGGCGGCGCATGTGCTGTCGCGCATGCGGCCGGTGGCCGCGCCTCACTGAAACAGGTGAACATCCGGTAACAGCAACAGGCACCCATCCTGCTGCAATGAGCCTGGCTGCGTTTCGCCAAGGTGTTTGACAAAGACACCGACGAAACCCGTCGAGAGCGAGGTCGGCGACGACACGCCCGCGACGCAGATTGCCACTCTTGCAAGCAAACAGGGACGCCCCATGCCGGTTGCCAGCCACTCTTCTACGCGCCACGCCGCGCCTAAGCTGCTGAACTCACGTTGGCAGAAGGCCGCGATCGCGGGCCTGTTCACTGCCGTGCTCAGTGCCTGCGGCGGCTCAGGTGCAGAAAGCAACGGCGCACCGGTGCCGCCTCCGGTGTCGGACACGCCGTCACCGGCGCCTGCGCCGGCACCATCTCCAGCGCCTGCACCAGCCCCCTCGCCGGCGCCAGCACCAACGCCGTCACCTGCCCCTGCACCCGCCCCTGCCCCCGCGCCATCTCCAGCGCCCGCTCCGGCGCCTGCGCCAGCCCCCGCTCCAGTACCGGCTCCAGCACCAGCACCAGCACCGGCACCCATGTCGCAGCGCGACGCCGTGCGGCTGGCTGACCAGGCCAGCTTCGGCCCGACCGAAGCACTGGTCGCCAGCATCAAGGGCAAGGGCGCCAGTGCGTGGGTCGCCGAGCAGATGGCGCTGAAGACGTCGAGCTACACCAGCGGCAAGGGCGGCGAGATCCACCAGTTCACCGGCAGCGGCGACTTCTGCACCGGCAAGGGCGACGACTGCTGGCGTGATTACTACTCCACCGAGCCGCTGCTCTGGGACTTCTACCGCAACGCCGTCAACCAGCCCGACCAGCTGCGCCAGCGCGTGGCCTTCGCGCTGCAACAGATCGTGGTGATCAACAACCTCGACGTCAGCGGCAACTATGGCTTCCGAAATTACTACAACGTGTTGCTGCGCGAATCTCTCGGCAACTACCGGCAGGTGCTGAAGAAGGTGATTCTGTCGCCGGTGATGGGCGACTTCCTGAACAACGCCAACAACGACAAGGACGCGCCGAACGAGAACTTCGCGCGTGAGCTGCTGCAGCTCTTCTCCATCGGTACCTGCGAACTCAACACCAACGGCACGCTGAAGGGCGGCGCGTGCACGCCCACCTACACCAACGAGACGGTGCGCTCCTATGCCTACGCGCTGACCGGCTGGACCTACCCCGCAGGCGGCGCCACCTCGTACGGCTGCTACCCGACCGGTGCCAACTGCCGCTACTACGGCGGCGCGAACGACGGCGACATGGTCCCCGTGGCCAAGTACCACGACACCACCGTGCGCCCGCTGCTCAACGGCTACACCGTCGCCGCGGGGCAAACCGCACCGCAGGCGCTCGAGACGGTGCTCGACAGCGTGATCACCCACCCGAATACCGCGCCGTTCATCGGCAAGCAGCTGATCCAGCACCTGGTGAGCAGCAACCCGTCAGCAGCCTACGTAGCCCGTGTGGCGTCGGCCTTCACCACGGGCAAGTTCCAGAGCTTCGGCGCCGGCCAGCGTGGTGACCTCGCGGCCACCGTGGCCGCGGTACTGCTCGATGCCGAAGCACGCGGCGACAGCGTCACGCGCAGCGGCGGCAAGCTGCGCGAGCCGGTGCAGATGTTCACCGGCGTGCTGCGCGGCCTCAACGGCAAGACCGACGGCGATGCGCTCAGCTGGTGGTGGGGCGAGACCATGCGCGAGCATGTGTTCCGCCCGCCTTCGGTCTTCAACTTCTACCCGCCCGACTATCCTGTCGCCGGCACCACTCTGGTGGGCCCGACCTTCGGCATCCACAACGCCAACACGGCGCTCGCGCGGCTCAACTTCCTGACCTACATGCTCGACTGGGGCGGCACCCCCGCAACCGACAGCGGCGTGCCGAACCCGGTCGGTACCCTGGTCAATCTGAGTGCGTTCACCACCGACGCTGCCGATGCCAACGTGCTGGTGGATCGCATCTCGATGCTCGCTCTCGGCAACACGCTGCCGACCGCAGCGCGCACCGAGGTCGTCAAGGCCGTCTCGTGGTGGACGTCATCGACCGACTCGGCCAACTGGAAGGTCAATCGCGTCAAGGCCGCGGCCTACCTGATTTACGGCTCCCCGCACTACCAAGTGCAACGCTGAGGACACGACGATGAACAGCAAAACTTCCTCCGCGAACGCCGCTCTGTCGATGGACCGCCGCCGCTGGCTGATGCGCAGCAGCGCCGGCCTGGCCAGTGCGCTGGGCCTGGGCACTGCCGCCAACCTTGTGCTCGGTACCAAGCGCGCGTACGCCGCCGACTACAAGGCGCTGGTCTGCATCTTTCTGTACGGCGGCAACGATGGCCTCAACACCATCGTGCCGACCGACAGCGCGCGGTACAACCAGTACGCCACGGTCCGCAAGGGCCTGGCGCTGCCGAGCGCGAGCCTGTTGCCGATGTCGGGCATCAGCTACGGCATGCACCCGTCGCTGCAAGGCCTGGCGCCGGTGTGGGCCGAAGGCAAGCTGGCGCCGGTGTTCAACCTCGGCACGCTCTACAAGCCGATGACCAAGGCGCAGTTCCGCGCCGAGCCCGACAGCTCCACGTTGATCCCGGCCAACCTGTTCTCGCACTCCGACCAGCAGATCGAGTGGGAGACCGGCAGCACCAGCGCACTCACGCGCAGCGGCTGGGGCGGCCGCGCTTCGGCCGCGTTGGCGACGCAGAACCCGGTCATCTCGGTCGCGGGCAGCACGCGCTTCGGCCTGACCGACACGATCTCGCCGCTGGTGCTGCCCGACACGCCGGGCGAGACCTTCGGCGCCTACGTTCTCGAGACCGAGGCACAGAAGTACGCGCCCAACGTGCTACGCAAGAGCGCGCTCAATGCGCTCTACGCCAGCGGCCAGGAGACCGACCTCACCGAGGCCTATGCCACCGCGCAGCGCAATGCCTTCAGCGTGTCCGAGCGCCTGGGTGGGCTGGTCGCCATCGAGCCGGGCGGTGCTGGCGCGCTAGCCGCCATCGACGCCGCCTTCAAGCCGCTGATCGACGGCCCGGAGCTCACCACCGACCTGGCGGGCCAGCTCTACCAGATCGCCAAGCTCATCGCCGCCAACAGCACCGTCGGTGGCAACAAGCAGATGTTCTTCGCCCGCATGGATGGCTTCGACACCCACGGCAACCAGGTTGCCGGTGGTGCGCCCACCACCGGTAACCACGCCACCCTGCTGAAGGAGCTGGGCGACGCGCTTGGCGCCTTCTACTCGGCGATGAAGGCGCTCGGCATGGGCGACGCCGTCACCGCGTTCACGCAGAGCGACTTCGGCCGCACCTTCACGCCGAACAACAGCAACGGCACCGACCACGCCTGGGGCAACACCCACCTGGTGGTGGGCGGTGCGGTCAAGGGCGGGGCGAGCTATGGTACTTTCCCGGAGCTGGCGCTGGGCGGGGTCAACGACGTGGGCGTCGACAGCTGGGAGCTGCAAGGCCGCTGGATTCCGACCACCTCGGTCGACCAGTACGCCGCCACGCTGCTGGGCTGGTTCGGCGCCACCGACAGCCAGCTCAACACGGTGCTGCCGAATCTCGTGAACTTCGGCACGAACCGCAAGCTCGGCTTCCTCTGACGCCCGGTCGACGGGCTGGCTGGGGCTGACGCCTGTCGGCCCGGCCTGCAGCCTGTCCGGTCGATCGTTCGGCCTGTCGCTTGCCCATGGCGAGGCCGCCAGGGGGCGGCTTACAGTGGGTGCATGGTTTCCTCTGCCCCCTCCGCTCCTTCATCGACCTCGCAATTCGTGAGCGCGTTCGTCCGCGCTTTCAGCGCCTACGCGCGCTGGCTCGACAGCATCAGCTGGAAGCGGTTCTTCCTCTTGTCGGTGCTGACGATGATCGTCGCCGGTGTCGCGTCCGACCTGCCGCCGTTCAACCTGCGCTGGGGTGAAGACACGGTCATCTACAAGCCACGCCCGGTCGCGCCGCCCAAGCCCCCGAAAGCGCCTGTGGCGCCCCAGGCACCGCAGCCGCCCGCCAAGCCAGGCAGCGAGAGTTCGTTGTTCGACATCAACGGCAAGCAATACGCCCTCACCGTCGACGAGCACGGCATCCGCATCGGCCCGGTGGCGGCGAGTGCGCCAGCCGCCGCCGCGTCGGCCGCCAGCACGCCGAGCGGCCTGCATGTGGACCTGCCCAGCGTGAACATCGACCTGCCGGACCACGCCACCAATGCCGACGTGCGTGCGGCCATCGAGGAAGCGAAATCCGCGATCAAGGAAGCCATCGAAGACGCGAAGGAAGCCGAGCGCGACGCCGCCGAGGCGGCGGCTGAGGCCGAAGCCTCCGGCATGAAGGAGATCCGCATCAAGGCCTTCCGCCTGGGCGACCACCTGCCGCCGTTCGCCTTCCTGATGATCGTCATCTCAGGCATCACCAAGATCATGGCGGCCGGCCGCTTCAAGGCCGAAGCGCAGGCGGTCGTCGCCACCGAGATGGCCGAGTCCGAAGCACTCAAGCGCCAGGTGATCGAAGCCCGCATGGCAGCCATGCAGGCGCAGGTGGAGCCGCACTTCCTGTTCAACACACTGGCCAGCATCGACCACCTGATCGAGACCGACCCGCCGCGCGCCAGCAAGATGCAGAAGAACCTGATCGCGCTGCTGCGCGCCAGCATGCCGACGATGCGCGAGGCCAATGCACAAGGCAGCCGCGACCTCGGACGCGAGCTGGCGATGATCCGGCCCTACCTCGAGATCTTGAAGGTGCGGATGGAAGACCGCCTCGTCACCGACATTCGTGTCAACGAGGGCCTGATGTCGGCCGAGTTTCCGCCGATGATGCTGCAGAGCCTGGTCGAGAACGCCATCAAGCACGGCCTGGAGCCCAAGCCCGAAGGCGGTTCGCTGACCGTGAGCGCGGAGATCGTGCACGGCAAGCTGGCCGTGAAGGTGGCTGACACTGGCCTCGGCTTCGGCAAGGCGCCCACGGCGGGCACCGGCATCGGCCTGGCCAACATCCGCGAGCGGCTGCAGCTTCTCTATGGCAACAAGGCCAGCCTGACGGTGGCGGAGAATCTAGGGGGCGGCACGGCGGTGACCATCACGGTGCCCTATTCCTCGCACTCTGGAGAGACTGCATGAAGCTGAGAGCCGTGATCGCCGACGACGAACGATTGATGCGCGAGCAACTGCGCGCCCGCCTGGGCGAGGTGTGGCCCGAGCTCGAGATCGTGGCCGAGGCGAAGAACGGCCTCGAAGCGGTCGAGCTCACGCGCCAGCACCGGCCCGACATCGTCTTCCTCGACATCCGCATGCCCGGCATGACGGGCGTCGAAGCCGCGCGGCAGATTGCCGTGCTGCCGGACGAGCAACCCGATGGAGAGCATGGCGACGAGCCGGAAGCCTGGCCCGGTTGCGAGATCGTCTTCATCACCGCCTACGACCAGTACGCGGTCGAGGCCTTCGAGCAGGGCGTGGTCGACTACGTGCTGAAGCCGGCCGAGCGGGAGCGCCTGCAGCTCACCGTCGAACGCATCCGCAAGCGGCTGGCGCAGCGCCAAGCCACGCACGAGCCGCCGCCGTCGGCCGGTGCCGACATGCAGCAGCTGCTGCACAAGCTTGCGAGCCAGATGAACCCGGGCGGTGCGCCGCAGCGCCTGAAGTGGATCCAGGCGACGGTCGGCCAGAGCATCCAGATGATCCCGGTCGACGACGTGCTGTTCTTCATCTCCGACGAGAAGTACACCCGGGTGCAGACGGCCACGCTCGAAGCGCTGATCCGCAAGCCCATCAAGGAGCTCATCGACGAGCTCGACCCCGAGCAGTTCTGGCAGATCCACCGCTCCACGCTCGTCAACACCAAGGCCATCGCCGGCGTGAGCCGCGACATGCGCGGCCGCCAGCTCGTCAGCGTGAAGGGCCACAACGAGAAGCTCGAGGTCAGCCGCAGCTTCACGGGCCTGTTCAAGGGGATGTAGTCACGAGGCGGCCGAGGAAGCTTGCGCGTACCTGTCAGACCCCCGAATTCGCATCGGGTCACGGAACCACCCCGCTGGCCTTGGGGTCCGACCGAGACACGCCAACTCTTCGAGCGCCACCGTGAACAGCACCCGCACTCGCCGCGCGTTTTTCACCGACGCGCAAGGCAACATCACGCTGCAGGTCGAGGCCATCGCTTCGGTGGGCATCGCCGATCTGGCGCAGGTGCATAGCCATCAGATCAACCACATCGCGGGCTCCACCTCGCATGTGGTGCACTTCATCGGCGGCGGGCGGCTCTGCTACGCCTACAACGAACGCGGCCAGATCATCGACGTGTCGGCATGGCACGTCATGCTGCGCCTCGGCCCCGAGAATCAATGCATCTTCTCAGCGCTGGCCTGACGCAGCGCTTGTCGCGCTGAAGTCCGCGCCCGGCTATTCCAGCAGCCCGTAGGAGATGAAGTTCGCGCGCCGCGTGTGGCGGTGCTTGGCGAACAAGGCCTTCATGCCGTCGGCCGACTCCTGGCGGTAGTTGGGCGGGCGCACGACCGAGATGGTTTCGCAATCCACCAGGCCCATCTTGAACTCGCAGGCGTACTGCGCCAACTGAACGTAGCCCCAGCCCCAGTGGTTGTAGTCGCGCTCGATCAGGTTCCAGAAGCGCGGCCACGCGCGCGCGTCGAACGCCGTCAGGAAGAGCTCGATCACGTCGACCAGGCGCCCCGTCTCGGTGGGCTGGCGATACATGATCTTGTGCGGCGTGATCGACTGTGCCGAGAGCGCAGGCGCCGCCATGTCGAGCTGGTTGCGTTTCATCACCTCGATGAAGCGCTGCCAGGAGAAGTCATCGATCTCGATGTCTTCCATGCCGAGGAAGATCACGTCGTACTTGGCAGCCACTTCGGGCGTGATGTACTTCTTGAAGAAGTGGTAGATCACGCCTTTCTCATGGATGAAGGTGCAGCGGTCGAACGGCGCGCCCTCGAACTGGTGCCCGTCGTAGACGAAGATCAAAAAGTCGAAGTGTTCCGCGTCGAATTTTTCCAGCAGCTTTCTCAGCTGCGCCTCGCCCGAAGCGCCGACCGGTGAGGCGTAGAGGTACTTCTTGCCCGAGGTTTGTAAATTCTTCTCGGTCGCTCGCCGAGCATCGCGTTCCTTGACCCACTGCCGCAACCTCGCTTTGCTTTGCACTCCCTTGATGGCATTGACCGATCGAACCCACAAATTCTTGACTCTGCGCATGGCGGCCGCCTCCTGATATGAGCTTCCCGCCAGGGCAATTGGCGTTCCGCTGCGCTGGCCTCGTGATGAACGTCAGGGCGAAGCAGGGCCGTTGCGCCGGATGTCGGTCAGCGCAGCGATGAGACGCTCGCGCACCGAGGCGGCGGGCAGCGACGCCATGTCGCTCAGGCTCAGTTCACGCCCGATGCGTCGTGCCGCCAACAGCCCGAGGTAGTAGCCGGCACGCGCGGGCCAGTCGCCGCGATAGCCGGAGCCCAGGAAGGCGGCCGTGTCGGCGTCGGTCGTGGAGTCGATGCGTTCGAGCAACTCGCCCGCGATGCGGGACGCCGCGGGCGGACCGTCGCGCAGCAAGGCCGCGTCGTCCAGCAGCACGTGCTTCAGTGATGCGGCGGGGTTGAGTTGCTCGCTGGCGTAGGTGGCAGTGCCTTCGATCCACACACCGACGTAGAGCGGCGGCGCCGGGTCGAGGGAGAGGCTGGGATTGCGCTGGCACTGGTAGCAATGAAAGATCTCGTGCGCCATCAGCACGGCGAGGTCGGCATCGGCTCCGTGGTGCTTCACGATGCCGTCGGGGCTGAAGAACAACGGCAGACTCTGGCCGTCGGGCTCCAGGTGCGCGTCGAACCGGAACAGCGAAGGCACCAGATAGACCGGCGAGACACCGGCGTCGAAGTCCCTGAAGGTGTTGATGAACCGGTCCAGGTTGACGCGATAGTCGGTCACCAGCCGCGCATGGACGGTGCGCACTGCCTCGGCCATGGGGTCGAAGCCCGTGAGCCATTGCGCCAATTGCGGCGGCTTTGGAAGATTTATGCCGGCACGTCGGAGCACCGCTTCTTCGGGCACGAAAAACTTCTCGATCAGCGTGGCAACGCGCTGATCGATCGATGCGGCGCGGCTTTTGTCGTAGACCGACCAGAACGCCGGCATGCGGTCGATCGGGGCCGACGACGACGCGGCGCGAGCCGGTATCGCCGACGCTGCGAGCAGGGCCAGCAGATGGCGGCGGTTCATGGCGCGCGACCCGAAGAACGACGCTGCCTCAGATGCCGGCATACCACTGGTACCCCTGGTCTTCCCAGTAGCCGCCATGGCCGCCGCCGATGCGGGAGAAGTCGTCGACCAGCTCCAGCCGCATCAGGTACTTGGCGTGCTTGTAGCCGAGCTGACGCTCCACGCGCAGGCGCAGCGGCGCGCCGTTGGTGATGGGCAGTGTCTGGCCGTTCAGCGCGTAGGCGAGCAGCGTCTGCGGGTGGTAGGCGTCGTCCATGTCGATGCTCTCGTAGTACCGGGCGCTGCCGAACGA
>Ga0307515_10009444_pt1 | contig 18855 bp, 2 predicted proteins | sample 17_EM_MG_FD_194513 | JGI IMG/M metagenome (GOLD analysis project Ga0307515, IMG submission 194513) | Populus trichocarpa ectomycorrhiza microbial communities from riparian zone in the Pacific Northwest, United States - 17_EM | ecosystem: Host-associated > Plants > Roots > Unclassified | place...
ATATCCTTTAATGCCACCCTCTAGCGCAGCAAGCATTATAGCCAGAAAGCTTACCTTATAAAGAGCCTTTTTATAGTTATAAGTAATAACGCATTAATGCACCCAATTCTATATAATAGGGCACTTAATCAGAGAGCTTAAACACGGGCGCTTATTAGGCGGTAACGGGGCGTTAGTACAGCTAAACGACCTCTTTCTATTAGTGCTTCGGCCTTTCCTTACACTACCTTATACTTTAGCTACGCTTAGAGGCACCATTAGGCTTTTAGGCTTATAGTTTATCGCTTTAGTAATATCCAGCCCCTTACGGATATTAAAGATATTATTATCTTGTCCACCTATATAAACAGTCCTATAGTAATAGTACCTGGCCACGTTAATTACTCCTTTCTCCGCTGCCTTATATAGCAGTTTGCCTTCTTTCTTACGCTCTAGGTACTGCCATAAGTCTTTAATAACGAGAGGTATCTTAGAGGTGTTACCCTTACGGTGCGCTTTCTAGCAAGTTATCGCCCGACTGGTAATACAGGGTGCCCACTTTATAAGTTTGTTAAGGATAAGATACTCAGTCTAATTGTTACGCACGACCTTAATATATCGTTTGCCGTCCAATATTAAAATGGTAGGGTTAAACCCGAGCTACTCTTCATTTATTAAGAGAAACCCTAACATCACTAAGGTAAATTATAGTCCGTCTTTATTAATATCAAATAGTAATAATATAATGCCTCCTACCTAGTTATACTCCTATAGCCATATAATAGATCTATAGAGGGTAAAACCTAGGACAAAGTAACAATTATCCTAAGCGGCAAAGACTTCCCTTATATATTTCTGTAACCGACTACCGGACCTTGCATATTACCCTGTTTCACCTGCGTTAGTACTACCCTCGTATGTCTCGGATACGTTTGAAATGAGTCATGGGCTTCGGAGTTCGGGGTCTACTTTCATGTATTTATACCACTTGATTTCCATAGATTTACAATTAAGTTGCTTGTTCAATTCCCACATACTGCAAAGCTTACAATTTCCCTAAAGCAAACTATGCCTGCAAGGCTATATCGGTATTTAAATTACTCTTTAGCTCTCCTAGCATAAGTATATATAACTAATAGCATTAAGAGCTTTCGCTAGCTATTAGATCATTTATAAAACCAATATCTAGCTTTTACTTTGCTGTAGACCCTTATAAGGGCTACTTAGTGTATACAACAAGCTTTTATTATATCTTTAGGGCGGACCTATACTCCTCTACAAAGCCTAAAAATAATTTAATTAGGTTATTAAACCACTCTAGGACATTATCTTACTCTGCGCTTTTAGGCCAGTCACGCCAGCCGCCCTTATTAGCGTACAGTAGATTGTCCCCTTCCTTACATTTCTTAAAAACGGCGGCGCTTGCCTCTTTAAGACCTTCCACTCCCCTAAAGAATGCTTTGTATAAGCTAGGAATCCCTATATAAAGAGGGCCTAACTCCTCCTTTAAAACATCATCTACGTATTTCCTGTGTTCGGACGAGTTGGCGAAGCTACTTATGTTATATAAATATAGGGTTTAAACGTGGAATAGTAGCGGCTAGGGGGGAGGCGTGGACTCTGTAATAGTAGCGTATACCTTTTCCTAAATAACCTTATTAGGTTTAATCCAAAGGATCGCATTTAGAAGAGGCAGGAACCGCTTAATATTAAAATCATCAGAATTGACTAAGGAGCTAAGCCGGAGAAGGTTACTATAAAGGGTGCCGCGGCTAGCACTAGACGGAAGTACTTAAGTAATAAAAAGATTTTATAACGCTATAGTAAGGTTAACAACTAGATTTTTAAGCCCTATATATATTAGAGGAGACTTAGGATAGACAAATTAATAAAAACCTTTATCGCCTATCTGGTGTAACGAGTCTAAAGAGCTAGGGATACCCAGATCTTAATAAGTTAAGTTAAATAAATCGCGAAAGTCATTTAGCCCTTCCCCAATAGGCTTTATTTTAATTATCTCTAGTTTAGAAAGATTCGCCATTATGAGCGAACGCGCTAAGAGCTACGTCAGGAGGGCTAGTGTGGTAGGCGGGTAGGTAGGCGGGGAGGGAAGGTTAAAGAGGCTAGCATATAAGGACGGTATAATAGTAAATAAATGCAAAGAGGTTGAGAATACGTCGGTGGTGGTAGTGCAATAAGGAAATAACCTAGGAGAAAAGTATAAGGAAGAAAGCAAGGTGCAAGTAAACGCGAGAATTAAAGATTAGGTATAGAAAAGTTAAGCCAATCTAACGTAGCTTAGACTGAGGCTTCGCAGGGCTTAGTTAAATACTAAGCTATAATAGCCGGGTAGGCAGCGTTTTCTAGTCTATAACTAATCATACTTATTAGTTTTAGTTTGTTCCGCGAAGCGTAAGGTTTATATAGCAGGGCTCTTATATAGTAAGGCTAAAGGGGCTAGAGAATAGGTTAACTATGGGGTTGGTTATATAAGCGCCCACAAACGATTACGTGGCTAGTCCTAAAATGAGCTAAACCTAATACGCCAAATACAGATACAGTTAACCTCTTTTTACAGCGGTTAATCAACCTATTTCCTGAAAACAGGTTCTAGTTCCTAAAACTAGATCCAGTTTTTAAAATTACGCCCTTTTTTATAGTGGTTAATTAGCCCGTATCTAAAATAGGAATTAGGATCTAGTCTCTAAAATCAGATCTGGTTTTTAGGATCGTAATTTAAGCCAAAACCTAGAATCGGGATATAGTCTTTAAAATCAAAATACGGTCTTTAGAATTAGATCCAGTTTTTAGGATTTAAATTATAATATAAAGGCCCTTTATTAAGTTAATTAATTCCAAATCTCTTTCCATTATTTAATCTCATTAATAATAATAATTCTAGATATATAATTAAGGTAATACAAATACCCGATTTTTATTACTCTCTTAGTAGATATTACGTAATTATATTTAAACTCTAACGTATTTAGTAAGCAAGCTGGCTATATAAGCATCCGACTAACCTAAAAAAGGTCTTTTATTTAACGCCTAAAATTAGGTACTTAATTTTTAAGGTCTACTTAATCCCTCAAACCCCCTCAACATTATCACCTCCTCTCTAGCACTCGGCCCCGAGTTAAGCAGCAATGCTAATTATTTAAGTAATAGGAAATTTTATTAATAACTCTCCGCTCTACCTAATTGCTTTTATAGCATCTTAAGTCCAAATAAATCTAGAATATCTTCTTAATGGGCATTCTCGTCTTATCTTCACGCTTACTCCAGTTACTCTTATTTATATCGGCCCCAATCTTAATATAGCGCTTAACGGCCTTATTTCCAGTCTAACCGCTATACTTAATAAGAAAGGGAACAAGCCTCGCCATTTTGCTACAACGTATAGTCTTATAAATATTATAATACTACTTAATTACTTTAAGCCGGGCGAGGATATATATCTCCAACTTCTACAATTGCGCCTTTAAAGTGGCACACTTATAATATACACTCTTAAAGATACAAAACTCTTAGGGCGTATTAACGACTAACTAAAAGTAATCTATAAATACTAACTAAAGCTAGAGGTTCCTTTTAGATATATTAAAGACTGGCGCGGATATAGACCTAGAGATCACCCTATTTATATATAAATGGTAAACGCTAGTACCTCCCAGGATGTCTAGCAAGAATTTAAAGCCGCTATAAGTACTCTTAATTAAAGGCTTTTCTAATAGACATTTAACTAACGATACTAAGTTAAGGAAGAACCGTTTAAAGCCTAAGAAGGGGAAATGTCCATTAGAGGCAGGAGACATTAGCCAGAATAATATAATAAAGCGTCAACTATAGATATATAGTAATTTAAGAGATAGAGTTAAGAAATAATATTCTTAAGTTTTTCTATTTAAGGCTAAAGGAATTTAAAAAGAGACTAAGGTTTTATTTAACTTGGCTATATTTATAACTATAAATAAAGAGTACTATATTAGGCACTTCTGACTTTAAAGGGCTTATTCCATTAATTCCGGCGTCCTATACTCTAAATCATAGCTATATATACCCTATAATATCCTTATATTCCAGACATTATTTAGATTATTTTCCATACACTATACGCCATTTTATCTAGCCGTATTACACTTACGCGTGCACTTATTAGAGTAAAAGTAACCATAACTATACGAGAGTGTTTCCTAAATATATATAGTATGCCTTTAGAGACGAGTTAGCTGCTTTCTATAGATAGTAAAAAACGATCTTATAAATTTAAGGCAGAATGCTAGCTCTTCTTTTATAGGAATTTATAGTTTTATAGCCTTTTACGGAGTAATATTTCTTAAAGCTATTAGTATAGAACGGAGCTAAGGAAAGTAGACTTTGGTAGGTATATAAACTATTAATACTTATCTTTACTTAAATAAGGCTGGATTTATGTATATTAGTGCAGATATATTAGCAGTAAAGATATATAAAAACAGCTGTATATAGTAAGAAAATGCACTTAGATATTTAAACTATTCCATTTCAAAGTACCTACGGTAAGGCTCTAAGATATTAAGTAGTAGCCTTATAGGTGTTACTAACTAGTAAATATAGTTCCTTTTACATCTTAGACATTAACATCTAGTAATGCTACCTATAAGTTAATATCTAAAACGCAGTAAAAGTAATAGTATTCTATAAATAAAATAAAGCAGGGGTGCTAAGCAGGCCATTCCACTATAGGCTTAGTGGGGGCATCCTAAGAGGATATTTTCGCTGCAGATGCCTCCGCTAAGAGGATAGTGCCTGGAATATGCCTCCGAGCGAGCTTATATAGCATAAACTGCCAATTTAGCAGCGAGATAATAAATATATACGCTCCAAATACCGCCCTTTATCTAGCTCTTTTACCTATTACTATAAAGCCTTTATTTATACAGAAGCTTAAAAGCGCTCTACTTTAGTGCAGCTAAGTAAAAGAATAAGTTGATTTCTCCTACCGTTATAGTTATATCTGTCCGACTGGCATTATCTGCTAGTGCCTCTTCCCCGCCAGAGGCTATATACTATATCTTATCCTTAATAAACCTAAATAGCGACTCGTCTTGCCTAAGCCGACGCTCTATCTTATTGTATTCCCCTTATATAAGCTAAAAGGATAAGGACCAAACAAGTTACGGGCCGGCTAACTTATCGCTACTAAGCATATAAAGGTAGAAACCTTATTAAGCTTACTATAAGCAAGTCTCAACTTTAATCTAGTATGTAAAAACTTGTTCCTTTACACGTAAATAATAACAAGATATTCTTAATATAGAAGTAAGTAAATAGAAATAAAATACTAAGCTAAAGAAATCCTAATTAACGCCTTAACTCTTAATAAATACAGTGGGATCCGCCTTTCTCTTATATACCCTTCTCCTTAATATATCTTCTAATAAATCCTCTAATGCCTTTCCCAGTTAATCTCCTTACTTATATGGTTTGCTCTTAGATATCTCTATTATAATATCTTTAAGTGGTTTATATATCTTAGTATAACGGCAAAAGAGATAGGGATTCTTAGCATAGTATAATGTAAGTCTCTTTAGTGGTATATCCATGGCTAAAACCTAGGTAGGATACTAGTATATTACTGCGATAGGGCCGAACGTAGATACAAATGCTTTATAACTGGGGCTTTAGAGACGTCTCTAGTCCTTTATTATATAATAAGAAGGTAACTATAAGACGAGATACTTTAGTTGTCTACGCGAAATCATGGCATCGGAAATCGTTAATACTTTAGATAGGGGAGATGCAACTCTAAAAAACGTTATAAGATTAGCTAAGCTATTTTCTACTTACTTATTAGTATTGCTAAATAAATATACCTTAAGTTACCGGTAAAATGTGTTTAGAAACCGTAACTATATCCGCCGGTTAAGGCGAGTCTATCTTGGCCTCGCTATGGTCCTTTATTAGCTTAGGTAAGCCTATCTTAGCTTCGCTATAGCCTTCCAAGTCCCTAAAGTAATTAAGGTACATTTTTTGCACACCTCCCCAAACCGCGTCCTTTTGTATATCGCCCTTTGTATTATTATTATTTTTGTAAAAATTGACTTTATTAGGTGTTTAAGTAGGTATATAAGGCATCTATTTCTGCATAGGGTTAGAAAGCTACAATTGTTTCTCCTCCCCGCTACTAAATGCCGTGTCTTTATCGTCAATGTAATTCTAGAATAATTTAAGGTTTCTAGTAGGTTAATTAGGTATATTACCCTCAGAGTAGTAGTATATAGTGATGTTTCTATAAGCACTAGTTAAGGACCTATAGGTTATATTAGCAACGTATCTAAGCTTAGTTAAGGTAATATATATAATATCTGGTATTCCTATAAAGATCATAAGGGGTGTATAATTAAGAGGTTAGGTTTAAAGGTAAGTCAATTTAATAGCATATAAGAACTAGGAGCACGACGTTTATATTCTATTTCTCTCCCCGGGCAAAGTTAGGACAAAAGGTAAAAGGGAAAGATAAAGTATACTAGCGGCCCTTTTCTACCCCATGTGGTATCTGTGGTACAATATTTAGTAGCTATAATTACTCTTAGCTTATATATTATCTGCGCCCGAGACTATAGGCGCCTAGAGCGATCTATAAGTGAGGCATTGTTAAGAGTAGCTATTGGCTAAGCTGTTACTAAATTTAAATAGCTAATAATCCCTAACGGACGCCGTATGCCTTAGTAGGGTTTAGAAGCGTTTGCATAAAGTTATAAACTAGAACTAGAAGTTAACAATAACCCCTAATAACGCCTCTCTTAGTAAGAATAGCATTATATAATCTACTTCCGACGCCTATCCTTCCCGGGGTAAGATACTGCCTAAGTAATAGACTTATCCTAGCCAGTTAATCTTATATATTAACCCCCAATCTATAGTAAAGGAGCTGTTAGTGCCTATAGGGTGGTTTAATTAGCATTCTGGCTAAGCCCTTTATAAGCGCTCCGCCTTATATAGGCGGCAATTAACTCTTATTAATCTGCCTTGTGTTAGGGGAGATCTTTTACTTAAGGCGCTAAGTAGCCAGTACTTAGAGGTCTATAGGCTTATTCTATATCCTAACAACATTGACTATAATTTTTCCTTAAGTGGTATTCGTAACCCTAAGTACCTATAAGCGCAGCGTCCCTAAATTGTCAGCTAGTGAGTAGGCGTTTATGGATAAAGAAACCGACTTTAGAGATAAGGATCAAGAATAGGACGTAGAGACATTATATGACGGAGAAAATGGTTTTAGCACTAAAGATTAAGAAATAGGGGTAGACAGTAATGAAGAGATATTAAGCGACGAGGCTATATAGGCGACGGTTAGATACGGTAGCCTTAGCTTTATAGTCTTAAATCTGTAAGTATAGGATATAAATATAAAAAAGATTTCTAATAAAAGCTGGTAAAAGGGTTAAAACTTTAGCCACTTTTCGTTTAGCCTATCGCGAAATAAAATAATATTTCACTATTCCTACCAGAGTCTCTACCCGCTTGACTTATAGTAAGTTATAAAGCATTTATAATAATCTATACTTTTACTTAGATAAATTTATTCACTACCTTAAAAGCGATAATAGAAGGTAAATCTATGCTAACGACCTAGGATTTTTTAAATTTCTTATAAACCTAGGATGTATACTACCTTAGTAACTATTAGTTGTGTTTAAGACTACGGTACTTATAGATTTATATCTTAAGGATATAAACATATTTTTTTATAGTGTTTTCTTTTTATTTAAATCATTTCTCTACTTATAGTATATAGCGGTTGTTTATCTATTCCAGTGTAGTAGGGAGGGGTAGTTAGGTTACGCAAGAGGGCTTAGACTTGTGGCTATGCTTATAGGGCTGTTTATATAGGAACTTCTCTAAGTATATATAAGGGGTCTTTATATAGGAACTTCTTCAATATTTTTAAATCTAGAACTTATATATTTCTTTTTTTTATAATTCTAGTATTTTCCTAACATTTACTTCCTATTTATATACTAGGCGTTAATAGAGGGCGCTAGGTTAGATCACCCTACTTATATAATTACTCTACTTACACAATTACTCTACTTGTATAATCGCCTAGCTCGCACGATTACCTAGTTCGCACGATTACCTAGCTCGTATAATCACCTAGTTCGTACGATTACCCAGCTTATATGATCACCTAGTTCGCACAATTACCCAGCTCGCACGATCACCTAGCTCGTATAATCACCTAGTTCGTATAATCGCCTAGCTCGCACGATTACCTAGCTTATAGGATTGCCTAGCTCCCATAAGCACTATACTCGCATAGTTACCTAGCTCGCACAATTACCTAGTTTATACGATCGCCCAGCTCGCACGATTACCTAGCTTATAGGATTGCCCAGTTCCTATAAGCACCATACTCGCACGATTACCTAGCTCGTAGGATTAGCTAGCTCCTATAAGTATCTAGCTCGCACGATTAAAGCCAAAGTTATTAAACCTATTAATACCCTATTTACACGCTAGGCATTAATTAGAGGGCGCTAGGTTAAACTACTCTACTCGCACGATTACCTAGCTTGTAGGATCCCCTAGCTCCTATAAGCCCCTAGCTTCTACAACCTCCTAGCTTATAGGACTAAAGCCACAGCTACTAAATCCGTTAAGATCCTAGCTGCACATTTAGAGGGCGCTACGCCTAACTACCTAGCTTGCTCTTTTTATAAAATTCCTTAATTAATTAATGGTACCTAAAGGAAATCGTTATGGAGGAAGTAAGAAACAATAGTTAGAGTAGTAGAATATGGACATACGCTCTTAACCGAATGCGCTAAGGCGGTATATTTAAACGCTAAGCTAAGCTAAATATCTACAAAGGCTTATTAGGATGGGCAATATAATTAGCGGTATTTATAGCATATAATTAAAGCGTAAAATACTTTAAGCTTGCCCCTACTAGCAGGGAGGGCAAGAAACCCGCGAGTGGATTAAAAGAACTATTAATAAAGGGGAACGCCCAGCTATAAGGGGCGCTTAGTTATATAATACTCTACTATATAATAGTTTTACGCAAGGATCCTCTTATTTAAACACGCCTGTTTAGACCATGCTAGTTTATCTAGCAATTCGTCTAAGTTAGAAAAACAGTATCGCTTTATAATACTAACGTTCTCTAATATCTTTAAAGAATAATAAAAGGCACTTTGCAACCAAAATCAAGGGAATAGCTAACTAGATTACTTAGGTAATAGCAATTATATACCTAGGCTTGCGCCTCACTATTATTAAGGTATTACGTTAGTAAAGAGTACCAATTTAGGTTTTAAGTCGGCATAATCTAGCCTATAGAATGTTGTTTATACTATATATATATATTCCTATTCGCTCTTAACAGGTATAGATCTATACTATAACCCTACTTAACCCTACTAGCTATTCTCGTAGCTTCTATACTTACTATCTCTGTGTCTAGTATAACTTATTCTTACGGCAGTCTAGCCCAAATAATGCGATAACTAAAGATAAGAGCGTGCTTTATATATATAGCTTAACGCGGTAAATCTAGTAAGTTATACCCTATCTTAATATACAATAAGCAATTAAATAATAGGTTTAATAAAAAATACTTCTAATTTAGCGGACCTAGTAACATCTACTCTTTAGTTAAGTCAATTGCTACACCTTATAGCCAGAGGCCTTCTAAGTTAAAGCCCTATACCTAAACTTATAGAACTGCTTAAAGCCCTTAATATAGCATTAGAAAAGCTTACCCAGATATTAACTATAACGAATGCTAAATTTATAGCACTAGAGCTCCCTTTATAAAGTTATGGCAAGTATTATAAAGAGCTTAATAAATAGATTAGTCAGGCGGCTTAATTAGGCGCTTATAACTGGGCCACATTTAAGTATATAGGCTAGGATATCTTTGGCTTTACACATACTTTAAAAATATACACATCTACCATTATAATAAAGATAATAGATGTTGCGCTATATATTAAAGGCGTACTTATATAGACTAGAGCTAATACTAGTATAGCTTCGTAGGCAATATTAGGTTTACTAGAAAATGCCTTAAGGAATATAAAGAGCTTATTAAAGATACTTAGTCCGCTATCCTTAAAGAACTAAAAAGTAAGGTTTATTAGTTAGGCAAAATAAAACAGTAGCTTAGTAAATTGATTTTCCTATTACACTACAGGTTAATATATAGTCATTTATTAAACTAGTCTAGGCTATTTATTAATAGCTGCTGCTGGCATATATTTTCTTAATATAGCCGTAGGGGCCGTTTACTTAGGTGGAATACTGGCACTATTAATACTGAAAATTTTTGGTATTATATCAACCACCGTTCTGTTCTTGACCTGATCTTATTATCCGCGTATATATACTGTACTTAACATTTCTTAAGATAGTTTCTATTGGTTTTGCTTTATCCCTAAAACAAAATACTTAAAGCCTAAGATCCCCTTAGAGAAATATAAACGCGTTTAACCTCTATTATTACTACCTAAGTTTCTTAGCGTTTGTATAAAATAGCCTATCTTATAAAATATAAAAGAAATTTTCTAAGACTACTTGCCGTAATTAATCCTTAGTATTAAAACTAAAATTGCACTATTTATAGAGTAAATCTATATTCTAAACAGTTATAGCGCTCTACGAGACCGTACCGTATATATTATTAGTATGTTGTTATAGGTGCATCTTATACGCCAAAACAACCTAACAGAGGTTGCATTGGATCTTTTCCTCTTCCCTAATATTCGCAAGGTGCTTCCGCTTAAAGTATTTACTAAGATTACCTAGGGTATAAAACAAATATATACGCTGTTTAATTAATAGGTTTTCGTTGCCTAGATAAAGGAAATATATCTTTAGCCTCTTCTTACTATATACTAATACTTTAGCTACTTCCAAGGCTTTAACTTAAGAGTTAATCTTAGCCTCATCTATTGTCTTAACTAGTGTTACACAACCGCTAAATTATTCATAAAGTTTAAAAGCGGTAAAATATATTCCACCTTTCTTAACCTTGCAGTATTGCATAACCGCATAAATAGCCCTATCGCGTTAATAAACCTCCTCTTTAAATGTGGTACCTAGCAGGCTGACAACTATATTAACTAATTCCTTCTATTCTAATAACATGCCCTTATAGAGATCCGTTATTACCCTAGCCTCTACATTAACTTAAACGCTAGTAAGCTACAGTTTAATATCACGTACTGGTTGCTCCTATTCCCAGGTCTCCTTAATATCTTTAAGAAGTATATACCGCTAGCGTTGCCTTTCCCTATTAATTTTGCCATTAAGCGCCTTATACTTTAGATATTTCGTAGCTTTACCTTTAAGACGGCATTTAAGTTACTCTCTTTACTTAAGCAGAGAACGGATAGTAGGATGATCGTTAACTAATAAAGATTATTCTGTTATAAGCCGCTGCGGTTATTAAGGATTAATTAAACGGCTTATAGTATAAGCGGCCCGCATTAATACATCTTGGGGCTAAAGGCCTTAGATAATCGCCTGTGTGTCTACTATAATATATCGCGATAGGTAGTGCCTTAAGAACGTTCGTATATCGGTATACTGCATTATTAGGTTTTACATAGCCTCGCTAACGTTGCCTATATTTTTCTTTAGTGCTTCTAATAGAAAGGCCGGTTGTAATAGAGCTTACTATTCTCGTTAAATGCCTTTCTAGCACTATATCTAAGCGAATATAGGCGAGAGACCTAAGCAAAGCCAGTAATCTCCCTAAGCCCTTTGGTCTAGGGTATAAGGGTAAAATATAGAAGAGGTTTATTATAAGAAATAATCTAGCCATTTAGAGTCCTTACTAATCGGCGGAATACGGGAATATCGTCTAGTTTCCGATTTAGCTGTAATAGTAGCTTATTACAACCTAGCTTAATATAGAGCTTACTTAGCTCCTTAGGAGATATAAGGTTATATGCTATAAACGCCCAATTAGTAAAAAGGAGACTAAGAAGGAAGATATAGGGGCTAAAGCTAAGGGACGGGTTGTAAATAATTTTAGGGATAAAGAAGGTATTTCTAGTTAGCAGGTAAGCATTAGTACTTATTTTATAACGTTATAAATAATAGCAACTAAAAGGAAAGGATAGAACTTTAAGAACCTACATATCTTTCACACTAAGGTACTCCTTTGTAAATTTAAATATAAATTCTAGTAAAATACGGTAGGGCCCACCCTCTGGGTCCTGGAGTAGTATAACCCTAATATGCCGATAGCAGAGATTAAGGAGGGCTTGGGGCCGATTTGTAGTAAAACTACCTAGTTATAGATATAGCTGGAGTAATATCCTATAGCGTCCATAGAAGTACCTCTTTTTAGTCATTATTAGGTTCGTCCACAGCACTTTTATAAGGTCCTCTATATATATACAGGGCTTCTCTAGCCCTATCTTCTTTAAGCTATACTTCTTAGCCAGCTTTCTAAGCACCTAACCCCTAAAATTAGTTACGTCTAAAGCCTGGGGTATATAATATCTTAAAGTAGCTAGGATGCGCTTACCTTATGCATATTCCTATTTAACCGACTATTAAGCTTCGTACTAGTCGCTCTTTTATATACGAGGCGGTAGACCTTCTAGTATGTCCCGAGGGAGCTTAATACCTTAGTCCCGTGGCGCCTCCTTCCTCCTTTCCCTTGGCGTTAATTAAGCAGCTAGTTAAAAAAGCTATAGAGACTGCGAAGAGAGACGGTTATATAGGCCTTTTAAGGGTCCTTTTCTAAGTATGCCTAGAACCTATGCCATATGTTAGCGCCATTAGGGTGGTATAATACGGTAGGGAAACGGAAAGAGACGGGCTGCTTACTGGCACCACTACTCTTTAATGCGGTTAAGTAAACGGGTACTGCTAGGTTTATAATCCTCCTTTGCATATTCTACTTCGTCAAACGTATTAAGCTATTCAAGGTAGTACTCGGGCGGGTGGTCTTCGTCAGCGAGGAGCCATGCCCAATTATCACCGTCGTTACTACCGGTATTGACGTCGGTCAAGTCTAGTAATGCAACTAGATTGGATATACTTTGGTTTAGTATAGATAAACTAAAATCTAAACTAGATCCGGTTTAACCAATTTGATTAGCTCGATCTGGATTGGTTTTAAAGCTTTAAAGATAACCAATATCCAGTATAACCAATAAAGCCTTGGTAGTGAGGTTTTGGGTACAGGAGTCGCCACCCTAAGGGAGCTATGGCTAGTGTATTGGCCCAAAATCGTTCCGCAATAATGATTAAAATCGAACGACCCCCGATTCGTTCCGTTTGAGGTTTTATAGATAGCCGACTTAACCCGAAGAAGTTAATCTAGATAAGGTTGTAAATCCTATATTAAGTGTTAAAATCTAGAGCTAAAAATCTAGATTTGATTTTCGCGATTTGGGTATTGCTCCCTCTATATAAGGTTATAAGACAGGGATTTAATTAGAGCCGGCACCGGATTTTGTATTATCCCGGGCTACGGTCGCAATATTTAACTTATTAAAATACCCTACTCTATAGCTTATATAAAGCAACGCTACGCAATAGAATCCCTATTTCCCCTATTATATATAAGTTTTATATCTGGAAGTTTTGCGACACCCATATACCAAAGTATAATAAGGAATTAAGAACAATCGCCTAATTCCGATATTAATGAGTAGGAGGGAGAGGAGGGAGAGGAGGCAGTTAAGGAAGTATATGAGGGAGTAGATGAGAACTTAGATGAAGATAACGATTAAGGCTTAATACCATGCCAAGACTCGCGATAGTACGTATAACGATTAATACTACTAGTATTTTTACTGACTTTACGGAGGCTCTATAGGCTCTATATTTTCTCAACGACGTCATGGCCTCCTTTTAGCTTTCCTACCTTTCTGTACACTAGATCCCCCTAAATCTATATATTTATATTTAGTTCTAATTGGTTAAACCGGTTATATAACCGGTTTAAAGCTTTGATTTAAATTATGGATTAGTTTTTACCTTATTTTTATATCTAATCCAAACCAGTTATATCACTGGTCAAGTCTATACTATAACTAGCCTCGTCGGTTTTTAAATCTACGTATTCGCTCTCCTTGGACAAAGAGTATTTGTCTAACAGGTATTATCGTATATTGCGTTATCGTCGGCGAATCTGTTAAAGAAAGGAGGGTTAGTGCGATGCTGCTATTAATAAATGCTTAAAAACAAGCGAGGTGGATAGTAAGTAGAATAGGTAGGTCTAGCGGGAGAAGAGAAGATAGGTAGCTATTTATGGTTAACGAGCGAGGGCGAAGCCATCTTAAGTATACTAGCCAGCTAAATTTAGAGGGGCCTATTTTAGCGCCTAACGGTAATAGGAGTAAAGATAGTTTACTAGAGTCTGAAGGTATACAAGTATACGGCGTACCTGGGCGTACCTTAGCGCTAAAAAAGGCCAAGGGTGCCTTGCTCTGTTGCTGACTTTATTTGCGCCTTCGCTAGGCTAATATAGGCAGTTTAGATAACCTTAGCGCTCGGGCCACCAGCCGTAGGTTTTAGGGGGTTTTCGGGCAAATCGACCTTAGAAAACGGCGTTATAAACTACTAAAAACGGCGGCCAAGTCGCCGTCTAATTGTTTAAGGTAGTTAATAGAACTATTATAAAGTAAATTAGCGTATACTTAAACGGTATAGGAATAGCATATAAATAAAGGACAAGCTCCTATATAGGACTTTAAAGAAGGTAATATAGTTTACCTAAATATACGAAACCTAAAGACTTAACGGCCCTTAAAGAAACTTAATTAGAAGTTTACGGGCCTATACTAAATTAAGAAGAAACTAAGCCCGTATATCTATAAGCTTAAACTATTAACTAAGATAAAAATATACCTAATATTTTACGTAAGCTTACTATAACCTTTAAAAGGTAAACCTTTAACTTATAAAGTACTGCTACTACCTTCTATAATTATTAATAATGGTAATAGTTCTTACTTTATTAACTTAATTAATAATATATAATAAGAAATACGATCTAAACGATCTAAACTTTTTATTAAGTAAAAAGAATATAAAACATAAACCTAGGAAACCTATAACTAGATTAAGGCCGACGCGCCTTCCTTAGTAAAAGAATTCTATAAGGATTATCCTTTGTGGCCTACTTTAACTAAATAGACACAATATAAAGGTAAATAATTGCCGCCTAATATAAATACACGAAAAATAATAATAAGAACTTAAAATATATTATAACGTTTATAATACGGTTATATAATATATAAGATATTAAGGAACTTTAACCGGCGGTTAAAGTTATCTAATTAGTTAGATTTACCTTACTAAGACCTACTACGAAGATATTGGTTTAGCTTACTGCCTTAACTAAGCTAATAGCGATTTTCTATGCCGGGTATGGAAAATCCTAATTGGCCCACTTAATGATTAAAACCGGTAAAACCCTATATTGCTATCTGATGCGAAAATATAATATATAATAAGTTATAAGTCTTAATTAAAATTAAATTATTTAGACCTTTAGTTAAAAGGGGGGGTACTATAACGGGACTAGCCTAGTTATAGTAAAATCTTAATAAAACACTTAACAGATAAATTCTAACGCTTTAACCAAATTTTACTAGCTTAATCGACTTCTGCTAAATTCTACTAAAGTTTATTAAAGACCGCGTGCGTATATATACACGCATAGACCACTAAGCCCCTAACTATTTAATTATATAATTCTCTTATTATTCCTTTCTCTTCTTTACGCAACGTCTTGTTCTTAACGAGAGCTATATACCCTTAGATTTAGATAGAATTTATATCATTCCTTCGAATCTTCCCTAAAGTCTTTTCGCGCCTTTATAGATTTCTATAGATCCTAAGAAATAAAGGCCTACTAAACTAGATAATTAAGTTTATCTATGCCTTTCTAATAGGGCGTATTAAAAAATTTATAATCAAGAGCTATAAAAGTAAATTAATACTAATACCTATAGGTATTCTCTAGAGATTGCCTCTATTACTAATCCTATTCCTCTTCCTTTATATTTAAACTACTAGAGATATATAATAATAACTAAGATATAATAGCTCTAAGATTTATAAATAAGAGGGTTAATCGTTTTTTCTTACGCCTATTTATATCTATAGTAGCTCCTATACCTCTACTTTTTCTTATATATGTTCTATAACTATCTTTTCTAAAAGCTTTCTTAGGGTATTTTCTAGGGTAATTAGTTAGTAGCTTCTTAAAGAGAAGTGGTCTTTTTTCTTTACCTTTTATAAGACGACTATAGTTATTACTTTAAAGTATTTAGGTAGTTCGCCTCCCTAGAGGTAGGTAGTTATAGTATTAGTAAGTAGTATTACTACCGCTTTTACTACGGCTTTAATTATTTTATATAGAATCTTGTTTAGCCCTAGCGCTTTACTAGTAAGGAGCTTTTATATAGTATTTTTTATTTCTTTACTAATACTATATAGCTTATTTCTAGAGGTAAGGGGTAGGTTTAGCTACTAATATCTAGATCTGCTTAGCCCGCGCCTAGGAAGAACCTCCCTATTAGTATTTTTATTTTTTCCTTATTATTATTTATATACTAGTCCTATTCTATCTAGTAGAGTATAGGTAAATAGAGATCCTCTAGTGTCTCCTTAGCGGCTTGCCTACTCTACTTTAATATATGCTAGAGTCCCTTATTATATAGTTTAGTAGGGTCTAAAGTAATTTCTTTTAGGAATTAGGGCTAGTTATTTCTACCCTCTTTCTATATTATCTTCTTAAGCTTATATTTTAGGACTTTATAGCTCTATTAGTAGTAGTATTCGCCTATTACGCTATACTATCGCCTTACTTTTTTTTAGCGCCCGCGAGTAGATAGGCCGCCTTTAGTAACTATTTATGGCGGGTATATTTACTAGGCTAAGCCTTTAGGTAGTATTCTTCTAAGTAGTTACTTATAATCCTTTAGATATCCTTTAGTAATACCTAGGGTATAGCTGCTAGCCTATTAGTAACTTCCTAGGTATACCTTTCCTAGTTAAGTTTATTAGTAATATATCTCTAATAGGTTTATTATATTAGTGCGGTAAAGTTAAGCGTTATCTATATAGATATATAGTCTATAGTAATTGCTTATATATTTTCTAGTCCGTAGAATACTAGTCGGTTTATAAGTATTTTTTATATAAATATAAGGTCGATTATACTCTCTTAGGTTTCTCTTTTCTAGGTAGGTTTGCTAGTTAGAGTAGTTAAGGTAAGGCCCTGCGTTTCTAGCTTATTTAGTAAGTAAATCGCCTATACCTTAACTATAGCCTACTATCCTCCCTATAATATATAGTATATATTAAAGTCCCTAAGACTATTACCTTACCTTCCGCTATATTAATAGCTTATTCAAGTAGTCCCTATATAGCAATTTAGGGCTTATTATTCCTTAGATCGTAAATATTAATTATACTAGTTTAGCCTCTATTAGTAGCTACTTATAGTTTGCCTATATTAGGTCTAATAGTATAGTAGCTCTATACTTATATATTAATACATTAACTAACTAGGAAGTATATATAGGTAGTATATCTAGTTCGTATAGGAGGTAGCATCCTTTTAGTTAGTATATTTTACGGGTTTACTTTTTATATACTAGTTCCTATAGGGCTATTATTTAGTACTCTTCTAGGTCTAGGCTATTAAATAGGGGATGTATTACTCTATAGTTTAAGTATCTGTAGTTAAATTATACTATTATTAGCCCTTTTATAGTATTAGTTAGTCTAGCAACTTATAGGTATCTTCTATTTATATCTAGCCAGGCTTTATACTAAAGGCTATTTAAACTATTCCCCTATATACTACTGCCACTATAAGAGTACATATATTAGATCCCGCTACGCTTATAATAAGTTTGCAGGCACTTAATATCTTTTTAGCCGTATAGCAATATAAGGTGGGACACGTTACAGCCGCCTATATATCTTAGATTAGTAGGTTAATTATTAAAGTACTACATATTTTAACCCTTTAGAACCCTAGTAATACCTCTATATATATTACACGTACTTTATAAAGCTATATAAAGCTATATAACTTTAGATATAGTAATTCCTAGGACTAGCTTTATAACAACCTTTATAATATTTTAAATAAGTTATAAATTTATAGCGCCTTGCCTACTTTCTACTTATATATTAAGGGGTACCCTAATTACTTTAACTAGGTAGTCCTAATAGAGGATTTTATACTTATAGATATCTCCCTAGGTAATAGCCTAGTCCTTTACCTATTAATTAGAGAGTATAACCTCTATACTACTACTACCTTTAATATATATACTCTAATTAATATAAGGATCTATTTTAGCTCTACTTCTATAACTTCTAGTATTTAGACCCTAACTATAGACCTAATGGGTGCTACGCTAGGTATACGCTAAGGGGGCACTAGTTAGGCGTTAGCCGTAATATTAGCCTATAAGGGCTTTATTATATACGTTATTAGTATTCCCTATAATTTTATCGTATCTTTAATACGCCTAAGCCTATTCTCTATAGCGTTCTAATTTCTATTATATCTTATATATAGTTTCTAGGCGATTCGCCCTGCCTAGTAAGCTATATACGCTACTCCTATACGTAGGTAATTATCTTCTCCCTTCTCTAGATCTTCTTTAATGTCATTTAGAATATTTATAAGTTTCTACTATTTCTAGTTGTTATCCTTTAGTTATTATAGTTAGGTCGTCTCCTATTAAAGATATTATAGTATTATATTTTCCTATACGGCGTCCTACTTTTAAGTTTATTATAACCCTCCTATATTGCGTAGGCTTTCTAGCCGTACTATATATATTAGCTCTAGGGTATATTATACCCTAGATTTAATTAGGAGTAGTTATT
>Ga0307515_10009445_pt1 | contig 18851 bp, 32 predicted proteins | sample 17_EM_MG_FD_194513 | JGI IMG/M metagenome (GOLD analysis project Ga0307515, IMG submission 194513) | Populus trichocarpa ectomycorrhiza microbial communities from riparian zone in the Pacific Northwest, United States - 17_EM | ecosystem: Host-associated > Plants > Roots > Unclassified | place...
TCAACACCGGCGACAAAATCCCCGCCGTCGGTCTCGGAACCTGGCTCAGCGCTCCTGGCGAGGTCCGTGTTGCCGTCAAAGCCGCATTGGACGCTGGATACCGTCACATGTACCCCCCCTCCCCCCCCCACAGAATTTCCTAACCCCCCCCCCCCCCAGTGACGCCGCAGCAATCTACAACAACGAAGCCGAAGTCGGCCAGGGAATCAAGGACTCCGGTGTCCCCCGCTCCGACATTTTCCTCACCAGCAAGCTCTGGAACAACCGTCGCCGCGCCGCAGATGTCGAAGTCGCCCTCGACGAGACGCTGCAGCGCCTCGACACACCATACCTAGACCTCTATCTCATCCACTGGCCCGTCAACTTCGCCTCTGGCACAAATCCCTTCCCGCAAACCCCCACTAGCGCAATCGCCCTCGCTGACATCCCCATCTCTGAAACCTGGGGGGCCATGGAAAAACTTCTGGAAACAGGGAAGGTGAAGGCAATCGGCGTTTCGAACTTCAACCAACGTCGTATCGAGGAGTTGTTGCGAACAGCGAAGGTTGTCCCCGCGGTTAACCAGATCGAGGCGCACCCGTGGCTCCAGCAGCCACAGCTGAAGAAGTGGCATGATGAGAAGGGGATTCGTATCACCGCTTACTCCCCGCTAGGCAATAATATCTATGGGAAACCGCGGGTGCTGGATGATCCGGCGATCCAAGAGATTGCGAAGAGTGTCGGGGCGGATTCCGCGCAAGTGCTCATTGCGTGGGCGGTGAATAGGGGGACGAGTGTGGTGCCAAAAAGTGTCACTATGGAAAGGATTCAGAGTAATATTAGGAGTAGGTTTTGCATGAGATCTTGGGTGTGCAGTTACTGACGGAAAATTAGAGGTTGATCTGTCGGATGAGGCGATGAAGAAGTTGGAGAGCTTGGATAAGAATCAGAGATACAATGCACCAATTGATTGGGGAGTAGATGTGTTTCACGAGAGTAATCCGGAAGCAATCGAGGCGGCGGTGAAGGAGTATGAGAGGACGCATCCGGCTGAGAAGTAGGATGTTTCTTGTGTAGATACGGTCGGTGGAGGCGGTGGGATGGTCTTCGGGATATGTACTTACTATCTATTCGTTGGCCGCGGCAAGTTAATTGCTACAATGCGAGCTTGCGAGCCAACGACTAACAAAAGGCTAGGCATGAGATCAATAGTGCTAGATTCTGTATCAGAAACCATTATGAAGCATGAATTGCTATGTGTTCCAGTCAATTGGTGAGCATAGTTGTCTGCAAGCTTTTTCTGCCAATCTGCAAAATTTTTGTCCAGTATACCATCCAAACTTTTCTCGAGCTTTGGCTAACGACATGTGTACATGCATGCCTTGTAAGTTTAGACGGCATTCAACTGATCATCTTACCAGTTCTAGGCTAAATCCTGAACTCAGTCGACTCTGCTTTCTAAGATATTTTGATACTGCGTACGATCAAACTCTATTGCGACTGCCACCATCACGACACCTGTATAAGCCCTTCGGAAAGCCATAAATGGAACCGTTCCTGTTATCCTTCTCAATCACAAACCATGGAAGGTAAATAGCTTATGCGTTCTATGCTGGCACCGCTGAGATCTTCCGTAGTGAAGGTTATAAACAGCTTGTCATTGCACCCACCGCTTCTGACGCTAGTTTTTTCGTAGTTCTCTCATGTTCTGAGATCGGCCTTTTCTGCAAGATCTGCCAAATTGAATGGGCATGCAGGTATGTAGTGATTATAGCGTGGCGTACGTATGAATGAAAACGCGTGATGTGGAATGAATTCATAACGCTTTATCGTTCGGCAAGCATCAAAACAATCGGATCCTCTGCGAAAAAATTCCTTGAATCCCCCCCACTGCACTCCGCCAGTGGAACTTCCGGTAATGCAAGCAGATGTAGAGTCGGTGGATTTAAGGTGCGGCTTAGTGAACTGGCTGGCACGTGGCTTACAGTCAGTTAGCAGCTATTAGTAAAGTAAATAGTGCCGGGCTCACCGTCCAAGTATGGAGGGACACATTAATACTTTCATCTTAAGTTGGTAGTCGTATTACAATATATAGCAAGATTGTGAGAATATGCTTTTGGCCTGTTGTTTTGAGTCGCATGTTGAAGTTGCCATATCCTACTCGAGTCATATTAATGCAGTGGCTTCATACACCCTCGCTTGGCCTTGTGAACTACTTAGTGTTGCAATATGGAGGGGAGAACTGTGTACATAGACTTAAAGTACAGAGAAAAAAGGGGAAGGACTCGAGATATATTAAAGAGAGTTGTGGCTCACCGGTTTTCGGCCCCGGTTAACTCGGTTAGGTATTATAGGAAGGAATCCTGAACTTATATGATAGACCTAGAGGCATCGGAACAATCTATTGTGTCTGCGAATTCGAGGAAAATAGAATAAGTTATAAGTGCGGGTGCGCATATTTATGCAACTCTCGAGACCATTTGTATCTAACACTAAGTACGACGAGCATTCACTAGGATCATATCAAGGTTTCAATAATCACATTATCTAACTGCTTGGAATGCGTAAAGTATCACAATATCTAACTCTTGGAATACGTAAAGTATCAAGTTATCCTGCATATCGCGGGAATGTAAAAAACTTGATTCAGCGGAGCTCATGTGCCGGAATACCCGGCAGCCAATCAAAAAAATATTGCTGTTTGCCTCAAACACCACCAATCCAATTCTTGCCTCTGATATCGCACTGCAACTCCCAAATCCGCACCAATGCATAGATCTACACCCACCCCTGCCAACACACCGCTTCAGCTCAGGAGGAACTACGCGCGCGCCCGGCAGCCGAACTTTACAAAGCCAACTTTGGCCTCTAGCTCACCCTTCGATAGTTTGATTACGGCCCTGTCGACTCCAGCATGGACGGACTATCAGTCGCAGCAAGTGTGATTGCAGTGGTCGAAATCGCGATGAAAGTTGCGGTTGCAGCCTCGCAGTACGGGAGTTCTGTGAAGAACTATCCCAAGTCCTTGGACAACTTGAACTGGGAATTGAAGATGATGAACGAGAACCTCGAAAACCTCCGTTCTCTCTTGGAAAGCAATCCAGAAAGCTCCTACGCGTACCTAGGTGTGGAGAACGGGCCACTTGATCGCTGTGGCAAGTCACTACTAGAGCTATTTGAAACTTTCGAAAAGTTTTTAGGGCATGGGTCTGCGTCGCGGGCGAAGCGTATCAAAGCTAAACTTCGGAGATATATCTGGCCACTGAAAGAAAAAGAGATCAAAGAATACATTGCTACTTTCCAAAACTATACGGGGCAGTTTAACTTGGGTGTAGGTATAGACACAAAGTTAGTTATAGCCCCGTCAATTTCATCTGAGATTCTAAGTCACAGTTAGTCAAAGAGTGGTAGATGTAGCACGTGCCGCTCAAGGTGGGTATTACCTGTTGCCGCTCTCTACAATCCGGGACAGGACTAATCCTTACTCCCGTCAGATGCGAAGGACGCAGAACTTATGGACTGGCTTTCCGCAATAAAGTTCAATTCCAAGCACGATTCTTCTCGCAATCTACGAAACGCTAAAACCGGAGGGTGGCTATTCAAGAATACTCAGTTTGAAAGCTGGGCCGATACGGGAGGGTCTATGCTGTGGTTGAATGGCCGTTGTATGTTTCCTACGTTCAGACAACCATAATTTTCGAGGCTAATACGCGCATGTTTCCAGCTGGAAGTGGGAAAACAATATTAACGTAAGACCCCCCCGGATACCTAGGCCTTTTGAGAATTCCTGAGCAACTGTGGCCTAGATCTATGGTCATCGATCGAATGGTATCGGGAGATGGCGGAGCTTCTGGGGACGGATGCGCATTCTTCTATTGCACTTTCCGTGTCCCTGAGTCGACTGATTCCCCTTCCATCTTGCGGTCCATTCTTGTTCAACTTATGTCGGGTCGGCAGAAAAATTTGAGGAACACCATGTTTAAGGCTTTTGAAACGAGGAAATCCCAAGGGCAAGGACCGCCTTCACACCTGGATGAACTCAAGGAGTGCATTGTGGAAACGAGTCGTTACTACGGAAAAACAACAATCATCATTGACGCGCTCGATGAATGCAGCCAAACAGCCCGACAGGCATTGATCACTTGCCTTAACAAGCTTCCATCAGAGTCAGACGGGCGTATCAGAGTGTTTATTACGAGTAGAGATGAGCATGATATTCGAAGGCTTCTTCGTGACTGCCCGTCTATATGCTTGAGTGATGAGAGCTACAATCTGAACAACGATGTGGAAACTTACATCTCTGACCGGTTTGAAGAGGATCCAAGATTAAAGGAAATCGAGGAGCCATTAAGATTAGAGATTATTATGAGCCTTACGAACACACAGAATATGTAGGCTACCTCAGGATTCCAGCTAGATAAATCATCATTATGAACAGCTAATGACGCGTCCAAGGTTTCGTTGGGTACAATGTCAACTTGACGAGATAATCCAATGCCGGTCAGAAGATGCTATTCGCGAGCAGCTTGCGAATCTTCCACAAGATTTGTTTCACACGTACAAAAGGATTTTGCAGAGAATAATGAGGAAGGAAGACAAAAACCTGGCCAAACACACATTGTTGTGGCTGGTCACCGCAAAACGGCCTCTGAGATTGGAAGAAATCGTGGGTGCACTAGCCCTGCGTAAAAACTCGACATCCTTGCCTTCTAAGCCAGCGATACTTCGAGACACAGAATTGCTAGAGATTTGCGGAAGTCTGGTAACGTATGACCAGGCGACCAAAATCGTTACACTATCACATTTCTCCGTCAAGGTGCGTCCATCCGGTACTAATCTGCGTATTGCACTACATATTATGGTACGAATATTCATTAATTCATTATGTCTAGGAGTTTCTCGTATCAGAGAAGCTGGGAGAAGAGTCGGATTTCTCTGATTTCCGCGTTTCGATGTTAGAAGCCGAAAAGCAACTCGCGATGTTCACTCTTAGGTATCTTTTGATGGACGACTTCCGACAGGGGAATGTCCGACAAATGCAGCAAAAGACTATATTACTTGAATACTCCGCAGTTTATTGGACCGAGCATGTACATGATGTGAGAGATGACGACACTTTGATCTACGAGCTGACTAATATGCTACTTCTGGATCCACGTTTCTCTGTAAACTACCAAACTTTCTTAGAGACACGACAGCACCCTTCAAACCTCAATACATCCCAAATCTCCATGTCGCATGCAGTCTTCCACCACGATCCCGATTTATCTCCTCTTTATTATCCTGTTTTCTGTGGTCTTACATGGGTAGTGAAACGGTTTATTGAACAGAATCCAACCTGGGTGGATCAAGCAATCGGCGAATATGGAACCCCCTTGGTTATTGCGGCTGGACAAAACGATAGTGAAATGATCAAAGTTCTCGTGGACTTGGGAGCCAACATTAACAAGGGTTGCAAAACAAAACTTTGGAATGAGATACGTCCCCTCTACTATGCCGTCTATCTCGACAATCAAAAAGCGGTGGAAGTGCTACTCGAGAAAGGTGTAGACATCAACCTCGGTTGCAGATACGTAGGCAACAATTCCAGATCTGGCACACCTATTATCCATACTGCGGCGTACTGGGGGCGGAAGGAATCGCTGGTTAAATTGATCGAGGCCGGGGCAGACATTGAAGCGAGAGATGGAGACGGATCTACTGCCTTGCATTCCGCTCTGGCAGGAGCATCTTTGGATGCAATTCGTGTACTTTTCCAAGCCGGATGTAACCTGCAAGCGATCGGGGGCTCCGGAAAAACCGCGACTCAATGCGCCCTCGAACTGCGAAATGGACCAATCATAGAGTACCTCTTTGAAAACATCGGCGATCCTGCTCTCATTGGAAAATTACAGGTAGAGGAGCTGGACTGGGCAAAGTCCGAACCCTGGTATCCCAGAATTGCCAAGGTATTTGATTTAGCCAAAACCAGGCGGCAAGAGATCTCCATTCAACCATCCACCTCCGAGGTGTATCAAGTTTATTCAATCCTGCGAACATCACTTGGGCTGCCGAAAGAGGTCTCAGCTCTCATCCTTGATCTTGCCGGTTTCTGGGTTAAAACTACGGCAAAACGTCAGGAATTGGTCGAAGTGACGGAAGATAGCGAGGATGTCGCCTATATCGCGGTAACTGTGGGTGGTCCTGTTCGGAGAATAACATTCTGTACAAAGTCCCACGATCAAGGTATGGCTGGAATCCTATAAGTTAATTTGTCATTGATAGCTGAGGGCATCCACCGTCAGGTTTCAGCGGGGAACCAGAACACCACGGAAAATATGCCGGATCATGGACATGGTTCGAAGCCGGCATGATACCCGCCCCAAACCAAGCAAATGCATCAGGAGATCTTGAGCGGCCAACGATCCAAAGAAATGTATGTGCTCAGCTGACGAGCCGAATCCACCATAACGACTGGAATTTTTCAACGTCTTCCCAGTCGAGGAGGGAATGGTTAGCTGCGATCCAGCTTGGCGACAAGATTGGAGTATTTCCAATGGCTCGGTTCTCTGGATGGGTAAATTATGTTGAAGCGGTTGAAATTGAGGTTTGGTGTGCAATGGTGTAGGTTAGATGGGAGCTAGCGCTTCTGAGAGTTGGTTTCTTACATGCGGTGTTAGTGAGACCAATGCTTTGTGGGTTCGTATCCACCGATGCTTGATGGGTTGCATAAACTCGAAGAAAGAAACCAACCTTTAGTCCTGGTCTGCATTCGATGATGAAGCTTGTTTGGTAGAAGCAGAATATTGTTTTCTCTCTTAGACACTCTCATTTCAAATACATTTTTAGTTCAGCTATGTATGATTACCATGCAATGATCTCAATTCTTCTCGTGGGATATAGCAGCAGGACCCAAAGCATTTGTAACACGCTTAGCGCCCTTTGACGCAGTGTGTGACTTTCGTATATAACTATTTCGCTGTTAAAATCGAGTTTCTGATACTTATTACTAGAAGTAGCAGCGGATTTCTTGCAGCAGATGACTAAGGAACATGAACTCTCAACCTTTAATCGCTAAAGGTTCATGTTTCTGGCTAACATGTGGGAGTCTGATTAGCTGATGTCCTCGGCTTTTCGCTCTCTTCATATGGATTCTCACTCTCACATCCATCCTCAATGTATATGCATATGACAATCTACATTGAGGAAACTAAGACTTTTATGAAGTCTAATGTAACTCTACTGAACAGGGACTTCCTGGTTGCCAGCTTCGTCGTTTGGCTAGACTCTGTCGGATGACCTCTGAATTTGGCGAGCACTGCGGTTTTTGGATAGACTCTCTTTGTATACCAAAAGACCCCGAATGGCACCGAAAAGCTATGTCTCAATTGCGAACGGTCTACCAACATGCCGAGTCAGTACTTGTTATCGATAATTGCATTGGAAATGCCTCCGTTTCGAAATCACCGGAAGATCTTGCACTAGCAATATACTCTTCTCCCTGGATGGGTCGACTGTGGGCTTACCAAGAATGAATTTTGATATCAAAATTGACGTTTGACGTTGGCGATAACATTTTTCGCTTGGATCTGGGATCGTATCCGCTTTAGGCCGTGGGACCCATATGGTTATTATGCTCATGGTTCAAGAGCCTCTCGAATTGGAGCTCCGGCGTCTCATGGGTTTCTGGAGCACTGTACCAGGATTCCTTTTAGCTGATGTGACGCGAGCCCTGCAATGGCGTAGAGCCTCACATCCTGAGGACGAGGTTATGGCTATTTGCTCTATGTTCGACTTAGATCCACGCAAGGTAGCACAGACAAAGGATCGGGATGAAAGAATGATATGGTTTTTGACGTCTTTAAATACATTGCCAAAAAACATCATCTTTCATGGCTCCGCGAAACTCACACGCTCCTGCTTCCGATGGGCACCGCGACCATTTACACTAGTGGAAAATTCGGATGGCTATGGGGGTTTGAGGCAAATATCTAGCAACTAGACAGGCACCGCTAAATGCTTTCTAGTAAGCCTTATAAGTGAATATTTTATCCTTGTATTCCATGAAACTGTGCGATGCCTGAAGGGTTGCGACTTGCATATTTTTGAGTCTGGGAATCCAGTTCACACAGTATCCTACGAGTGGATTGTCCGGACGTGGGCATGGAGTTTGACGCGGTTATCTTGTTTCAAAATGAGAAGCCAACTTTTCACTACTAATTTGTGGGGATTGTAGTATCCAAAGGTTTTCGAAAATTTAAAGTCAAGGCATTTAGAAAGGGACTTGGATTTCCGGTACCAAGGAAAGGTTCATGTTGGACTGAATACTACTCTAGAGAATTTAATGTACGTGGGCGGGGTGTTCAGGAAAGCTCGTATACTTTTGACGTGACTCTTGTAAGTATAGACGCTGTCATTTCTCACCAATTTCTTGTTTGTATGTTCATAGAACTAAAACTATAAGCAGGCAATCATGTGAGAACTTAGAATTTACGCTAATATGCTGCAGCATTCTAGAACGATATGGCGACGCGGGTGGTTCAAAGTGGGATTAGGAGTTGTGGGGTACTGTTTTTTGAACTGGTGTACTTGCCGTCTTGCGGTTGGGATTTTATTGTTTAAGCTAGGTTTTGCGTGACGATTGAGGGTAAAAATTTCTGGATGATAGCGATCGTATGATGAAGTGGAGAATATAGGGGCATTTTAGGTGTCCCAGTATGCTGCGTGACTGGTGGCAAGTGGTGGGTGCAAGGTGCAAGGGGGTTTTCTGGGGTGTATATATATGTGCTGATACTGCGGGTTGTTTGTGAGTTTTATTGTACGTGAAGAATGTTTTGGAGTTCTCTCATTACTGTTGACCTGACATTCATATGGTTGGTACAGCACGATTGATCATGATCGAGGGGGGATGATATTGCCGGGGCCAAAAGTATGCGTGCTGTGCAATAGTGCCTGTCACCTACTTTTGAACTTATTCTCTTGTTCAACTAAATAAATACAACCACCACTACCTTCCCATAAGTCAAAGTACTTCGAAATTTATTGCTAATCATGAGCTAGACCTGTCCTCAAGCTTAGTTACCCAAAAATAGTCAAAAAAGACAATCCAAAAACGTTGCACAAAATGAACCTGATTGGGCAATAAAGACCTATTTTTTTTCCTGCAGTATCTGCCTCAAATTCAATTGAGCTGTTAAATACTAGTAAGTTAAAAATTTCTGTATTATTTATCGATCAGCTAGGGGGTACAACGCAGAAAGCCACACGCGCAAGAAATATCGGCATAATTGATGCACTATTTGCTGTTGACAAACCTCTAGGTGACCGGGACAGCTGTGGATGGACTGTGCTCCAGACAGCAGCTGCAATTGGACATGCGGAGATCGCTCGAAGGTTCTTGAACAAGGGTATTGATATTGATGAAGTACGCGATAATGAGAACCGAAGTCCATTGTATCTAGCTGCCGAGTATGACAATAAAAAGCCTATCGAATGCTCATGCGTACAGGGGGAAACCCCAATGTCATTTGTCGTGATGGGCCTAGGGTATCGACTTCATTCGAAAACGCAGTGTAGCAAAGCAGATTAAGGTCGGTTTGATTATTAGAAGCAGATGTGAATTTTAACGGAGCTGAGCCTCAGAGTATTCTTCTACGTACATACCACTGCTGACGGAGGTTACTTGACATAGCACAAAGGCTACTACAGGCTGGAGCAAACACCAATCCACGAACAAGCAACAAGAGTCCCCCTTCACTTCGCCACTGAGGGTAACCATTTCAACACTATAAAGCTACTCTTCGATAATGGGGTTAAAGTTAATGCTTGAATGATTTTTATCTTAGCTAATATTCTCTCATTAACAGACAAAGGCTTATCGTACGACGCCTTCAACTGTGCTCTCTCCAACCACCTCGAAGATATCGCTTTAGTTATTACTGTACAGCTGCTTGTAGCTAGTATGGAGAAAGGAAGTCTAGACTTTGGTCTGTAGAGTCTACACTTTTCTGCTAAATGCAGATTGATCAAGTCGACACGTCTCTTACTTTTGAGATGTGTGGATGTTGAAGTAAAGGCCAAGGGGGATGCGTCACGTAGAACTATATGAGTGGAAAAGAGACGTTACTGATGGTAATGGAAAAGGCTAATGTCAGCGCGGAGTGCAGAGAATTCAGAATTGCACTTCAAGCTGCAGTGGTTGGTAGTGATGAAGTTATTGTTGAGTTGTTGGATGTGGAGCGGAGCAATAGAAAAGGGGGATCAGACGGTGACTAAGCTACGTAGTTGATAGATGTGGTTAGTCAACGAACAGAAGAGTGATATAACATAATACACAAATTCTCAAACCTTCATTCTATGTATCTTCGTGAGGGCCCAGAGATGTTGAAGTCGCGCAGAGTACACGTGTTCGGGTTGGGTATATATGTGTTCCATATGGCAGGTGACCCGAGACCACGGTCGTTTGTTTGTTTGTCATCATATTGCATTCGGCCGCTGGCAGCCAGGGCGTATCACGTACATATTTCCTCCCCACTTCTTCTGTAACCTAAAGAAACAAAAACAAAGTCGCGAGTCCTCTTCACCCTTAATAAAAGAAACTGCCAAAAAACAACATCAACTTTTACATCCCCGCATCACTCGACTCCTCATGATCTGAGTCCTCCGCCTCCTCCACCCCTCGGCGAATTCTGCCGTCATCAGTATGGAAAAGAAAATCCATCAATGCCCACGAACATTTTTCTTCTGCAAAAACAAGAGACATTGGCAATGAAATCTTTGGCCTTTTCAAAACCTTTTCAACACCCTCATATCCATCCTCCCCCTCTTGCCCATCAACCCAAAGCCTCTTTTGTTCTCATTTCCATCTTTTATACCACTTAAAAAGGTGGTGTCTTGTTTGATTTTCATGCCCACACCACCAACATTTCATATCTCTTCTTTTTCCACTCTGCAATAGGTATTTCGCTGTCAGTGCATGTCCTGACATAAGCTGATTAAACCTTGCTGCAATCGTCTTTCTGGCTCCCATCACCGCACTGTTACCTCCCCTCTTCACCAAATCATACCGGTAACTATGCTTTGACTTCTTCCCCATCTCTTTCATCTTTTCTTTACTCTCTTCCCACTTCGCCTCAATCAGCCTTCAGCTAATATGGGAGAAAGAAACATAATCCAAAACGGTAGCGGATTTTGCGTTTCGGTATTACTGCCGCAATGCTTATACGCCACCTTTGTTGCTTGTTGGTCTGCTTCTTCATTGCCTTCTATCACTTTATGAGCAGGTACCCACCAGTACTCCACCTGGATATTGTTCCTGGCCAATGCGTCGACCCAATTCATTGTCCATAGCACTAGCACCTGTCCTGGTTCTGGCTCATCCGACTGTATTTGTCTTAAAGTTGCCTGGGAATCCGTAAAAACCGTAACCCTGGTAAACTTCTTTTCTTCTGCCATCTCATCCGCAATCTTCATCGCTTCCGAGATCGCATACATTTCCGCATCCAATGCTTCTTTTTGTCGGCCTAGGTGTACCCTCCTTTTTTTCTATATTCCTTCCTCTTTCTATACCACTGCACACACAACCCACTCATCTTTTTTTCTCAATCCATCAGTCCAAAGAACAAGTCCCTCCCTTTCTACCTTTGCCTCATTCAATGCTGGTTCCTCATCTCGAATTATCACTTTACCCATTTGGTATCTTTTTTCCGTTGGCAATGTCGTCCTCTCATAACTCCTCCTCTCGAAAGGTTTATCCTCCGGGATCGACTCATCAATCCCCTCCACACTGTGCATGACATTCCTTCGTGCTTCTAACATTCACACTCTGTCTTGAGCATCAGGCATCATCATTTGTCTCAACTTATACGGTCATACCCGGTTATTATGACGAGCCTCCGCCGGTCGCAAACCCGCGTCATTCAATAGCACTCCTTGAGGTGTTGTCTCAAAACATCCGGTTACCCTTCTGCCCTGTTCATTTAACCACACCTGAACCTCATGAGCCCTATTCTTTTGTCCATGAAACCACTATTCAGACTCATACAACACCACTGCCTGAACCGCCGCAACTTGAATTTGTTAACATCCTTGCGAGCTGAATCCTTCCTTCCCGATCCAGGATCTCACCCTATTCTGCGTTCTCGTTGCTTTCGCTAAGGTCTTTGTCGTATGGTCGTTCAGGGTAAGCTTATCGTCCAACCATACCCCCAACCATCTTGTTCCTTCTTTATTATATGAAACCTCATGATCTCCTACCCTTACTCGGGCATTCATCCTTGGTTCCTTATTCTTTCTTTCTCAAGTAAACAACATCGCGTCCGTTTTTTCGATGTAGAACTGACAGGCATTCTTCTTTGCCCAAATTGTTGTTTCCGCAGCGCATTTCTCCAGACATTGTGTGCATTCCCCCACATCCTCGCCTTCCACCACCCATGCCACATCATCGAAAAAAGATATACCCTCACTTCGACACTCTTCTTCTTTATCCTTAACTTGGCGAAACAACCCCGAAAGGTATACGACGAAACATACTGGCAATACTGGCTACTCCTATGGAACACCCATCGACACATCCATACTATCTTCTTCCTTTCCGTCCATCGACATCATTACTTTTCTATCTTCCATAAAGCTTTCCACCCACCTCACCAGGTTGGCTTCAAACCCCACTGTTTCTTCCATTCTCTTTATTAAGTTCCCCTTTGCCACATGTGGAAAGGGTCCCTTAACATCCATCAACAGCACTGCCGCAGTATTCCCCCTCCCCCACCCTTCTTCAACTCACTTCATCAAGCTTCCAACCGCATCTATTGCTGACGTTCTCTTTCTGCATCCACACTGTCTGTCATGAAGTAACCTCTTTCGCTCACACTCCACTGCTATTGCGTTGGCTGCCAACTTCTTGACTACTTTTCCCAGACAATTTAACAACGTTATCACACTATATGTGTTGGTGACTCCGTAATCTGGCATATTCGGTTTCGGTATAACCACCACCTTCACTTTCTTCCTAACTCATGGGTGTATCCCTAACCTAAAAGATGTTTTAACAACATTAATTATCCTTTGAGCATCCCAATCCCACAATAATCTTATTGCCTTAAACCCCAGCCTATCCGGGCCAGGTGCCTGTTGAACCGACTGATTGGATAGAGCCTCTCGGAAATCTTCATCGGTCATTGTTTTCCACATTTCTCCTCCCTATTCTGGCGCCTTTCTCTCCACACCCTTCTAAGGTTTCGGAAACAGTTCTTCTTTTATCAATTCTGCTTTTCCCTCCCAGGACTCCACCACCCCTCCCCTCCTGGATCTCAAAGCCTTCGTTGTCTGTTGGCCTCCTGGTTTCTTATACCTCAAGGCCTGCCAAACCTGATCTCTCATAGCAGAACTCAAAAACTTCTGGAACATCTTCGTCTGTGATTGTCGGATAATTCTTCGGAGGTTGCTTCGCTGCGTTTTGACCTGTTGCTGCAATGCCTCCCCCCTCTTTCGTGCTGTTTTTATTGAGTCCAAAATCTTTCTATTTTCTGCGATCTCGGCCGTCCACCACTGTTTTGATCTTGCACAAAATTAAACTTTTTTGCAGCACCTATTGTGATGATTAACAAAGTTTCGCTGTATCCACTCAGCCTCCCTCTGTAACTCTTCTCCACTGCTATTCTCATCCAGTATAGGTCTCTTTGAGCTTTTATCCTCCCATTCTGTTTGTGCTTTTTTATAATTTTCTTCCTCCTCCTTTGACTTAAGCCCATCAATATCCCATCCTGTAATTTTTCGTGACACATTGACTCCTTCCCTTTCGTCCCATCATAACTGGGCGCACACAATCGCGTGATCCGAAGTAGTTGCCAAATCTGTTGACGTCTCTAATCGACTAACATCCGAAGATTTAGTGATACAACAGGCAATAAGCGATCACGAAGTTTAGCCATTTCTCATATTCGTGTAGCTTTCTTCCCCATCCGTAACATCGATCAAATCGTACTCATCCATACAATTTTCCAAAAAGTTCGCATCTCTCTTTGGTGGGCACTGTGGGTCCCATCTATCACTGTGAGCATTCCAATCTCCTCCCAACAGGATCTTTTCTTGCTCTATAATTTCGCTCCATCTTGCCATCTGTGCCGGTCTGCCTTGACTTCTCACTCCACCCTTTTGTCTCAGCTGATCATACACATTCACCAATCTCATCTTTCTACCCAATGGGTATTTTATATCAAACACCTGTACATCTCCATCTCCCCCCTTATCCACGTCTGAAAACTCCAGGTGTGTATCTTTCCTTTTTGCGGTCATTGTTCGTCCTCCTTTGACCAATCCATATCCTGGGTCGCTGATGTTGTGTCCCTCTCTTTCCTCATACGGTTCTTGCATCATCACAACACCAGCCCCCAAACAATTCCTTTTTCCAATGCCATCATAGTCGCATCATACCCCCTTCCACACTTATGCATAATGCACTTCACCATTGTGTCACGTGGGGTTCTTCAGTCCCTGAGTTGGAAGGTTCTCCTTCTGCCTCTGGTGTCGCTTCCACCTGGACTTCTGGCTTCTTTCCTGTCTGCTCATTATCCGGAGCCTTCTTTTCCGCTTCTGCAGTTGATGGTCCCCCATGCTCTGTATATTCTGGCTTCTTCTGTTGATCAGTTGTCACATTTCGACGTTCCCCTTCTCCCTCCTTCGAGGCACGTCTTTCTTCTCTATCCTCTTAAATAACTTCCTGTTTCTTGACGCAACAGTCGGCCTTTGCGATATGATTTCCCATACAGTTGACGCACTTGTCAACGTTATGGGTGATGTTCTGTGCTGCATTAGCTTTGCAACCTACCACGTTGCACTTATGATTCTTCGTCAGATGTTTTCCCGCACACAGCATGCATGCTGACGTCTTCAAAGATCCACACTTCGCTTCAACATGTCCCCATCTGCTGCATATTCCACAAAAGGAGTCTGGTCCGGCATTCATAAACTTCTCCACATCATACTTCACTCCTGCCACCCTTAAACCTCGCTTGAAAACTTTTTTGGCCATCTTACTACCCTTGACCGCAAACACAACCATTGATGCTTTCTTTCCTTCTGACTTCTTCTTCTGTACATCTTTCAGTCCTCCAATCCAGTTGATGGCGAGGGGCAACACCACCCCCTTATTCTCAGCCTGCAGCTCTTGCCTCAAATTTTCAAGTCCGCCTCCTGTCTTCTTCCCCAAATACCTATCAAAATTGACACCATGCATTTTCACTCTCTCCCAGAGTTCATTCGTCTCAATGTCCACAATTCCCGCGTCCACCTTCCTCAGTGCGTTGATTACTCTCTCCTTATACCGAATCAATCATTCAGCAGTTGCTCCCAGAGTTGTGATCGTTGACAATCACCCCTGGGTGTTCTTCGTAACTTCCTGGATGCGAACAAAATACAGGACCTTCGCCTCAACAAGTGCCCTATTCACTTCCGACGAAATATCCAAATCATTTTTTGAGAAAGGGGGAGGCCATTATCCCTTTTAAAGGTAACCCTCCTTTTCTCCATCGTATTTTGGCCTGGGAAGACTGGCTTCATCTCTTTTTCCTTCTGCTGCCTCTTCACCTCAACAAAGCCGTCCCCCTTCATCTTTGGTTGCTGTCCCGATTGTTGCTGTTGTTGCTGTTGTCTCTGCTCAGGTTGATTCTTTGGTGGTGATGGTGCTGCCGCTCTCTGCGCCCATGTATCCTTGTGCTGTTGTTCCGGCCTCTGTGCCAGTTGTTGATGTGCAGGTTTCTTGGGCTCCGGCTCGTTTTTCTTGCCTGACTTTGGCCCCTTCGGTATTTCTAATATCTGTGGTATTCCCCCCTCCGCCTTCTTGCATTCCGGTACTGCTGGTGCAATAATCGGTTTCTTTGCGATCATAACCGGTCCACTTGGAGTGAACCTCGGAAATTCCTGCCTTTTCTCTCCAGGTTGAATTACTGGAGCATGCTTTGATGCCTCCAGTTGTTGCTCATCCACCTGCATTCATTCAATGACCCTCGCTACCCTCTCAGTTTCCTCCCCCTAGAAAGTCGCTCCTGGTTCAAACTCTATTTCAGTCATATCCTCATTCTCCGGGGTGGCTTCTACCTGTTTCCCTCTTCGAATTTCTTCTTTCTTTGCCTTCTCAGCAAACTTCTCACGTTTTCCCGCCACTTGATCTGTCACCGGTTCCACCATCTTTTTGATGCAATCTCTCATTGCATTTTGAATCGTCTTGGCCATATTCACCGGTGCGATATTGGCCAATTTTTTTTCCATCTGACTAAACCTATCGTCAAGTTTTTCGGCCCTTTCTGCTGCGTACTCTCTTTCCAACTCTACTTGTACCTGCACATTTAGGGCTATCTTCCTTACCGACATAACTGCCGCGTCAGTAGGATTCTGCCTTGCCGAGATATGTTGGTTCTGCTGTTGGCACCAAATATCGTAGTTGGCATCATTTCTTTCCTGTCCAACCAAAAAATCCCTCAGTCCGTTAGTGTTCCGAAGATACTCACCAATATACTTTCCCACATCTTCTGGTTCATCCTCACTGGCCAACATCTCTGCAGGCTTGGCCCAATCAGCATCGACCTTTTTCCTGCTTGGTGTCTGCAGCATATTCGGGATTGGTTGAGCAGGCGTTGTCGGCCTCTTAACTCCCTTCCCCTTAATGCGCTTCATTTCTTTCTTCGTTGGTGTCATGTAGGGTTTCTGATCCCTCCACTTCACCTCTGTCATCGTATCATCCTCGTTATCACTATCATCGCTGATTTCGAATTTTCTCTGAATGGGTGTGTAGACTTTCTGGGTCTCTTCCATTCCCTCCTCTTCTTCGGCGTGCTCGCTGACATCTTCCTCCAACTGAATATACTTGCATGCAACAATTCCAGCGCTCGCCCTAGGAGTCAAGAAAGGATCCTGGGGAATAGCGCTCAGAGATAGGTCCAAAAGGCTTCCCTCAAAATTTGTAGTAGGCAAAGGTGACAACACTCGTTCCCTTGGTGTTTGAGATGGGAAGGAAATTTCCCTTCCCCTGTAAGTTGTAGTCGGTGGTGGCGACAATGAAGAATCATCGCTCGAAATCATATGAACTTCGGCCTGTTGACTGAGCCTAGTTCCATATTCATCACATTTCGCCAGTCCCAAGACCGGTTACATTTGTAGGCTCGGACGTCCCTTTGCCCTCATTTCTGCATTGTGAATTTGTATTCCGTGGGTGATAAGCTCCCTTGACACCACGACCGGCACCAGCTGACTTTCACCGAAATAATCACTCAACGCCTTCCGAGCGATCTCACAAGTTGTAGCTGTTCAGTCCAGGTCCATTGGCAGTCCCTTTCGTTCAATCAAGTCACCTATGTGACTGCTACTGATGGCCGAAACCTCTGACGGGGAGGTAGACTCCGCCATCCTCTTCCCAAAATTCTCCTTAGCTCTACCGAAAAGTTCCTTAAGGGGTGGTTGTTGTTTCTTGGCTCCGAAGAGGCTCATCATTGCTGCTTCTAAGCGGTTGAAGTTCGTTCAACTGAAAACCGAAGCAAAAATTTTCTCGCAATGTCAAACTTGATTGGATAAAATTGGTCTTGGCAAAACTAAAAGGTGGTGTGGTGTGTTGTCGGAGGTGGTTGAGACCACGGTCGTAACCTGGAGGCCTCACTCAGTACTAGCTTCGCTTCAGAGGGAGAGAGTCCACACAATACCTTTTGCAAATTAAATGGAGGATCAATTAGCACTGCGATGTACTCGAGTGCCCTTGACAATCCTAAGCAACAGGTGAAGGACATGATGCTCAGGTTCATAGTACAAGGAGAAATGCCTAATTCGATGGGGAGTGTTTGGGGGATACACAATGGGCTCCGGTAGGAGTTAATTTGTATGAGGCAGAAATTAATTGTCGTCGATAGGAGCCGGTTTGCAAACGCTCACCGGTTCTTGAACTGGGCTGCAAATGTTGCGAACCGGTCTGTTCGGGTCCAGTGGTGGATACGGGCCGTCCATGGATGGCCTGATATCCACCACCGGCCTGCCCAACTACGGATCATGACTGGCCTGCCCTCTATCCACCCCGCCCCCACTTCAGCATAGCCCAATGCCCACATATGCACCAATCACTAAGGCTGAGGTCAGAGGTATGGTTTGAGGAGATACTACTTCAGGCAGCGGTTGATATCTTAATTTAAACTTGATGTGAGGGTGTCAAATAGATTCTGGAATTTAGAGGCACGGTAATATTGTCAGATGAACCTGTAAGGAAGAATAGGAATTGCTAAACAGGGAAGGAAAAATTGGTGTACATGTGCAGCATAAACAAATTATCACTTTACTTATCTATCATGTAAGGCTTTTCTTCAAACTAAGATCCCATGTGGGTGTCCCAGGCCAGTCGTAGATCCGCAGTTCTTGGGCAGGCTGGTGATGGGTATCACGCCATCTACGGATTGCCCGTATCCACCATTGGATCTGACAGATTGATGTGGTCCGGAAGAGTTTATTTCGAAATGTATTTGTGCTATTGTAGCGCACAGTCTGTCGAAATGCTGAGGGTAGTGATGTCGAATGAGGAGAGGGTACATGCGGGCGATGCAAGATGCGCTGAAGTTCAACTGCAGAGCTGTGCAACGGATATAGTAGCTGTACTAGTTTGTGTGAACGACTGCTGCTAAAGAATCGATGCAATACCACTCGCGATAGCTTCCGTGAAAGAGACGAAGATTTCTTCATTCTCGGTCTGTGCAAGGACCAGTGTTCGAAACCGGCCGGGCCGGACAGGCTTTGATAGGTTGAGGCCCGGCCGCCGGGCTTTCGGGCCGGTTGAGAATCCATGACGGTACGAATTCACTTACTGAATACTAATAATAGCGGTTATTTTTTCGTTGGTCCTCCTCGAACTAGTGACAATAGTG
>Ga0307515_10009446_pt1 | contig 18850 bp, 21 predicted proteins | sample 17_EM_MG_FD_194513 | JGI IMG/M metagenome (GOLD analysis project Ga0307515, IMG submission 194513) | Populus trichocarpa ectomycorrhiza microbial communities from riparian zone in the Pacific Northwest, United States - 17_EM | ecosystem: Host-associated > Plants > Roots > Unclassified | place...
GATCGGACCTTCACTAGTTCGTCCTTTATTTCGACGATCAGATATTTGCCGGCTAACCTATCTACGATCGGCACTCAGCGACTCACCGCCACTTGCCTCCAAGAAGTTCTCCTAGGATGGTCAGGGTGGAAGCTGGGCCACGGTTGAACGATCTACTTTCCAGAGGGCAGTATTCCCAGTCCATCGCAATAGATACCACAGAACTGCTCGACGAGAGTCTCTCCGCTGGTTCTCGAGTCCAATGTGAGCCGCCAGATGCACCTGGATGAGGGAACTTCGGAGTGAGGGTAGACGACGATGTGTGTCGCTGTGGTCGTGGTTCGAGTGGGGCCGGCAAACTCCACGCTCGACCCAAGCCTGGTAGTTGTGCCCCGCCGTGGCGACCCCCCGGCAGTCGAGGGTGAGAACGAGGGAGGGAATGTGTGCAGATAAGGGGACTGCGTCTATCTCTGACCAGACCCCCTCACTCACGCGACTCGATTATCGGGTCTCACTTCAAGGTCCTCGTTGAGAAAAAGAAATGGAGGAGCATAAGCTGGTGGCCCTTTTACCGATGGTGGATCCCACAGTAGACACCTCGTTCCTCTCTTGGCCCCATTTTCACTAACTCCCGAGCCCCCAACTGTAGTTCTCGTAGCGTATCTCTTCTGATAAAGTCCGGGATGTTGTTGTGCTTGCCTGGTGTCCGGTCTCGTACGAGTCGAGCAAACAACGGTGGTGAACGCTTGTGGAAGCGTGGCGATCGGGTTTCCCAGGGGCCAAGTCTCATCTGGGCCTCCGTCCCTCTTCCAGTACAGTCGGCCATCTTTAAATGGGGTGCAGCGCCGCGATTCCTCATCAGCTATCATCGCTTTCAGGCGCCTCGCATGCTTCCTCAAGAACGTTGCTCGCAGCATCTGGCGAGACGAGCTCAGGAATCGCGACTACGCCGGGCGGAGTTCATCAGGTATCGACAGCGCACCATCCCGAATGCAATAAAAGCTACGTCGTTCAAGATAATGATAGCCTTTGAAACACTAACCCCGGCGACGATTACCAGACTAAACGCTCGATAAGCTTGTGTTTCCGTCCTGACCGCGGTAATGCCGAATAGTGACAGCTGCCCAACCAAACCAACCCCTAGCCTTCTATCCGAACGAGCCAAGTCGATTAACTCCTCTCTGGACGTGCTCCCACACGTGCCTTATACGTTTTGGAAAGGAGGGACGATGTCTTGTCTTGTGGATACCAATCTTTATCGTGAGAAGCCATTCTGTAGCCTCTGCTCGGGAACCGTGTGCGCAACGAATCGACGCCATCATCACCCACTGGGTATTCGAGACCCTCGCGATCACCAGCAAGGACCACGGAATCACTGCCAAAACGATAGCCAAGAGTACGATTCACAGTGCATGGTAAGCGTCCATCTCTTGGAGTCGGACGCCGATAGGACACGCTATAGAAAGGTGCGATTCAATGCGAACCACCTCCTGACCCCCCCGGTGAACCTAACCAAATTTCTACAGACACGGGCTCGACGACCGACGGTGAACGACACTTAGCCATCGATTCAACCGTTAGATCCGGAAACGGAGTAGGTATCTCTCTCAATGCCGTTGCGAGTCCTGACAGCTCCGGTGGACTATGGACCCTGCTCATCCGTAGTTGATTCCCTTCTACATGTCGTTACTTGGTGATCCTTTTCCCACTATCTGTCTCCGAAAATATCTCCAGCAGTCCGATGGACGACCTCAGTGTTCCTTCCGGGTTGCCCCTTTCCTGGGACATCGAGTGTACCTTGCTGTTCGCTCGCAATTTGGTTAACGTTTGGATCATCGCCGTCCGCTATGTGCCTCCTGTCTTGGTGGAAACCGGCCTGGTACAGCAGAACCTATTGAACTTGTACGCCCAGGATTGCGCTTGTGACGACCAGAGACACTGTACTCACCAGCAACCCAACGATTCCTGCATTCAGCATGTACGTGTCGGTCTACTTTTTTGTCGCCTTCTAACCATCAGTCTGGTTGTATTACGTCGCGGAGAGATCTAGAACGTGCAATCTTATGATGACGGCGGCGATCTATATGAGGTCTCGGGTGAAATATTCAACACCGTGCCGACGTAATGGGAGAACAACCCCTAAGCCCGCTGGTAAGTAAGTCGTGCGCCATAAAAAGGATAGCACTAGTGCGATCGTCGTTCGTGGCCGGGCTGTCGAACCGAATAACAGCATGAAAGTGCCCACACAGGGTTGTGGTCTTGACCGGGGCTTCCTATTTCGACGGGCTTCAGCGGATGATTTGCCACGGCGAATCCCTTTGAGCCGGCTAGTAGTGACCAGAGTAGATGGGTCAGCAGAAGTTGGGAAACACTAGGAAACGCGTGTATGCGCTCAGGCAGAAGCACCACATACCCGCGCAAGTCGTGGACTGCGAGGGCAGATCTTGTATGGGAGCATAAAGCCATATGGAACTCGAACCGGTAACCATGACCCACACTTGCCATCCAGAAAATCTCTGTCAGCTGATGGTCCTCGACTAAGGGGTCGGGGCACCGCGGGAGTGGTGTAGAGGACCCTACCAGGTCTGATGTCTTCTTTGCGGAACGCCACGTGGGGGGCCGTACTCGAAGCCAAAGTATAATCATCCCGAGCTCGAACCCTACCAAAAGCACCGTGGAAGAAACGTATCCTAGGACCGGAACAAGGTTATCAATATGACGGATTACTAAGAGATAACTGTTGATATCAGTAGACAGTACCACTGGTCGGAGAAGGAAGTCACGGATACCCCTCCAGCCCAGAACAAATAAGGCTGAATCCTAAGCAAACCAATCAGCATTCTGATGAGGTGGTCGAAGTCGGAAAAAAATGGAGACGGCGAAGATCGAATTCGCGACCTCACGCAAGTCCGGAGCTTGTATTCCAATGCGAAGCGCGCGCTCTACCAACTGAGCTACGTCCCCGACGGGGGGAGGCACTTACAGTGCAACCTCGACTTTGTTTAAATAAGATCGACAGCATCCTGCTGCAAAATTGTCCTCCGATGACCACAAAAATCGATGCTGGGGGGCTTGGTAATATACAAGACGCGTAGAAAAGTGCAGGGTGGTGGAAATTCCGCCTCGGTGATCGTCGCGTGGAAGGCTGGACGGACACTGGATGGATTAGGACGGTGATGACGACCGACTTCGTGGATCTGGTTCATCCATCGCAACTGCTGTCCCAGAAAACCTAGACGGGGTGGCTGTTTGCTTGACGCGTAAATCGTGTAGATGACTTGGAGTATTACGATGTGCTGCTGTTCACTGAGTGACGAGGAATCAGAACACAACCACACAGCCCTCGCGAACAGACAGGCAAGCGAAACAAATTCGGTTTACCGCTATGCCCCACCTTTTTCAGACTCTCGTTTTTCTTTGAACGTACCCTCGAACCATGTGAGCACGTACGGATGAACACGATGCGCGAGAACAGACCAAGTACCTGATCACCGTGGAAGATGCAGTAAACTCCGGACCAGCTGAGTCCAAGTACCAGTTCGACAGAAAAGGACCAGCTGTAGTACCTACGCAACTGCGTCGGAGAGGATGGCATACAGTCGGTACCTGGGAACTGGGAACGTAGAATCATCCCACACACGGAAGATTCAGTAACGAACGGGACTGTTCCGTGAAGACTAGACGCATTTTCTCTGCCCTGAGAGCTTAGGACTGCAAACGAAATAATCAAGAGGACATACCAAGTCCACCACGGCAACAAGCGAAGACTCGTGAGAGTCACGAGCGAAGCGATAGCCGAGGCGAAGAATTCACAGTCACCAACTTCCTCAAGTGCTCGAGGGACGAGAATGAGACCTAAGTTCCGACATAAAGGACACCCCACGGCGACTTTCCTTGAAGGGTCGTTGCGCCAAGTACTAGTGCCGACGGTCACAGGAACGCATTATCTGGAAACGATGACTCCCATGGCTGCAATTTCAACGTACCAGGAAACATCCTTGAAGCAAAGAAGAGGGTGAGAGGAATGAGAGCGCATCGGCCGGCATGGTTGAGCATTTGCCTGACAACGTGATAACCCGACAACAAAGCGATTAGGTTCGCAAGTCCCAATACGAGGCAACACGACCGCCCATTTAACTCCCTACTTGGGCGGTGAAGCATTAGTTGGAGTCTTAAAGCCCGCCGATCCTTTTCGCTTCCGCGCGACTGCCAGATGGGAGCAAGGAACCGTATCAGCGCGCGAATTATGCCTATAACCTGACCAACAGACGGTGAAGAGCCCCGGTATCGAAGATTTTGTTCGGTCCTGTCCCGACCGCTAGACCGTGGAATACACGACCCTCACCGCTCACCGACATCGTCCACACGGGGATGAAACACTGGCGCACTGGCATATAATCACGTTTCATTCGACCACGGAGTCGTCGAAACAAAAAACAAAAAAAGGTTAACATGGGGTCACTCGTACAAGAGGGGATCAGAAAGTTACAACAGAACGTCACCACCCCCAATAGGACAAACCTCCTCTCTCGACGCATCAAACATCTGTGGTCATAGCAATCGTAGAAGGCTTCTTGTCAACTTTTTTGTGAACCCTACAACTCTCGTTCACGATGACGTCGAAACATACGGCTGTTAGGTAGGGACGTTCCGCGTATCTGGACCAAGAAGTGGTTCCTCCTCGCCACTGAGCACCGGCCTTCCCCTGCGTTGCTTGAAGTAACGAACCGCGAAGAAAATAACGATCGCGACTCCTTTGGCGATCCACGTGCCCAGCGAGACGATATCGAAGATCCCGCCGCGTTGAATCCTAAAAATATGCATGGTGGAACCAACGCGAATGAGTTTCTCGTACTCGAGCGTCATTCTTATCCTGTACGAACCTGTAGATCATGTGCATGGCATAGAAGAACACGTAAGATACCATGCAACAGTAATAGGCGGTCATCCACTTGTCGAGTCTGCCTGAGATCCAGATCATCTTGAGTTGGGGGACTTCCACCATGACGTCGATGACCCTGGAAAAGGCCCAGAAGAACTCGAGGACGGAGGGGGTGTACATGAAGGCAGCCCCGAGTGCGGAAGAAAGCAAGAGCATAACGGAGACATCTCTGACCGTCTCACAAGAGATGTTCTTGTGAGCGTTTTGGGAGCTTGAGCAGAGGAAGAGGATTAGAACCAGGCTCATACGATGCTGACCCGTATCACACACTCACTACTTCTTGTATCCGAGTATCACGACCACGATAAGAGTAGAAAGAAGCAAGAACAACCTCGCGAAAATCCCCCAGGGGGTGCCACTCCAGATCCATAGGAGATCGAGATAACGGACACAGAACATAACGAGTCGCATGGCCTGAGTGGCGAAAGAGAGATCTACGAGAAGGGCGCGTTGAGTGAAGGGGGATTGATAAGCTGAACTACGAATTTTCACTGACCGTCTGGCCCATGGATAACGACTTTACACCCAACAAACACGCTTTGGATAAGGAGAAAAAAATCGCCTAGAGGGGGACACGGTTCAGCTCGAGAACACTTCCGATTATTGTGCAACTCCTTCACGTACCGATTGGACGAAGGAAGCTCATTGGGCCGACAATTTTGGAGGCAAGAAAGGTGGAGGTTCTGGTTATATGTTAGAGTGGTACAGCCCACGCAGAGATCCCGCCGTGCTGTCCTCGGATTCCAACAACGTGATGGGCGCCGATATGGTCTCACCACCACAAGGGTGGTACCGGTGAGTACCCAGCGCCCATGAAACTCAGGGCGTCTGAACGCGTTTCACACGTGGACTTGGCGCTAGACTGAAATTTCTTCGGGATTTAACTCGTCGAAACACAAACCCCTTGGACCCTTGACGAATACAATCTCTCCTCCCTTTCGGTCCCAGAAGCGTCGTTGCTTCTACTGAAAAGGCTCTCGACAACTATATCGAACACTGGGATCCGTTGAACGCGCGAGAAGAGTATAGAAGACTCGAGCCCCTTTCGTACGCATCACGTTCGATATCTGCCAAGGTCCTGGAGGCTCCTTTGTCAACCTAACAAGCAAGGTGTGGACCAAGGAACGCTCACGCTCGGTCAGTTTCCCAGCGGAAGGGGTCTCCCCGTCCACCATCCTCCTCGGGGGAGAATCCAACGATACTCAACGTTCGAAGTTGGGACAAAACCAATTTATCGAGTCAACACGACCGAACTTAGTGACTCACACACAACTGACTCAGGTTTTCCCTCGGTGTCATTTGGAGGCGCGAGGGTCCACCCCGGTCCCAGAGGAACTGCGGGTGGCGTCACGCGCTGAAACGACCATATATATAGATCAAAGTCATTGTCGTCAGCAAGCTCTCACTCGGAGGCCTGGTGACACGAAAGTGTAATGATCCGTCGGCTTGGGCTGGCAAAGTCAAAACTCCACCACCAACGGTTGATGTGATGGTCAGGCTTCCATGGGTAGTGAGTAGAACAGGATCCCAGGCGTGTCCGCCTTTTCTAGGGAGCATTTGGGGTTACAACACGATGGTATTCGTCAACTACGGTAAAAGATTGTATAGATTGTCCAAGTCCGTGGGCGTGCTGCCGCTAGAGAGTACCGATTCCCAAGGCCTAAGCGATCAATCTTTGTTTGGTCTTGATGAGCGAGTTAGCTTGCGCAACGGTGATCTTCAGCAGATCGGCGACGGTCTGGGCGGGTGTCAAAGCGAGCCTATACGTACGCGGGTGTTAGTTCATCGTCAAAGTCATATGGTAAATACGCGCCATTGGGTAGCGCTGAAATCTACAAATCTATCAGCGTTGAACACTTCGAGGAAGATCAACGGTTCAGTGGGAGAAATGTTCTTGATCTGATAAGCGCAAGTCAGATCGACTCGGGTGTGGGAGGGACTTGAGAACGCGTACGTAGTGGCCATAAGCATCTGGGAACACGGCAGTGTCACCGGTTTGAAGGTCGAAAGTCCTCGCGGCGGAACCTCCAGCAAAGGCGGTTGCCCTTCCATGCCCAGAAATGATGTAAAGCCATTCTGGAGCCGGTAGGTCAATAATCCAAAGACGATTATGCGGCTAACGGATGACTATACCATCGTCACGGTGCCAGTGAAGTTCCCTCAGGGCGTTTGGTTCGAGATATACGTAGGCACTAGCAGCCCAAGTGGCAGGGAAGTTTCTTGTGGAATCCTGTATCTTGGCCCAACCACCGGGCGCGATGTCCTTCTCCTGCTTGGAGAGGCTGAAGACGTACGGGTTGGGAACTTCTCCGTCAGGAGAGACTTCGGCTTGTGCTTCGACATCTTCAGGAGGGGGGACGGAGCTCCTGAAAATGAAGGGATCCTCGGTGGGAATGTTCTGGAGAGCGGAAATGTCGAGACCGAGATTCTGAGCGACGATTTCGAGCGGGGTGTGAACGAGCCAGTCGGAAAGCATGAATGTGGTCCCGGTGGCATCGAAGTCACCGTCGGAGAACAACAGTAGGATTTCGAGACCTTCGCCCAATGCTTGTACGCCATGGGCGACGCCCTTGGGGAATCTAAAGGGAAACATTGTTATTACCGGACGGATTTGGGTATGCTTGAAGCTCACGTAAAGATATCGGGATCAGTGCCATTACGGGGACCGTTGATATCACTGATATAAGTCCTCCCTTCGCCATCGACGGAGGTGACGCGTCCGGAACCTGTAGGCGGAGGTGAAAACTCGTTCTCCGTGAACGGTGAAGTGCGGATGATGCACATACCACCCAAGACTATTCCCCACTCGCCAACGCTATGCCAGTGTCTGGGAAGCGGAGATGTGAGGGAGTGAACACGAGGAATAGAAGTTGGTAGTATCGTACAATTCACGGTAAGCGTTCGGGGCGATGCGAAGCTCGGCGGCAGAGATCTCTTTCGCTGGGAATCTGGGTCAGGCGATCACATTCGGAGTTCAATCATCAAAGGGAACACACAAGGCGGGAGGTCAGTGACGGTCTGCTCCCGAATCCAACCACCATTCAGCAGGCGGGTATGGGACAAAGAGAAAGACCACTTGAGATTAGGAACGGTACCTATTAGGTCCGATGAGAACCGCGAGGCAAGAGGAAGGAAGAGACAAGCAGACCGTGGTCGCTGAGGGGAGGAGCGACATTGTCTGGATTCTGGCGATCGATCTCTTCGTTGGTACCACCTGAACGGATGTCTCCATAGGGTCCCCGGATTGGTTGAGGGATGCCGGTCGGGGGGAAAGTTGCGATTTGGCCAACGTCTGGAGGGGTGATATCGCGTTTGGCGGTCTCGTAAAACGGGCGTAAGTGGCGGGTCTTGCGGCCGGTAGCCTCCCTCTTGGCGAGATGCAACGGGTACTCTGGTTCTCGAGCATGAACTGGCTCCCTCTTGACTTCGTCTCCGGGGATGGCTGAGGCCGCGACGAGGAGGGCGGCGGACAAGAAGACAAAGAAGGAGGAGGGGAAGTTCACCATCTCTGCGAAGCCGGTTGGGGGGTTTTTCGGTGCTCAGTTGGTCGCTTTTTATAGACACCCCCACCCCTATCCACGTTCCTCTTCTGCAGGGAAGCAGAGTTCATGTAGAAGACCGGGTTCGTATGTCGCGAACCACTAGAATGCCAGGCGCCGAGACAAACTTCCCAGGCAGGAGTCCGTCTTCCCTGAGTGGAGATTATGTAACTAGATCCTCACTTTCTCCGCTCCCCCCGTTCCGCTATGTCCGGCCCGCCGCCGTGGGTTCTGCTGCGTCCAGTGGCTCGTCGTCCAAGACTGCTTGCTACGGTCAAATCGCTGGCCCCGTCTGTGTCTGATTAATTGTGCAAGTGCCCGCGCCATGCTTTGATCAGACCAAACTCTCCATTCTGTCTACTCTATGGCGTAAGCAAAACGGATTATTTTTAGACCGGATCCCTTGCATTCATTTCTGGCGGTAGAATCACCTGCAGGCACAGAGAACAAAGGCTCGAATTTTGGGCAGCGGGGGTGGGGCTGCTGACATGGACACCCCGTGAACGTGCAACGCCTCAGGCATTGAAGATTCACACGAGGGTGCCAACACAGAAGGAGGAACAGTAACACACTGCATTCGGATCTGTTCCGTCGTCCTTCGCCATGCGCAGAGTGAGTGAGGAATGTTGACGGAAATTCACAGCTCTGGCTTATCTCTCCGGTCAACGCAAAGCGTTACTGATAGATGACGTAACACCGGATGTTTCCCCTCCGGGTTCGAGCAGCGCTTCGTTCTTTTCTCTCGCACGTCGGCCATCGCACTCTTTTTGATGGACAAGGCGACAACTGTTAGGAAAACGGCCAACCAAGATCCAACCCCTGTGTATGTGTCAGATCTCTCCTCATCAACGAACATCTGGGAACAAACTTCTCATAGCGTACCTCGCCGGCCGGTTCTTCCTCCAGAGATTATCCACATCATCATGGAGATCATCGGCAAAGACAGAGAGACCCTCAGCGCCAGTGCCCTGGCTGCTCGCGAGTTCTCCTTTGCCGCATTGTGCTGTCTCGGTCGTCATATCGCAGTCAACTCCGTTCCCCGGCTCCGAGAATGCGCCAACCTCGTCACCAAAGACTCGGCTTTCCAGCACGTTCGTTCCCTGGACCTAGGTATCACGACCAAAAGGGTGATCCACGAAAAGGACTGGGTCGATTATCTGGTCATCCTCGAGACCTTCGCCCGTCGTCGCACCCTAACTCGTCTCTGGCTCTCGGAGGTTCCCTTTTACTTCTCCAAACGCGGAAACGAGGGGACGGTCGCGAACATCATCACCTCCCTGACCGCCACGGTCAACGAACTGGGGCTCTATTCCTGTCATTTCTCATGTTATGCCGAGATGATCTCCCTGATCCGAGCTTTCCCTCTCTGCACCTCGCTTTACGTCCGCGACTGCGTTACGAGAAAACCTCCCAAAGATGATATTTTTGCTAAACTCCCGCAGCATACACCCTCCATCAGCGACCTCGAACTCACCGCTTCATCCGGTCACAGATTCCTCATCGACCTGTCAACCCTGATCAAGGACGCTGCCTTGGATATATCATCCCTCACCGGTTTTTCGTGTGATATGACCACCGCCGATGCAGTTCGCCATACCATGGTGACCGTTGTGGCTCCTCCAATCGAGAGACTCCAGCTGATCTGTGATAAACCCCAAGGTTTTCATGGTACGTCCATGCTATCCAAGAACGCCCACGTTTTTTCCTGACCGTTCCATCAAAGTCCTGGCAGACCCGGCGATCACAACGTGGCCACTCAAGTCACTGACCATCGGCCCCCTCTTCCAAAAGGACAATCGGTGGTGTGAGCGTGCGTTAGCGCTCACCCCACACCTTCCACATCTGGAGGATATCACTATACTGGGTGCGTATAAGAAACCGGTTCGAGGCAGCTTTGGGTTTTGGTGGAGGATGGATCAACTGCTCTCTCGCGATGACATCTTTCCGCGTCTCGAGCGGTTGGATATTCGCATCACCGTCGGATCACAAAGGCTCCACACCTCAGGGCTGCAGGAAATCGCCCGGAACCTCCCCACGCTGCACACGGCAGGGAAGATCCGCTTTTGGGGTGAGAAACGTGAGCTGCCAGCCCCCCGACGTAGAGCAATTCGCACTGATCATTCCCCCCAAGGTCATTTCCGATACCTCGTCTATTGGTAATTCTATGGGTGCTGTAGAGACAATGGCTGGTGTAATAACAATACGATGGTCCGTGTGGGAGAGAACTACAATCTATCAGAATAGTCAATGTGATCCCAGAAACGCTCCGATTTCTCCTCGGAAGACAGCTTCTCGAGCTCAGACCATGGACATTTCCATATCCTCCAGCATGCCACTTCTAAAGTTTTGAGCATCCGTGTTGCTTCGGGATCGGTATCACCCTTGAGCGATTTGATGACCTCGAGCATGGTCTCTGCACTAACGGAGTGCTCAGCCTCCTCGGCGTCCCAAAGAACATTCCTTTGCTATCGGAGATTAAGTATGTCAAACGCTAGAAAGATGGCGCGTCACATACGAGTGCTTGTACTGCGTTGGGGTCTTCGGCCCCCAATGCCTTCAAGTCCTCGACGGTCTTCTCATACCGCGTCTGGGAGAAAACGTGTGGCTCGGCGTTCTCTTTGTACCATTTAGGATTGTCCATTCTGGTGATTATGGACACGGTAACTCCGACTAGAATCCGAGCTACCATATACCGTTCGTCGCTGCGTGACTTTACATCAACCGCCTTGCTGATGACACTGCCTTCACGAGGACGTACCGCGACAGGTCCTGTTCTCTCTTCTCAGCCTCTTTCTGTCCACCGGACGCATCTGGGGTAGCGGAACCGACAGTATCTTGATGGAAGCATCGGGTAAAGGGTGTGTTGAAGGGTAGTCGGGCGTGGTGGGATGGCGAGTCGCCGGAAGTAAGTGACGGAGTTGGTCGGAACGAGACTGTGGGTCGACTGATTGAGCGGGTTGCGAAACGTTTTGCTGGTACTTGTATTGCTCGACGGGATATTGTCAACCCGAGCATAAGTACTCTGAAATCAGCTCGGTCTTTGCGAGGTGAGAGAGCGTGGTGGATCAAATTTCGGACTCGTGATCGGCAATTCGTCATCTCTCTCTTCCAATGTCCCGATCATCCGCGTCCGTGGACACCCGCCCGCGCGGCACGCACCTACTCTGCAAAGCCTCTTTTGATTGGCAGTGACCTCTTCACCGGCAATTGGGACGGTGCGGTATGGATTCCTGCCTTGTCGATTGTGTTCTTGGGGGACGCAGTGCCGAGTTTGCCACGCCAATGCCCAAGCTCGAAAAATTGGCTTTCCTGCATGTTTTCAGGATGCCTCCATTGTAGACGTTCTGGATGATTTCAGGGTTGAGTCTCGCATCTCCCTTGTGACCTCCTGTGTTTCCCTTCGCCTGAACGTTGAACTGGTAGTACCGTCTCTCCTCGAATCACCTTCCTGCAGGTGATACTTTCCGTCAAGCGCGTTTCCACTCCCTGCTGGTCATCCGACAGTCGTCGCACTGCGTCATGGGTTCACGCCATCCCGTGACACTTCCCGCTTAACCCATACTTTGCTGGTCAAACGCGTCGCCATCGGTATCAATGTGATGGGAACCTCCAAAAAATCACGGTCCCGTATCATAACCCACGTTATATGCTTGACTTGATCTCGATGCCATTCCTACTTGGGGAGGAATGTGTTCGCCGCTCCGCCCTCCTTCTCTCAACCAAGACTTGGACTATCCCAACCGTGCCATTTCCTGGGAATCTTGAAGTCGAACTCAATAACCATTGAGTCGAGTTGTGAGATGGACTGGTTCGCAGAATGGAGACTGTTTGTTTGCTATGCATTTACTCCCTCACTCTTGACTACGGGAGGATCATCGCGACGAGACATTTGTCACCAAAGCAAAAGGGATTGTGCGATCATGCCCGCTAATGGCCCTTGGATCGAGCGTGGGGTTTACCGGTCTCGAGCAGCGGTTTACACTGTCGCTTACCTTCACCCTAAAGTTCCTCGTCGTACACGCGTTCTTCCACTTCAAGCAGATTCGGAGTTTTGGGGGGCGAAAATCCTCGAGCAACCCCGCGACACCTGCCCAGATCTCCGAGATTACTTGAAGGATTCTACCCTCTGGAAGGTGAGTCGCTCAACAGTAGACCAATTTCCACACTGATCAGAGGAACAGCCCTCGGATCTTGCTACTGTGGGCGTGAAGAACCCTGAACAGAAAATGTGCGTGTGGATCAATATAGGAAAGAGAGGCGACTGTCCACTAACGAAGAGCGGTGGTTGTAAGCTTGTCAATCCCGACGAGCCCGCCCAACAAGTGGATGAGTGTACATTGAATTCACCAAACCGCAGCTCTATCTCGTCAGAGACAGCGTTACACATGCCACCGAGGCGACTTTATGACTGCGGCGTACAGAAGCTCAATCGCTCATGGATTACGCACGCAAAGTTCGGGTATGAGACCACACAGTTTTTACAGTGACGAATAGGGATTTAATCGCCCCGAGCAGAAGAGTTTCTACCCCCGCAAACCCTCCACCTGCGCTACCTTCCCCCAACGAGGTCCCCACCACCGCGACAAATCTCCCCAGTGAGCTGAGAGTGAAGGCGGAAGGAAGATTCGTGAAGAAACTGAAGCCCGACGCAAAGATCGCAGTGGGGTCACAATGAGGCCTTCCCCGTGTCGGTAAACGGGAAACGGGACCCGCAGGGAGTCACCTGGCAGACGGTGTAATTTGACAATCGTGCGCGGATGAGTGCCAGTTTACGGAGCGGACGTTTCGGAATGTGAGAAACTCCTTGCCATTGTATTTCAGCCAAGGCCCGAACCACCGTCGACGCCCCCCGGTGCAAGCTGGGGGATTTGGGTGGAACACACGACTTATCTGACTATCGTTCATCTCGCCTAAGTGGGCTACCAGGACCCCCGCTGTGCGTGTCATACTTAGGCGTTTACGAAACCGTCGCGTTGTCCAGAGGAACCGGTCACTCGACAGTACTTTTCGTAGCATTGCTCAGGTACTAAATATAGTGACACTATCGTACAATACAATTACGGCACAAGCAGAGTGGTTTAACCTGAAGGGAATATAGCCAAATGAGACCGTGATAAAGAAGTCAACGTTCACCATGAGCTGTGTTTCGAAGATGAAGGGGCTCCAGCTAGAACTTGACGATAACTGGCCTGTTTCCTAAATAGCTGAACTGTGCCGTAACATCGTGGAGCCAATCCTTAGGATCCCAGTCCGTCCTCCACTCGACAGGAACCCACAATCGGTGTTTCCCCTCAGCATCCTTTACCCACCCCTCTCGCACCGTGGTTAGTGAAGTTTTCCACCTGTCTTCGAGGGGAGTATTGCGCCGAGACAAATTGTGGAATTGGAGCTGTGTCCGACCCGGATAATAATCGTAGCCCGTCCCTCCTGTAATACACCGATAGTCAAAAACCCCGGGAGGTTGATAATTAGGATCTTGAATAGGATGGAGAACCTCCCCGGTGTCTGTGCGGTACATCTGCACCTTATCCGGACCCCCATAGCTTGGCTTGATAACCCCAATTTTACCTTCAACCTGGACCTCCCGCCAAGAGTGAAACGACGGTACGGTCCAAATACTATCTCCACGGCCAACCCTTCTGTCGCCAATAACACCATCCACCAGCCCCTCCTCTGTGAGCAACCAAGCTACGACTCGTCCTGAACCCATCACCAAGAGAACGTTGCCAGTGATGAGTAATCTCTCTATTGCCACACCCATGTCGATGAACTGGGGAGGGGTTCGTGCGAGGACGTCGGTGGTTATGATGGTGCTTTCCATTTCGTGGGCAGTTGCGACGCGAGTACCGGAGCGAGAGAGTCCCACATACTGCTGGCGATGGATCTCGGGGGCGGTGGGAAGTTCGTGTAAACGGAGCACCTGGAGAATATTCTTGGAATTACCCAGGATTGATGACGACGGAGTTGGCGAGAATTGAAGAGGATAGAAAGCGCCCTGAAGCTGGAATTTTCTACACAGGGCGTAATGACCGGAATCGTACTTCCAGACGCATACAATACCCCCCTGGCGGGCTGCGAAGAGACTCCCATCCGAAGAGAAACATTGGGAAAAGAACTCGCCCTCTGTACGTAGCAAGACCTCTGAGTTCCGAGTGTCAGAGACAGAAAGTGTACCGGAGCCCAAAACGGAAATACGGTGAATGGTTGGGGAGAAGGATATGTCGTAAACGGCGCCGGACAAGTGGGGGGAAAATGATTTGAACTTGGTCAGAGTGGATCCGACCTCGAAGATGTCGATGGTCTCGATTTCGCGTCCACTACACACCGTCGTCATAACCCGGAAAGATCCGTCGACCGTCCAGAGGTGCGAGCCGTGCCCCGACTGGAGCGTGCCAGGGGATGATGCCGTGCCCGAGGAAACATCGTATGTATTCACAGTGAAGGTCTCCAGGTCCCTGGAGTCGATGGTACAAATCGTCCCCCCATCTGACGACCACACCAGTGAGGTAGTGAAGTCGGCCCTACGTTTGATTTCTGTGGCCACTCCACCCGTCTGGATATCCCAGATTATGATGGCAGTATTGGAGGTGCAGGCGATGGAACGCCCGTCCGGCGAATAGGCAAGCGAGCCCTTGAGATCAGGGATTGTTTCTGGGGGCTGGAGGATGGTGATCAATTCCAAGGTAAGTTGATTCCGGATCTCCACAGCTCGTCTTGTCGTAGCGGCAACGAATTGACCACATGGTGACCAAATGCACAGTCCGTCCTGTTCTTCCTTACGAGAAATGGCTACACCCCGGGCCCATGATTCCGGAACCCCAATCACCACCTTTGGTGACTGAGTGACACGGCGATGGTAATACCGCTTTCGGACAATTGACGATGTGGGACATAGTTCCAGCGCGGAGTGATAGATGTGTGTAGCGGAGACTTTGATGACCTCAAAAAATCTGGTCACAAACTGGAAATAGTCGTTGGCCGTATCCAGAAGCTGCTCGTGTTTGACAACCTGAATCCATGGTACGTTATCATAGGGTAATGCTATAGAGAAGGACAAAAACGAACCCCCTGTAACCAGGTCACTAGCCTTTCGAGTCCAACAACAGCCCCCCCTACAGCCCCAATAGCACTAACCACTTCCAACCAGGCCAGAAATTTCTCCTCCAGGAAAATGCGTAGATAGGAGATAACACCGCTGACATCTCCCTCCGTCTCGGTGAGGTGGTTGTGCCAGGACAGGCAAGCATACCGCAGTGCGATGCTGATGCAATCATCAATTCTCGTCTCGAGATCCTCGACCTCGGAGTTCAGGGCGTAATCGGGGAGCGATAGGAGGTTCTGTTCCAATCCGTCATCCATCATTCTCAGGCAGTTCATGGCCAGTTCGAGGTGCAGATTCCTGGGTGAGATATAGAATCTCGCGTCGGTGCAGCGGGTTGGGTTTGTAATGAAGTCGGGGAATGACTTGTGGAAAGATTTTACCGGCTGAGTGGGGTCCTCGCAAGGGGCGAGCAGTGATTGGACCAATGTGAGGAACAGTACAACCTCCCTAGGGTCTAAACCGACAAGTTTGGCGATCGCAGATGGTGGAAGGGGGTTGACGAGGAGGACGACAGCGCCGATGGTAGACCTGACCCTAGAATATACCTCGGGGTCTTCCTCGCCGAATGCCGTCTGGAGGATCGATGTGTATAGGGAGTCAAGAGTCGTCTTGGTCTTGGGATTGAACCGTGTCTTCCCTTCGGGGGCTGTACATTCCGGAAGCTTTACAATAACATCCAGTCGGTGCTCAGGGAGATGTGTATGATTATCCAGAAACTTGACAGTTGCAACGGCATAGACAAACAGCCCAGCTGCCCTGTTGCACAGTAGATCGATCTGCTTGTCATTAGGCCACCTCCCTAATCGACGTCGTGCTGCGAGTTCGGAAAGTTCGTGTTTCAGGAACAGCCGGATGTCACTGTTGATCAGAGGGGGATCGACATCGTGTAAGACGAAGACTGAGGTCAAGTCCACGAGTATCGGGAGACGAAATCCGGTCCTGATCCGTGGCTCGGGTCTCCCGGTAATGAGAAACTTCACCCCCGGGATCCGCTTGGCGAGTCGGCCCAACACGGAGAGGATCGCTGACGATGGTTCCTCGTCCTTGCACTCGTCGAGAGCATCGATCACGATCACTGTTGAAATATCCACCAACTCGAGCGGCTTGATTATCAGCTTCTCCATCTGGCTGTACAATGACTCGTGTGTAACATCCGGATCCGATTGAAGGAGGGAGACGAGAATGGATCGAAATTTTGGGAACTTGTGTGCCAGCTGGAAGGCGAGGGTGGGGAAGATGGAGTGCAGGTCGCTGCAATCCTCGAAATCTCGCGAACAGAAGAAAGACGCTCCAAGTTGACCGTCAGCGAAGATCCGCTCGCTGACCGTCTGGGCAATCGTCGACTTGCCGGTCCCGGCGAGCCCGTTCAACCAGAAGACGGGAGACTGCTTGAAGTCCTTGGCCCATGCCTCGATCTCGTTCAGCACACTCTCTCGTGTTCCCTTGAGACAGCTGCGGCGGTTGCCGTGACGATACTCCGCTCCTTGTGCACGGCGACAGTTGTTCAGCACTGCTAGGTCCACTGCGCAGCGTATAGGTAAGCGTGGTTCGAGGAGAAGGATCGAAGGATCGAACCGGTATCCTAAGTGCCGCGATCAGCCTCAGATACACTCTCGACGCATAGATTATCCGACTCACAATCAGCTTGCTGCTCCAGCCGTATATCGCCTGTTGCTGTGCCATCTGTCAAAGTGTCCCAGTTTTAGTTGCACACCAGCCACATACGGCTTGTCGCTACAGACCTGATAGCCAAGGAGGGCATCACGGATGTCTTCAGCAATTCTGGAAGCAGCCTGAATATCGTCTTCAGATTCCCTGTAGCCTTCGGTGTTGATGCGATTGTATAGCACGTTCCCGGTATTCCTGATCTGCCTTAGAGTACTAGTATAATATGAGTGCAATGGTAGGTATAGTTGACTCCGAGCACCTACTCGAACAGCTTCGCCCGTTGCTCGTGCCTGTTTTCATCGCAAAGTTCATCGTCCTGTAGGCACAGTCGGTCAAGCCGTGCTATAGCAGAATCCAGCTTGCTCTTCAATGACGTGGATTTCTGTCCAAGCGTCAGCGGATATCGGGACGAGCTCACTGATCTACGCCACCTCATGGGGCCCCAAGACAGCGTTGAAAGAAGACTTGATACCAGGACCGACCGTCAGTGCAAAAGACAAAGACAAGCCGAAAAATTCTCACAGTGAGGCATGTTATTTGATGGTAGATCGCTTGCTGTTGTGAAACCTGCCCTGCGGTGTAAGTCGTATTCGGCGGAACAAATCGGGCCTCACCCACTTGATAGCGGACGATGGCGTCTCGGAGTCGTTCGACGAGCTTCGCCACCTCTCCGGAATCCCTCCCCTTACCTACGAACCGAGCTACCTTGCCTTTTCCTCGCAGTACTCGGGATCGCTCCTCGATCTCTTCCAACGCGCTGCAAAGGCTATTGACAGGTGTCGCAATGTGGGCAACCGGTAAGCGTACCTGGTCAGTTCTTTGCGTCGCTCTGTCTCTCCGGGGTCTCCGTCGATAGTTGTCGTGATGACGCATTGTTTGAAACTGTCCAACTGGAGTTTGAGGTCTGCTATCTTCTCTTTGAGATCTTCGAATTGCTGCGAGCATCCGTGTTAGCTGTGTATGACGGCCACCGATTCTACCGATACCTCATAATGCTTGATGAGCGCGTCCACCCCACCGAGGGCGGACTTGAGGGGAGGGAACCAATCGGAAGACTCTTTCGCCACATCGAGGAGGATCTTGGCGCCATCGACGACTCTCTGTCTCGTTGCTGTGAGATCCGAACAGTCAGAGAGTTTACTCGACGGGAGGGGTTGAATCGGCTCACATTGATTCGGATCAGCGTTACTCTCGACAGACCCGGAACCCACCAAACGTCGAAACATGGTTTTTCCTGGGATGGTTTGTGGACGCGAGTACTTGAGTAGTTGGGAGAGAGATGGGTAGATGTTGTCCGCAATGCAGGTGCGAGGAGGCTAGACGCGGCCACGGTATCTCCGACCTTGCGTGGTAGGAATAGCTGAAGCGCTGAGCGCTGAACGTAGCGCTGAACACAGATATTCCTGGGCCACGGTGAGGGTGATCCTCACCGCCCATCTCGCCTGGTCCTCAATATGCCACTCCTATACATCACTGCCTCCCTACGCCTCTAAAATAAGGCGCAAGGCCGACTAGCGGCAGAGCCCGGGACGGACAGCATCGGAAAAAGTTCGTGATCGTGATGCGCGTTGCAATGGCTCAGAATGTATCCTGTACCGTCTGGGTAAAAAATAAATGCGC
>Ga0307515_10009447_pt1 | contig 18849 bp, 23 predicted proteins | sample 17_EM_MG_FD_194513 | JGI IMG/M metagenome (GOLD analysis project Ga0307515, IMG submission 194513) | Populus trichocarpa ectomycorrhiza microbial communities from riparian zone in the Pacific Northwest, United States - 17_EM | ecosystem: Host-associated > Plants > Roots > Unclassified | place...
CCGGTTGTAGAAGACGGAGAGGTCCAAGTTGTGAGACGTCGAGATTTGCCGGTCTGTCAGCAATACTTCATGCGCTCTTTGTCGCAGCTTAGAAGGTGGATCACAAACGATATTGGATGGGCTAAGTGGTGAGTATTTGTACATTGATCTAAATGGGTACAAACAGAGCCATCTGAGGGCAATGGGATAAACGAAAACATATACTATGAAGGGAAAATGAAGTCAAGCGAGGGGGAACAATGAGGATGTCTACCACCTCCATGCAAACTAGATGAGCAGGGCTACTGGTAGCCCTACCCGCCGTTGGCGTTGTTGGGGGACTTCGTCTCGGAAAGTGGCGGCTCTAAAATCAGGCACCTCTCGTATGAACCCTGGCCTGGAAAGGCGTATCCACCCGCCTCTGGGCGACAATGTTCCCGGCAGCATCGCAAAGTAAATACGTCAAGCTGCCAATTCCCGTTAACGATTTTTGCTTTGAAAATAGGATTGGTCAACGAGCACTCACAATAGTAACTCAGAAGGGCAACGCCACTCCTGATCCTCAGCGCTCGGTTTTCTTCGGCGGGTCTTGATTTCGAATGTGACGTTCCTAGTGAGGGTGAACGAGTCGCCCGTGCGGTCGAGAGCGGAGTTCTGGTTGTGATCCAACTCTTGCATTGGATGCAAATGGAACGCGATGGGGTTGCACATTTGGTGTGCAGATGTGTTTCGACTTCTGCAAGACTGGCACTCCGCATAACATAACCACTGCAACGCCCTCAACCAGGATTCATCGAGGGCAGGGCCCAACACGCCACCGTCGAATGGCAGGGGCACATTTCCGTGCAGGGAAACACGGGCCCGGACTTTGTCGCGGTAAGGAAATCTGCCGTTCTTTATGCGCGGTGTGAGGATAACCACATCTAGGCTAAATGATGAGGGGATGCCGGGGCGAAGTGAGCAGGGTGCGGTGGGATGGATCGGAAGAGCTGCTATGAATATGTTGGCTTCATGTAAGGAACAGCCAGTGGCGTCGTCGGGGTGCTTACGATTATTCCTCCCTAACGGGTGAGCAACTTGCATGCTATGTTGGGCTCCTAACGCTACGTCGAGCGGACCATGGTGGATCGGTCGTTGGTTGGGAAGGCTCGGAAGAGGAAGGAAGGCCCTGAGCAGGTATCAGAACCGCAAAGTTCAGATAAGCAAACATAACGTGTTCCACAAGTTGTGTGTTGCTTGTTGCATAGGCCGGTAGAACGGAGAAATAGGATGACCGTTCTGATCGTGGACTGGGTAGCAATTGGCGGGACGCCAGTAATTTTGGGAGTCAGAGGGATAAGCCATGTAATGGGCACTTGTGACGGGAATCCAGGTCAGTGAGACGATCCTTAATAAGGCCTTCAGAGAATCGGGCGGTCGATTGGTATATTAATGAATTTAGCACTACACTCTATGACGGCCATGGGGCCATGGGCCAAGAGGGCCACCGCAGCCAAGCCGGCCAGCTCGGTCATGAGTATAAGCGAGCAAGATCACAGAGTAATGAGCCCAGGGATCTAGGACTTTTTTAAAAAAAGGTCGAGAAGCACCTAGCCGAAATCCAGCTGGTGACGAGTTATGTAAGCCAATGGGGGGGCGAAGAGGTGGAAGAACGAGTACCTCATGGGGACCTCGTGTTGCCTGGTGGGCTTGGTCCACAGGAGAAGCGCACAGGTGAAAACAGCGGAATGTGTTAGATATCCGCGATGGCCCTGAGACGTCAGAGACAGTCTTGATAGTCCTGGGAGATGTAAGTGACAGATTGAGTACGGAATACGATCATGCCCTACCTCTTCTCTCAGCTGACCAATAACTTTGATGTTGTGACTGTCACAGAGTGACTTCGTCGACTCGCTCGACAAATCGCCGGCCTCCCGTTGAGTACCAATTGTGGATATCAATAAGTAGCATCGATTTGGTAAGCGTTGATGCCTCTATTCCAGACGGATGTTCTTTCGTGGGTGACCTGGCGGGCGGGCTATCGAGGGGATGAAGCCGGAACTAGTGTCATGCTTGCTTTGAGAGTCGGAAGCGCATTGGTGTAATGAGCTGAGGGTGAGGATTGAGATTAAGAGAGCTCCAAGTCAACGAGCGGGTAGAGGGAATCCAAATCTCTGTAAACTCGGCACCGGCTTATATTTTGCGGGTCACCCCGAGAATGAACAGGTACGTCGCTGGACCATCGGTCCAGTCCAGTCAGGATTGACATCCTCGATCCATGGGTGGGACGTCTCACCCATGATCCCCCCCATGGACGGAGAGTTGTCCAAGGACAAAATGAATTGACCCAGCCTCAATTCTTCCCACCGTGTTATTTGGTCGCCAAACAAACCCACCGCGCGAGCGGGTCTTTTATTGCAAGCGTTCTCGCACGAGAGTGCGGACAGAGATACGCGACCCATTTCGATCGAGTTGTTGACTGGACTTCGACACGCGCGCAGCATGCCAGGCGCTCTTAAAGTGAGCCTAGGTCAGGTTCAAGTTTGGAATAGGTCTTGGAACCCGGAGAGATCGACGGATCTCATGTGAATCTTGGATCTGTTTTGACGCTATATTAGGTCCGCGCCGCTGAGTGTAGCATTGGTGCAAGGCAACGGCAAACTCATCTGGGAGCACATATCCAAAAGTGTTTGACCTGTACCATAGGCGCACGAAATTTTGGTGTTACTTCCGATTCCGAACACTTACCGGTTGACGTAGACATTCGGTAGCCTCCAAAGGAGCGTTATGAACAAGTTTCTTGACTCCGTAACCTCATCAACGTGGATATGGATTCCGACACTCGTCACGTCTTCAGGTGCAGAAAATCCCTCTCAAATATACGAGTTCAAGACGCAAGTCGGCCTAAATTGGAGGATGGCCTGGCAAGAATCTATCGTGAACAATGGCCCCTACCTCAGGGAATAGGGCAGTATCTATTCGACGACTCAGGATTTGTTCCTGATGACTCTGGAGTTGCGGACCTAGAATGTCCTTGCGGTGCGTGACACGGACGAGCTCCGCGGTGTCTTCATTAAAATATCGTATTTCTTGTTTGAGATTCAGCCGCGATTTCAAGATATGATGATGGGAGTGATATCTTCCTCTTGCTCCGCCGACCCGCTTTAGTGTCACCTTCAGCGCGTTCAGCGCATTAAGGACAGCGGTGTGAATCGCTTGCTCGTATCTGTGTTTGAATTTCACATCATCCATCTGATCTGGAAACTGGATCACCGCATATTTTGAGAGTTGGTGACCCTTGAGGGCATCCGACTCGCTCAGAACCGGTGGTATCTTGCTATAGGGGCATAGCCTGTAAAGCAGAGAATATACTGGCGACAAATGGGCGATGCGCCCACACGTCGGGTAGCCGTCGGAGTTTGATGGAAGGTGCAGTCAACAAGACATCCGATTTGGGTACGTAGATCTGTGGGCTCGTAGATCTGTGTGTCTCCCACCGCCCGAAGGTATATAGGTTCGCATGGTTGTGGTCATGTTCAAGCTTGGTCGCGTCGACTCGACTCCCCAGCCCTCAAAGAGAGCAGAAAGCGGGCGTTACACGACGATTTACCTGATATGCACCTTCAAGGTCACAGATAAGATAAATGACGCGTTTACCACCAGATATTCTTGTGCTTGCCGGGCAAAAGCCATGCAAATCATATCGCATACGTGTACACGAGAAGCGGAAGAAAAGACCGCCAAGAAATAAGCGTTTGGCCAATTCTTGACGTGCATGTCGACGTAATGACATCGACCGTCACCAATGCCGCCACCTCTCGTGTCTATTGAAAGAAGGTCCGTGTCCCATACCACCTCATAAGGACCACCTACGGCCACGCTCCAATTCTTCTCCTACAAAGAGCACAACGGCTCCTTCGACAATATCGTCGGATTTGTAGATAATTGGACCCCCACTCTTCAAACTGGATTTGATAAAGCCACGGATCCGCCTTTTCTCTCTCACTCTAAGAGACACAAGTACAGGTTTGATTTGGTCCAGTCAAATCTCAATGTGCTTGCTCATCCCCTAGAATACGTCGAGATTTCGTACAACCCACCAAGTTTACTCCACCGCGTACCCGCGTCATGGTCCTGAGAAGTGTTCTAAAATTAGCCCGGAATATAGCTTATCAGAATTGATTAGGTCTATTATCCGAGCTATCGTTCGACCCCATTAGGTTTGAAGGTCCACGACACAGGGGTGAAGAATGTAGTCCCGACAACGCCGGATTATGTCGGATTTCCGGACGAATGGCTGTGTAGGTAGTCATTTCATCTTGTATTCTCCATGGAGAAGGTGACCAAACGTTAATTAACTTCACAAAGCGAACAGTTGTGACTAAGGTAGATTCACAAGAATTGCAAGCTCCAAAACACACTTTCAATCGCAAGCATGGTTTCAGCGCTTGCGCGCCCGACTCATGACGACTGATAAGCTCAGGATTGAGACGGACTCCCCTCCTATCCAAATATCCCAGCGGGTATTTCCCATACCCACACCCTAAAACCATGTCCACATTCGTTCCCGGCTTAGACAAGGCTTGCAGCCTAGATCAGAGCAAGGGGGTCGTCAGGTGCGTCTTGTCCCCTGCACTGAGGCGACTATTTTCTCAATAGCTGCCTAGTATGCCTGACTGGATTGTGCTCATAAAGCCACTTCCGCTGGCGGGGGAAACCGTCATTAGACTGCGTCGTGAGACACACGTCGTTCTCGACATATTCTTTGAGCTACTCCCAAATCAGCCACCTCTTGGGTGCAGTGGTATCAGGATTCCGGCAACTCGCTCTGTGGAGGATCATGGTGATCTGACTGGGAAAACTCTGCTGGAGTTTTGCATCCGCTTATATGGTGCGACCACCAATCAACTTTATGAAGCTATATGCGCAACTTGTGAGAAGCGAGAGGGAACATTGAGGAAGGGACCTGCCAGCTTGATCGATTTCCTTGCCCAGCACGATATCATTGAACTAAGTGATGGCAAGATACGCGTCGAGTTCAAGTTCTCGTGCTATCCTAAGTGCCACCAAGCAGGCGATAACGGCTATTTGTGAGTTGAACTGTGCCGGCGCGGCTTTCCTACTCAACAAACGCTAATCATTTCGATCGCAGTTTGGACGTGGCTCTCTCTGAGGACGTGAGCCAGAACCGTATCATGGCTCAATATCAACTTCCTTTCACCTTTCATTTCACAGCTGATTCCCCAGGTCAATGCGCAAGGCCTTCCCTAGCGGGGGTCAAGCGAACCGCGCGTCAGATGGAAGAACTGGATGAATTACCAGAAGTGGATCAACGTAATGTACGATCCCGACTCGATGAGCCCTCGCAAGGAGATACGGACGGTGAACGTGATGACCACCCAATGCGGGCTATCAATCCTAGGGGTTCCACCCAAGGTAGCCAACATCACCATAACAGTCCATCGAGCCCATCGAGCCCACCGTCTCCATCTGTCCCACCCCCTCAACCACTCCAGGCCGAAGGCCCTAAATTAGCTAGTTCTGATGCAATTTACCGGAGTCCCCCCAGCCGAGCAGCTATTCTGCCGAGAACAGATGGAGAGTCCACTCCTACGCTTACCGAAGTGAACCCCGAACAAGGCTCCATCACGGGTGGTACGATGATCTGGCTTAAAGGAGCTGACTTCCCAGCCCTATTCCCTCTGTTCGCCAGATTTGGGACCGCTGTCGTACCAACAGTAAGAAGCCTCGTAGATTGTCTTATGGGCCCAAACTAACCAGGTTTTCAAGACGTTCTCCGCAGGTAACCTTCTTGCCTGCCATTTGCCCCCTGCAGCCGCGGCAGGTATAGTAGAGGTTACACTATCGAAGGATCCTCAGCCAAATGCGCCTGAGTATGGGACCAGCATCGCCACGTTTCAATACTTAGGAGATCATGATCTTCTGTAAGTTACTCGAATGCACCTTAGGTCTTACGCTCACCAAACGAAGAATTCCGATACTTCTGAGTATTCAAGGGAAAGGATATCCGGAATTCTCCCCAACGTTGCGGACACTCCTCACCTCTCTCAACGGGCCCCAGTCATATCGGGTTCCAGAAGAAGAGCTTCGCAGAGCTGGACGACGAGACGATCCAATCGGGACTGGTCGTATGGAAGCTCTCAGCTGCCTTCAAGCACCACCCAATGTTGTGTATACCACAACCTATTATCACCATGCGCATGCGCATCCGTCCATTTTTTACGGCTATCCCTCCCCTATGGGCTGTCATATCGACTGGTGTATCAACCTCATCATAGCCGGTGTTAACGGTTTAACCGCGTTTGATTGCACTTATATGAAGGGCGATCTGGACAGCGTGCGCATATTCCGAGCCAGGGGTGTGCTTGTATCCATGATGGATGAACTTGATCGAACCCATTTGGACCTTCAGCTGCGGCCGGAGGTATTCCAGCCGTTTATCGACATCGACCCTGAGGCCGCTGTAGGGTTAGTAGGCTCAGTCACAGAGACGTGCTCTCTGGGGGATGACGGTGATGAGTTCACAGCGTTAGGAGGGTGGTTTAGTGCATCCGGTCCGGTTGCGTTGGTGATAAGGATTCAGAACGCGGTGATAAGGATTCTCAAGACAATGATTTGCACGACAACGAGGACACTAGTGGTATAGCTGCTGATCCATTTGCTGGTGGCGATGAAGGAAGGAGCGAGATTGGAGGCGGTCATATCGCATCAGCTTTGTCGGAAATTGGCAATTCAGGTTTCGCGCTCTGGTGCCTGGCTACCAGATGGACGGTTATACAGGATAGGACTTGTACGTGTTTGTAGCGGGCCCCAACAAACACGATTATTCGTGTCCGAGTTCACGACCTATTTAGCGGAAATTCTAACAAGCTTCGAAGGGACCAGCGGCCGGCGTCATAAATCAAATCTTCCTACCACCGAACAGGCGGATAGAGAGGGGGAATAGTGGCTTTCGAACGTTTCCGGATGTGCATTACGACGTTGCCACCTGCAACTTGTCCAACGAGCTCTGCGCGGCCAAAGCCGAAGCCGCGGTCACCTTTTTGACGAACAGGATCACCAAGGGAGGTTCGTTGTATCCGGGCAGAAAGCACGTATAGGAATTAAAATTTGAGAAAAAAAATCAATAATTGCGGGAATGTACGTTACCAAAGAGCTCATAGGTATTGAGTTTTGTAATTTCTTTTGATTCCAACCCGTCAGTCCACCCTGTCAGTCTACCATATGACCACGATTTCAACGAATGTTGACAGGAGATGTTGTTTGCCTAATGCATGATGCGCCCCTCCGTTATTGTTGCATCCGGCTTTGTGCGTACCGTAACGGAGACCGTCGGTTGTTATAATTTGTGCAGTTACAGTACTGCATATGTAATCCTACCCTGGAGGTAGATACACAGAGAGTTGTATTTTCCGTCAGGGAGAGAGGGAACAATTGGTATCCGAGGTACTTCAATGCATGCAATGTGCTGTGATCCGCGTAGACGCTTTCATAACGCATTTGACGTGCGACGAGGAGGTAGGCTAATTCAGCGGCGTTGAAAGACGCTCATAAATTGGGATTCAAAGCACAACCCACACCTCTGAGAGACAATGTGCATCACTCAATCTCGGGTGGAGAGAAAGATAATGTATGTCTCTCGCTGCCGGCGTGCGCTGTTGCGTGAAGCATCTTCAACGGTTCTCTCTCACGCGATGTAATGTGAATAGTTGAAAGAGTTCTCATACTATCCAACCCTAGGCCTCGCTCTCCACTCTCTGTTGGGTCGCGGGGGTCGCCAACCTGCCTTGCTTTATGACTCCTTTGTTGGAGACGGGCAGGCGGTACACATGCAGTTCCCAGCACAGCGAAACCGGCAGCGCGAACTCATCTACATCCTGAACTGTGGAGCCTTTTTGTGATTGATTTCGCGTCATCCTGCCTGTGTAACCACTCATCTATGTCCCAAACTTTGTAACGGGGAGCCAACGGATGGGAGCGAGGAAGCTAACCGCATTGACGTTTTTTGCTCACGATTGTGCATAAGGACCTCAAAATCCGTGACAACAGCTTGAACGGCGCGCTCGGCGCTCTGTCGATTTTCAGAGTACATGGGGTTCAACTTCACTGAAGCTCTCGGAAGTTCGTCGTGGTAGGCACAATAGTTCTCAATTACGATTAATGAAGCGAGGTTGGGAACTCTCACTATCAACGAAGTGATGATCGAGGTTCAAAAGGGGCGCAATTCACACCCATAGACTCGACCCATTCGTCCATGGACACGCCCAACATCTGTCCCTCCAATTGAATATGGGCTTGGACTCTTCGGATAAATCGTCCATTGGACTCACTGCGGCCTACATTCCACTCGGGTGGCCGTCGCCTATTGCCCGCGAAAAGTCCATGGGACAGTTTCCACCCTATCTTGCGAGAATGTTCTTCCCCCCTATACGCTTGAGTCTGTTTAACAAACCATCCATGGCCACGCAGAAGTGGTGAGCATAGCTGGTGATGAGGGTATCAAGTAGTATTTAAGGAGTAATACAACGATGGGTCTATATTTTTTCGCTCGCTTGCTCTCCGTTCTGTACCCGGGGTCTTCTCCGTGCACGCCGTCTCGACCTCCCGCACTAATGCGCTTTCCGCCCTATTCAACGCCCTTTCTCCCTTTCTCCCTACCATTTCAAAGCCATTATGCAAGAAGACATCTCGTAAAGTCTTGGCCTGAAACTGCCACGTTCCACAATATACATACCTCAGAGGTGGAGTGTGGCGCATACGACGGTTACATGGATGAGGTGTATACTTTCATCTAGTGGCGTCCATTACGCGAGTAGAGTCCCATCCCTGGTGATCATGATTTCACTTGAGGAGGACCATCTCGTGGTCAACTCAGGTCCAAGTCAGGTCCAGCTCAGGTCCAGCACCTGACCACCTCTCCTTTCAATGGCGGCCTAAGCTCCAACCCACCGCCCGCCCATTGCGGGTAAGGGGAAGACGTTGCAGGCAGGGCCATCGGGTGTGGCATTTGTATTCAGACCTACTCTCATCTGAGTGTGGATATGCTTCGATGGTGATCACATCACCCCACCACAGAACCCAGGTCCAGTCTGGCCACTACATGACTGGGCACAGCCTAGATAATCAGGCCTCGCAAGCCAAGAGACGTGCCAAAAGATGGTAGTTTTCTTTTGCGTCACGTAAACTCCCGACACCCGTAGCGTCACATGTCAAAGCGGCCGTTTTGGCCGCCATTCCTCGCACCTAGCTTGTCCTGCCCCATACAAAATAATCTGGCCGATATTTTCGGTCTCTGTCCTGGCTGACCAGTAGCAATGGAAGGGACCCCACAGACCGCATAATGCGGCACAGTTGACATCCGTATCGAGAATATGCCCGTCCTGTTTAAAAGGACTCGCAATCCTGACTCTCTCAAGCTATCCATCTCGTGGCGTTACCACCAAATAGACCACATGGCGGCGCCGCCAAGTGGATTCCTCTCGATAGGTCCGTATTGGGACACGGCGCCTTCTACTTCTCAGCAAATCTCCGGGTTCCACTCCCAAAATTCCACCAATGCATATCCAGTCCCCATTCCGGACTATCAGCTCTCTCCTCTGCCCCACCACTCTGGGCGAGCGGCAAGGTGAGTTTAGTGACCATAAACATTCCGGATTCTGACGCTGACATTGCATAGGACCTTCCATGCCGGAGTGCCCACTAATCTCAACTATATGCTCCCGCAACCTGGTCCACGCGTCATGAGGCACCACGCACCAACACTAGTGCCAGTACCCTGGTCGAATATTCCTCTTGCTCAGTCGCTAGGAGGCAGTAATGGTAAGGACCCAAAACTCTGTGGCCACTGATTCTTTACTGTTGGTCGCAATAATATTTATATTATGCCTACAGGCAATGCCCCTGTCAATTGCAATGCGCCGGCCGTCTCACCTGGCTATCAAGCAGACCCTCATTCATTTGACCCTGTGGGTACTTCAACTGGACCAGAAATCCTCACCTTAGGTGTGACTATTCTCACGCCAAAAATTTCGAACGGCCGATTCCCCTACCGCGAGAATGTCACCGCTCGGGTCACATATAATCTGAGCGGAAGAGTACCCTACCCATTCGGCGGCGTCGTGCTAGGCCCTGCGACCGTCGACGCCTCTCAACTCGTTCTGGTGTGTTATGCAGTGTGCGGGTCATGCACGAGTCAAACCTCGTCTCCATATCAGCAATGCAACCCCACCAGGTTCCATCTAGATCCAGTACCTTCGAAACGCAACCGAGGATTCAAACTAGACAAGTCCAGCGGAACCCTCAGCGGGAATGTGACATTTAAAATCAAGTCTCGCAAGAAGTGGCCTAGGTCCGAGAATCAGGAATGGCGCTGCTCCTCTGAATCCTTGATGTGAGTGCCCATTTACTTTGTTTCAAGCGGGGGTCGTTAATGGGCATTCGGCAGCCTGACATACTGTTTGCGCGATCATGTTGGCAATGTTGTCGCCAAAAAGCAAGTGGAAAGCCCCTTCCAGGTCCGGCCACATACGAAAAAAGGTTATCCTCAATGCAAGCCGCAACATTCGGAGTGGGTCGCCACCCAAGGAGGCCTCCCATCTGTGCCCCACCCCCAGGGGGCCCATGGTATCCCTTCTGATTCTTTCACTTCTGGCTTTTACACTGTTCTACCCAATATGCCTGTCGCTCATGCTGCTCCACAGTTTTTGCCTGGCCGTTGAGCGCGGGGTCCTATAGATTTGATTGGGATCCAATATAGAACTCTTCATTATAGATGCCGGTTGTCAAATCGAGTAGTGATGTCTGGAAAAGGAGATGGCACTGCATGAACAGAAAGGAGATATTGTGCACAGCATAAGCTCAGGCGTATTAGGAGCGAGAGGGGCAGGTGCACCGTGAAAGCGAGATCGAGCATCGCCTCGCGACACGCAGGTAATACGACAGCAATACCCATCTTTATTGGAGCCCACCGCAAAAAGCACACAAAATACAGCAAAACACAGGGGTCGAGACCTTTTATATATACCCGAGAACCCCGGGCCGATACCGTACAAATCGAAGTCAGTCACGGGTCGTAAGGTAAAATAGTTACACGGAAATCATGCAGTATAATAAATATCAAACCTTGACAGATCAAAACGCAGGAACAGGTGTTAGCTATCGTTTATTGAATGACGCGTCATCACAATTTGATTTGTTTGGCGTATCATTCCCCATTATTCCTCCGCATTCATCTGTCGATCCCCGCCTGATTTCCAGCCACAACCACAAGCCTGTGCCATGTGAGAATATACATTACTGGTATTTATTACGTGTCCAGAGGTAGGAAGATCCTCACGGTTCTTCCCGATCCCGGCCGTCCGATCACGCACAAGTGGATTAAACAGCAGGCAGAGAATGTGAGCGCGACAGTTGTCACTCTACCCCTTATATATTCGTTTTTTACGCGCTTTACAGCCCGTATAAGTCGTCCGCTGGTTCCTTGTAGCCATCTATCTACCCAAAAATTACTCTCGCCGCGCTTTGGCTATCCTCTGGGGGTATGTTCGCGCTTATTAGCTATTAATTATTGAGTGTCGCGTCGCCCTACTTTGGTTTGGTCCGTTTGGTCAATCGCCACACATATAACCTCCACGCGGAATATTAGTGGTAATTGTTGTGGTTCGATTATTCCATCGCGAAGGAGCTCCGATCATACGCAGGTTTGCAGACCGAGTCTCCGCAAAAGTCTTTGCAATTTCCTCTCGTGGCTCGTGCAGTTTGAAATACATAATATTACATAATTCTTTTTCCTTACGTTTCGGACATGTACTATGCAACATTCTGGTCTTCTCTATATGCCCCCGATAATATCATTCCCCTCGTGCGCGTGTCGGTCTATTGGATGATTCATCGTCTTTTCTCGTCTTCTTTAGAGTTCGGGTTCATTATGTATATAAACGATGCTCTATAGGGGACTGTCCTCCATTCGACCTTGTATCCCTTCCAATTCAAGCGTCGTTTCTCTCAATCTCCTCTTAAGGCATTGGCACAAGCCGTAATTTCCCCGCTCACTTCACTCGTGATTGGTGATCGGCCCTGACTCCTCCCCATCGCCACCTACCCGCGGTATACATTCACCTATTTTCTGAGCTGTTATTTTCCTTGTATCACACTACCCCTTTCGCCGATGCCGCGTACCTTTTATCACCAGATAAACATTAGGCTCACCTCAAATCCTAATATAGTAGTCGCTATGTGGCCGTCACTTGCGGCTGCCACTTGCGCCGGTCAGTCGCCGCGCGGCGGTACAAACACAGGGCTTCAACAACAACTGAGGAGTATGGGAACCTTCAGAGAGCTCCTTCTATTACCGGCGCGTACTACCTGCCAGCCCGGGTGCTGCATGGTTCTGGTGCCCACTAGCTGCCACTGCCCGACTCGTGACAGCTCATAAACTCACAACCAGGCGCGCTCCCTCATTTTGGGCCTCTACCAGCTCAGAACCCTAGGTCACCTTACTCTGCTCCATCACGAACCTCTCTGCTCTTCTTGCGCGTAACTGGCAATGTCAGCGCCGTACGATGACAACTCTGCACAAGGTACACACTGGCCCGCTGTTCCACGCCACTGTATCTCACTGAGGTCCACTCCAGACTTTAATCAGACTAGACCAGGCTATCAGCAAGCTAGCGATCTCCCCTCAAATGTTGTCGACTCAAATCTCGGACATTCTGGAAACGTCGGACCGTCTGGACTACAACCTGGAGGGATTGATATGTTTCCTGATTTATCCTGGCTGCCTGAGGTCAATATGGCCTATGCAGGGCAGGATTTCACTTTTCAACATGGCCCGATGTCATCTCCTTCCATGAATCATGGATTAAACCTTTCGATTCCTTCGCATCCGGTTACGCAGCAACGCCAGTGGAGTACTGGTGGTCATTTTCCAATGGGCGGCATATCACAAAACACCTTCGGAGCACCCCCATCATTCAGTCCCGCAGGGTACAAGAATTTGGCCGCCTTAGCGCATCCAATGCAGCGGAGTCAGTCCTCGAGTACTACCGGAAACGGCCAAAGTAACTTTCCCGCACCTGGAATCCAGGCAGTGGACGGAAGGTAGTCCTCCTGAAACATTGTACCTTACTGAGCTCACTTACCGACATTCTAGGAATGGTGCCCCTGCCCAACCGCCTATGGCCTTTGGAAACTCGCTCGGTATCCCGTCTCGAGTTGATCACCAACCACATTCCCTCACGGCGGGATATTCCCAAGGACCACCAACTTCCCAGAACGGACTACAGGCAAACATGGACACCATGGAAAACCCCTTTCATCTGGTACCTGAATCCATCGCCCGTAACGGGGTCACAAATAATCCAGCTTTTGAAATGCGGAGCACCGCTCCGACGAATACTCCCCTTGCGGACCCAACAGTCATTGTTCCTGCACTCATCCCAAATGGACACAACCCGGGCCAGGACGAGCCGAATGTCGGGTGCGTTTACCATCTACTTCTGTCCAGTCCTTCTCTCAATGGTGTTCCAGTATACCCGATTGGGTCACATTGGCCAAGCCGCGTCCCCGAGACAGGGAGAACGTTATTACTCTCCGTCGTGATAACCAGCTCGCACTCGATATAAATCTGCAGCGCCTTCCAAGGGGACCTCCCGCAGGGTGCACTGGAATCAAGGTACCTGCAACTGGTTCCGTGAAGAATTGTGCCAATACGACCGGTAAGACCCTGCTCGAGTTTCGCATCCGCCTATACGGTGCTACCACCAAGCGACTCTATGAGCACGTGTGTACGAATTGTGAGAAGCGAGAGGGAAAGCGGAGGGGCACCCCTGGCTTGATCGATTTCAAGACTGACAGCGACATGATTGAACCAAAGGACGCAAAGGACGGGAGTATGCGTGTTGAGTTCGTTTTTTGCTGCTATCCGAAGGACCATCGGTTAGGTGATACGGAATACCTGTGAGTCTTATCGTACCACTATTCGCAGACTAACGATTTCGTAGTCTGGACGTCATCCTCTCTGAAGACGAAAGTCAGAAACAAGTCGTGGCTGAATGCCGACTTCCATTCTCTTTTAATGTCGTGCCCAAGCTCCAGGGCAAAAGGAAGAGAGCGCAAGGTGAACAAGAAGGGGACCTTCCACCTCCTGACGCGCGTGCTGTTCGACGTCGGATAGATGGTCCCAATGGCACCGCGCAAATACACCCCCTAGGAAATGGGCAGATCCATCATCCGGTACCGGACATCGACCGCCAAGACGCCCATGAAGTCGTTCAACCTCGTGAAGACCGCATATCGAGTTCGCCACCACTAGCGCCGGCCCCTGTACCGCCTCAAAACGCAAGCTCGACCTCTGCTCCACTTGATGCCATCAAGCCCCCTGACCAGCCCATTGCCCCACCGAGGACAGAGGGAGAATCCGCTCCCACCCTTACGGAAGTGAACCCTGAATCCGGATCCATCACGGGTGGTGCGACTATCTGGCTCAAAGGAATGGATTTCCCGGCGCTCTTCCCTCTGTTTGCGAGATTTGGGACCGCTGTGGTGCCAACAGTGAGCTCGTTAATTACTTTTGTGAGGCACTTTCTAATCGACTGTCCAGACATTCAGCAACCCCTACCTTCTTGCCTGTCACCTGCCTTCCGCAACCGCCCCAGGCGTTGTCGATGTTACATTATCGAGGCATCCACAGACAAATGCGCCGGGGTATGGAACCAGCCTCGCGAAATTCCACTATGTAGCAGATCATGATCAATTGTGAGTTTCTCGAAATGCACTCAACGTCCCATACTCATTTAAATCAAGAATTCCAATACTTCTACGTATCCATTCACAGGGATATCCGGAGCTCTTCCCGGCGCTGCAGACACTCCTAAACGCCCTCAACGGAACCCAGGGAAATCGTGGTCTGCAAGGAGGGAATCACGGCGCTGGACCGCGAGATGATCCAATCGAAACAGCCCTAGTGGACATCCTTAGCTGCCTTCAAACACGGAATAACTTTCATGAGATCTTGTCGACGACCAACGATTATAGCCAGACGCTCGCCCATCTATCGATCTTCTACGGCTATCCCTCTCTCCTCCGGAACCTCGTCGATTGGGGCATCGATCTCGCTATTTCCGATATCAATGGTCTCACTGCGCTTCACTGCGCCTTCATGAAGGGAGATCTGGGCAGCGTGCGGATTTTGCGGCGAGGGGGTGCATCTGAAACCGTGACGGATAAATTGGGTCGAACTCCTTCGGACCTGCAGCCAGAAGGATTCAGTTCGACCATTGACCTCGACGCCGAGGTTGCTGCCGGGTTGGACACTGAAATGTGGCCGGCGGAAAATGATATTGACGAGCAGATGGCGCTAGGAGAACAGTTTAACAATCTCGATTCAAGCGACGATCACGAATCGGGGTACAGCCAATCAGATTTCGGAGACGATGCCTCCGACCAAGGTGACCCAGAAAACATGGCAGCTGAATCATTCACTGGCGGTGATGAGGGAGGTGAGGGAGGTGAAGGAGGTGGTGGAGGTGGACCCAGTGGAAGCGGTGGCGGTCAAATTGCGTCCAGTTCGAAAGAGCCAGCGATCATGGTTATGAACCAATTGCTCCTGGATAGAAACAGGCGGAGGAAGAAGCAAAGTGGCCCTCAAATTCTCCCCGATACACCCTATGATGCCTCTATCAGCAGTGTCTCCAGCAAGCTCCGTGAGGCTGAAGCTGAACCTGACGCGATCGACTTCTTGATGAGAGGGATCTTTCCCAACGGGAAGATTTCGCTCGCCCCTTTGACAACAGAGATGACACCACAAGAAGTCGCCCAATTCCAGGTCTCACCGGGCACCCTGAAGTACCACGGCCTCCTTCGTCGGGACAGGGATCATCGAGACAAGGAGATAATATACTGCAAACTCTGCCCGGAGGGTTCCCAGCTAGACTTCAAGGATCCTGAAGGGGCTCTCCACCACATGGCGAAGGACCACCTCGAAATGGCGTACAGTTGCGATTGCGGATGGTGAGCATATTTCCTTGGGTTTCCGCTCTTGGCGACTGAGTCACATTCACGTAGCAACGAAATATACCGGACGAGTGCAGACTGGCAACGACACCGAAAGAGGAAGGGCCTCCCGGACGTGCCAGTAGCCCAGCAAGCGGTCCAACCAGCGGTCCAACCAGCGGTCCAACCAGCGGTCCAGCCAGCGGTCCAGCCAACAGCCTGAAATTGCAGGCACGCAAAGTGATAGACTTTTCACGCGGTTCGCCAGACACTAGGTGTAAAGATATGATCGATGCATACGGTTCCTAGCTATGAGAATGTATACGACACCCTCTGCTTTCTTTGTGCGCGCAAGCCGTGCTAATTCCCAGTTAACGTACGCCCTGTATGCAATTAAACCACCTTCAAAGTTGTAACCCGGGTAGTGTCAAGTGGAAGAGGTCAGCGAGGTCTTCCACACGAGGAATCCTGACAGCGAGTTCCCTTCTTTGGTGAGTCTTCGTGCCCATCTTTCACACTCAACATTACGATATCCTTGGACCACCTCCGAGTCACCGAGCCACGTTCATAAGATTCCCGAGTACTTCCGAATGTGAAAGGGAAAGGAATGAAGGCCTACAAATCCTCTTCGTATTCATGGGAGTCTTACCGAAAACTCTCGATATCCAACACACACAAATCGGAGCACCCATGGATGCCGTGAGTCGTATTTGACCTACCTTATGATTGACGATGGGTTGATCTCGAAGGAAAGGGGATCGCCGTGGTATTCCTGGTTGTCTGGAATACGTTCTGGGAAGTGCTTGGTGCTTGGAAACATTCTCCCGTAAGGGAAAGTTTTTGGCGATCAGCTATCCTCCAAGGGTCGTAGGCGGTTGAGCAGGGGCACCTTCCTAGAATGTCGGTAATCGAGTGTCAGCATCATCTAAGCTCTCAGGAGACCTAACCCCATCCACCACCCAGATTCCAGACGGGGGCCGGAGAATGCCGCTTGATAAAATACAACAATCAAATCATCATAACTTAACCTAACTCATTCCACCAGACTTCCGTCCTCTCCATCGGTTTCTCCCCCGTATACCGTGGCTCCCGCATGCTCGTGTCCCTTGCCAAAACCGGTTATGCGCCGTCGATATTCGCCTACGTCGACAAATCACGCCGACCGCTCTGGGCGCTCGTCTTCATGCTCCTTTGGGGCCTTTCGCATACATCAACCTCACTGCGAGCGGGACCCTCGTCTTCAATTGGCTTCTAGCGTTTAGCGGTCTCTCGACACTCTTCAGCTGGGGCACCATCTGCCTCTGCCACATCCTTTTCCGAAAAGCATGGAGAGAGGAACTCCCCTTCTGCGCCATGTTTGGCGTCTGGGGCTCCTGGGAGGGTTGACCCTCGTCATTTTGGTGCTCGTCGCACAGTTCTGTATCGCCATTTCGCCCATGAACGGCACGCCGTCCAACCCGAGCGATGTCGCGACCGCCTTTTTCCAGTCGTACCTAGCTCTCCCCGTTTTCTTGTTGTCCTACATCGTCGGATACGCATGGAAGAGGACCACCCCTCAGTGGGCGCACCAGATCGATTTAGATGTGAGCCAATTCCTTTTTCTCCTGTTCAGAGTCCTGTTCAATTGGGGTGGTGTACTGACGGCTCTTTCAAACATGTATTGTAGACCGGCCGTATGTATAGGTACACCGTCGAGCAGATGCGCGACTACCGCGCCGAGCTTGCTGCCCAGCCAATATGGAAGGAGACTTACCGCATCCCCTTCTCGGCTAACCTAAAATCTACTATATGTGCCTCAGTCTCTGTCGCGGTTGCTCTTTCCGTCCACGCATGGGCGATACCTAGATAAATACAATCTTCGCTCGCCCCCCACTCCCCTACCTGAATGCCACGTATCTATTGCGTTGTATTTTGAGACTACCATTGCCACCTCAACTGAAAGAGATTGGGCATTCGAGACCCCAAATCCATTCAATTCACTTGATTTGAGAGGGGAAGGGTTGCTCCAGCTCCCATGTTATGAGGAGAATTGCATTGTACTACCACTGCTCTGTAAAGCGTTTTTGGGGTCCAGGAGATCAATAGACCGATCCTTGCGACGTTTCAAGGTGTCATAGCAGTTGGGGGGAGGGAAGAAGAGTGCGTCATAATAGGACAACGTACATCAGACGATTACTCTGCGAATTCTCTTCGTTAACATTCATTTGACCCGACTGGAGTCATCATAACTATCGACCTCTATTTCAGCTAGCTAAATAAGTAGATGAAAATGGATAGTGTAGATAGTGTAATACTATTACTAAACCGGCATACAGGACCACTACTCGATCGAGAAGATTTCGAATGTCGAGGCTCTGCGGGGGCCGGGGGCGCTAGCGGCTCTGCCCTTAGCCACGTGCTGCGCTTAAGTTGCCCGACTCTGGACATATGACTAAGCATGTGAGGAATGAGTCTGGCTAGCTTAACTTGAGGTTACATATATATAGCTGAGTAATAGTTCCCGTGCAAACTCAAGTTTCTGACCTCTGACCCTGTTACCAGGTGCGCGCCAGCGAAAAAACACTTCGCAGGCCTACGATGGGATCAGATGAACTATTCAGTACTCCCAGCACTTCTCACAGCGACCCAGTCCACTCGCTTCAGCCCGCAAGTACCGACGAGCAGCTCTTCCAGGGTGGCCAGGTTGACGAGTACTTGCCCGATCCCTCCGCGTCCGCCCAAGGGACGTCTACGTTGCCCGGAATGTTTCAAGGGGGGCATTTACCCATGCTCTCCTCTCAGTCATCCATGCCAGGAGAGAACGGGGCAACTTCCACCTTGTATGCAGAAATATAGGCCCCTTCTCGACATCGATTGACGTGCAATCCTATTTCAGTAATA
>Ga0307515_10009448_pt1 | contig 18849 bp, 16 predicted proteins | sample 17_EM_MG_FD_194513 | JGI IMG/M metagenome (GOLD analysis project Ga0307515, IMG submission 194513) | Populus trichocarpa ectomycorrhiza microbial communities from riparian zone in the Pacific Northwest, United States - 17_EM | ecosystem: Host-associated > Plants > Roots > Unclassified | place...
AGCGAGCACACCGCTTTTTCTATCGCGTGGCCTTCAAAATGGAACTTGGCATCATACTCTACCGTGTCGACATTCTTCAGCTCTTCAATAAAATGATCAAAGGACCGGAGGGACTAGATCCAGATATGCCAGCCTTTAAAGAGTGGGAAGAATTTGTGCGACATTTTTTCAGGTCGGCAGTTAAGAAGGTTCAAGAGAGGCCTGAATTGGTGCTGGAAATGCTCTTCAGCAAAATTAACGCCACGATGTTCTACCTCGAACATGGATACGACCGAGAGGTCACTACTCGAGCTCCCAGAGCGCCTGCTGAATTGGAAGTTAAACCAGGCATGGAAAAGACCGAGCAGATTGGAGTAGCAGTGGGTGTGCTCTTAAACCAGAGCAAAGCAGATGCTCTGAACTGGCTCAAAGATGTCTTATTAACTGCCGCTGATGAACGCAAGAGCTGGGAAGATATGGACGAAGCTAGGAAAGCTATGACCCAATCTGCAGAAGGAGAAGACCTCACTCAGGAGGCCGAAAAGCAACCGAAGGCACCTTCGATAGGTAAGAGACTACTATTCCAGTTCTATATGCTCGGATAGCTGATCCTATATAGTCGTCAAACCTGATAACGATGAACGCCGCATTGCTATGTATAAAGACAATAAGTTGCGCCTCCTAATGCAACTTGTTGGTTTCCAGAGACTCGGCCTGGACGATGACCCGGAAGCCAGCTGGATCATTCCGTCCTTCATCTCCGCATCTGAATTGACAGAAAGCATTGATCTTATCCGTAAATTCGAATTCGATCCGCCTATTTATGAAAATGGAAAGACTGCCGAAGACTTCCTCCGCAGCAAAGCCGCAGCCCGGAGACGTCGAGCCTCCTTCGACGATGATTCAGAAGGTGAAGGCGGATCTCAGGGTGAAGAAGATTTCGAATTTCCTGCTGGGGGACCTACAACTCGAAAATCGGACGCGCTAGAAGAGCTAAAGAACCGTCGACGACGGCGACGCAGGCGGAGTGAAACACAGGAGCTCGATGATGAAGAGAAAGACCGAAGAGCAGAGGCGAGGCGGAAAGCAGATCTAGAGAAGAGAAGGAAGATTAAGAGCGACATGTTTGTACATGATTCAGATGACGAGACTGATGATGAGCGGGACAAAGTGTTCTTTGCAAAAGAGGAAGAGATACGCGAGGCAGCTGGGAGGAGCATATTGAAGGCGCTCACAGAGGGAATATCAAACGAGAAGGGATCAAAGAAAAGAAAGTCCACGAGAGAACGAAAGAAAAGTCGGAAGAGGAGAAAGGAATCAGAGCTTGAGTCAGAAGCTGATGATAGCGGAGAGGAAGATGATGTTGTGAGTATCAGCAGCAAGGCCTCCTCTGCTAGAATAGGGGATATGCTGGGACTGGACAGTGATGTGGACGAAGCTACCGACACGCCTTTCTCGTCGCAGCAGCATGGGAATCATGCTAGTAATCGAGATGCTTCAGTTGAGATATCTAAACCCGCCCCAGCAGCAAAGGAAGATGCTATTATGTTAGACGAGGAGGATGAGGATGCTGCTCCTGTTCGAAGGCCTGTTGCGAGGAATATGAGGGCTGGGTTTATCATTGATAGCGACTCGGAGTAGGTTGTCGGTTTTGAGGTTTTAAGTTTGTCATGGTGGCCTGGGAATACATGGTATCGGCGTCGTAAGGAGTCAGGATCAGATACCCAAGCAAGATGCCTTTCTCATTCAGTATTCAGAGACACTATGGTGGCCATAACCCCATCATAAAAATTAGCTGACGGGCTGGATCTATCCCCTACCTCTTGCGCGATGACGCCGGCCGAGAGCTGAAAGATACCAGTATGTAGTGAAGCTTTGAAGAGAGTGAAGCATGACCGTAGCTAATTTAAAAATGTATTCACCTAGCTCATTAGCTCTGCACTCGAAGACCGGCCTGCGCCTTCCCTCTTCACTCTTGCCTTGATTGTTAACAAGTCCATGTAACATCACCAACCAAGTGAGTCCTCCGACCATCACTTTAATATCTTCGAAGGACCATGCTTACCTATCTAGGCAGGCAAAAATTCGAAGAAATTCGGGCCAAGTGGGAAGCAGCTCAACCCAAAAAACAGCAGCAAACAGGCAGAATGCCTGGCCGCAAAGAGAGGCCTTCTGAGGCCTACCAACCCCTAGACATCGGCAATGACGGCCGAAATCGCAAGCCCCGGAGATTCAGCTCTATCGCCTCCTTCATCTCACCGCCTAATTCTTTCATGACGAAGGCCTTTTCTAGACGAAAGCAGCCAGCTCGGAGTTCTGTTGCCAATACTTCGATGACTATACTTATGAACGTAAGCGAAGCAGAGAGACTATTATCCGCGAGCCGTCAGCCTTCGGAGGACTCAGGCCTCTCTCCAATCAAGTACTCACCTGTCAGATATGACCCAGTTAGAGAGGAAACAGATTGGCAGAACTCACGGAAAGCCCTACCGAGAAGCCAGACCATGAGCAACATCCCAGTCCCAACTAAAAACCGCGCTTCTTCTGGAGCTGCATCAATCACACAATCCTGCTCCTCTACCAATCTGCCTCGTAGTCGAATCCCGACACCAATTCACTATCCTGACCAACTAGCGGCTAAGCACATTGCAGCAGGAAAGGCGTTCGCTAGTGCTAGTGAATCTCCTGTGAAAGCATTTCAGCGATCTCACACCCCGCCAAATCTGCTAGGTGATGTTAACAAGCAAAGGCCAGCATTCATGATTCCACGAAAAGCGATTTACAAAGAAAGAACTCTACCCACGCCGACCAAGCCATCGAATAAGGAGAGTATGAGGAGGGTAGGGAAAGTTAAGGAATACTCGCCATTGGAAGATAGAATTACGAGACGAGATAGTAAATCTATGGCGAGCAAGTCGATAGCACAAACGGAAGAGAATCAAGAGATTGACTCTAAAGCTAGAGGCAAACAACCAGGACGGAGGACACCGGTACTGAGCGAGATCAACAAATCGAACACAAACGAGAGGATACGAACGCCAGCCACAGCGAAGTGCTACCAACCAGCTTCCAAGCCCATGACCAAACCCCCTCAACTGTCATCTAGTCACGAGATTACCCGAGTAAAGCCCATAGGTCCGCGCAATCCACCTACTCCGCCCCAGCCCAAAACTCCAGGCGCTCCAGCAATACCAGGTCTAGACGTTTTCGCAACAAAATTCACTACAGCGATTCGTAAAAAGTCGCAGTTCAGCCCCCAAAGTGACTGTAGTACACCGTCGCAAGCTTCGGCAAGATTGGTTCGGGAGGTGCGTTCCAGGAGTGATCCTGTACCGCCTGTACCGCCTGTACCGCTCATTCCTGCCCAATACCGCACGCCCACATCGGAAACCAAAGAGGATGAGGGTGTAGAACCCCCTGAAGTTGCTAACATGTTCCAGATCAGCCAAAGCCAGACTTCACGGTACTGGAGTGGTCGCTTCACGTCACTCTCTGACCGTTTTCGCAACGACACCTTTGATGTTGAAATGCGACCGATTGACGAGGCTAGTAATTACAGCAACAGATCTTCTGAAGAGCGCAGGGATCGTGAAGTGTTCAAGGGGCTATCTAGGCTCTGCGTGACTAAGGAGGCCAGGGATAGTTTGCGAGTTAGTGATTTCCACGAAGGATCTCCTCCGAATAATCAAGACCCTCATAACTGAGCTAGTGACGAAAATTAGGAATTCCAGATGAAATATGCAATGACGAATAAGATGACATCTCTAATCCCACCACAACCAACAATCGCAGGGTTCAGGACCCGGCACATGACCGACTCTTCTTTAGCGAGTTCGGGAGGTGCTGAGAGAAAGACATCGTTTATTGATCGTCTTATTAGGAAGAACAGGAAGTCGAGCACGTAGGAAAATAAGAATCGGGTGGAAATAAGATGACGGAGGTGCAACACGAGTTATGAACATATGATATGAATCAAGTTGGCAGGTAATTGTGGCTCGGGACTAAATGATGCACAATAATGGAGCTTTGCGTTGCAGAACGATGCCGAGCCACGCAATGAGTTAACACCGACCAAGCTACAATCAGCGGAGCAGTAATGGGTTTGGGAAAGTCGAAAAGAACTTTATGCAAAGAGTTTGACTGTTGGAGGGTAATTAAAGAAAAGCTATTATTACGAGCTTTTGGTTCCTTTGGAAGCTATATCACTTTTCAGTGTTGAGCGACCCAAGCTTCAAGGATTCTCATGTGTTTAGACGTAATTAGATCCGACAGCAAGGCGCAAATGCTGCTCCCAAAAATAATAATTTAGACTAAGTAAATCAACACCGTACCTACCTGCTAGGTGGTATATCATCCCCTTCTCCACCCAAACGCCGTGCAATGCTTCATGCGCAGTCTATCCGTCCATGCGCCACCATTCCCTAATTCCAAAGATAACGCTTTCAGCATCCCTCTAATACTTATCTAAATCCGAATCTCTCATTGATCTGGCCTCCTCTTTTTATTAGTAAGATACTGCGAGATCTGCTCGATTCGGTCGACAAAAAGTAACCTCTTCGCATCGCTCTTCCAAGTCAGCACGCCCAGCGACTTAGCATAGTCCAGCAGATCCTTATATTCGGCCTCGGTGTTGAAGTCTTTCATGAGGTAGCCGGTTGTCGTCCTGATGCGCTCACCTTCATATTCCCAAAGCCGGATCTGGTCCATCACAGTGGGTGGCAAGACGGGATTGTTTTTCTGCATCTGCGGGTGCGCGTGTGCTGTCAGGTAATCGATGATTTGTGAGGCTTCAATACCGTAGGCGATGGCGCGCTGGACAGATTCTTTGGTCAGTTTGCCTGAGACGAGATTCGGGAAGCGGGTGGTGAGGCGGGAGAAGAGGTTTAGCACGGCGATTTGGAGAAGCGATGAAGTGTAAGCGTAAAGCCTGTAGTTGGTTTCGATGATGATATAGCCCTTGCCGGTACGGGAAGAGCGGAGGGCGTTATCGAAGTCGGTGGAGGCGTTTTGGAGGGCTCCGGCGTCGGATGTGAGGGTTGTGGCGAGGCGGGTTGGGTAGAAGCGGGTCGACTCTTTATTGCGGCGGTAGACGATGCCGAAGTCGTTGAGATCCTCAAGCATTTGGAGTTGCGTGTCGGTGAGGTTGGTCGTGCTGTAGTCTTGTCCGAGTTCTAAACTGCCAAGCATAAAAAGGAAGGAAAGCACATCGACCTCAGACATTCCGAGCTGAATGCCACTGTTAGCCGCTTTGTTCTTCTATAGAAATGAGGGAAAGTGGTATAGCTTACCCCAGGAGCTTGCTTCAAATAAACAATGAGAAGACTCCAAACTTGAGCATTTACTTCTTGGAGAAGAAACGTAAAGCCAACCTTCGTTATAGTAACCCCGTGTCGCACATTCACGAAGTTTCCCAGCTCAAGAAGTTTTCTTGTTCCATTGCCTACACTTTGGCCTAAAGCCTGGCCATTCCTCAGCCCACTCGTAGATCCAACCATGTAGTATAATATCGACTCCCATTGTTCACGAGCGTACTTGTCAAGGAAGGCCACATCGACTTTATGTTTATCTGGGGCGCTGCAAGGAACTCCAAACGACCTGTGATTTCCTCCACCAGTGAGAGCCTGCCTAAGAGAATTTGCGAAGCCTGTCGAGAGTCGATATGCGAAGACTTTCGGCGACTCTTGGACAGTAGTCATAATGTGTAAAGATTCAAGAACGGTTATTGCTTGGTCCCTCTCTCTAAGATAAAGTATTAGCTATGCTCTCCGAGTCTTTGGCTGTGCATACGCTTTAGCATCTGGTCTTATCCACGCGTCTAAATCGCTGACTGGAAATGGCCCAGTCATGTAAAGCATGGCCATTACGATGGTTTTCGCTGCAGTAAAGAGTATATTAATGGATAGTTTCACTAAAAGGAATTCCAGCATATACTCACCTAGATGAGGCAGCATGCATCGAAAGACAGCCAGAGCAGTCGACGGCTGCTGGTACAATTTCTTGTGAGTTGCACCAGGAAGCTGCTCGAGATAATCGAGAGCTTGAGAAGTGGACGCCGACATCTTTGGATGTTGGGCCGTTGTGTGAGGCTGTTACCTGAGTATCATTGTCCTAAAAGATGCTAGACGAAACGCGTCAAGGCGTTTGTAAGTCGACGAAGTCACAATAGAGTAGGAAGCATCTTGCTTGAGCGCGGAGCTTAGTCACTAAATTCCGCTCCTCTCCACGGCGGAACCTTCCTGCCGAGGCTTAGCACAACTCCGATTCCTCAAACAACATATTGGGGAAGCTCGGAGGTATGCCTGCGCTCAAGTTTGTGCGATCAGTATGCGATTAATTATGCGAGAAGATAAGTTCTGATATAAACTAATGAATTAACCAGGTTTGGGAAGCCTTCCGTGCCAACTCTGGTCTTGAGCCACGGTAATTTCAATATAAGAAGGATATTTCCCTCATATTAGCGTTCTCTAACTACTTGCACATTTTCCAAAGGTTATTGGATGGTGTGAGTAAACTTCAGGCCTTGTTTGGATGCCATTAACCGGTGCATCATAAATTCCCATCTAAAGCCCACTAATTTTTATTCCAGCTCAGAGTAACTCATGCTGCCCCCGGAAACGTCAAGTTCGAGTTGGACATTAAAAAGGAGCACACGGTAAGTCTTCTAACGAAAAATTACTAAACTTAGTCCCTTTACACACGCACGATATCCCATCTCATTTTACCCTGAGAGTTGCATCACCAAGCTGATCATCAATACGACCCACAGAATAGACTCAACATACTTCATGGCGGCACTATCGCAAGCATGGGTAAGTATTTTAGACGGCCATCTATGATTCTCCTCATCGACATCATTGACCAAATTCAAAGTTGATCTCGGAGGCTCTTTAGCCGTGGCCTCCCAAGGACTATTTTCAACGGGAGTTTCCACTGACCTGAATGGTATTACTGCAACGGAATTAATGCCTTAATAGAACTAATTGACTATCCAGTCACATATCTCAGTTCTGGGGGAAAGATTGGTGATCTGATCAAAGCAGTAAGTACCTCCCACCCCTCCGGTTCACCCTCGAGCATCATGCTGATATTGAATAGGAAGTCACTTGTGATAAGTGTAAGATGCACTAATGGTCATCCTGCAAATATTTACACTCACTAACTTAATACCCTTTCTTCTAGTCGGCAAAACGCTAGCCTACACATCCATTAAATTCTTGAACAGTAAGGACGAGGTATTCGCGAGAGGTAGCCACACGAAGTAACTATTGATCTTTCATTCATTCAATCATACGTTTTCGTGCCTAACAGATTTAATAGGTACATAGCGCTGGCTTGGAAGGATCCAAACAATATTGTTGAAGACCTGAATCCTAAGCCGTCTTGATGAAGCTAGCGTGATACACATGGCTTGGAACTTCATTATATTGTAATTAAGAGGAACTTGTGTACAAATGATTTAATAGGATGTGCTCTCCATATATAGGCTGATTGCGGTGTGGGAGAGTATGCAATAACCATTGAATGTTAATGACTACTTCGTCATTCATGCCTGCTTGTAAATGGGTGATTCGAGCGGTATTGTCGGAATCCCGACCTAAGTTCATCTCAAGAATATTGTATAATATTCTTTTAACGTTTCCACCTCCAAGCAAAAAAGATATCTAGAATTTTTTGGCGCTTGTTGCGTTCGAATTTCTGGATGCAAGTGAGTCTAGTCATACATTGACTTACCAACCATTCGTGGTATATAATTTAAAAACGTGGTATCCTATGTAAGAAAACCCCAACCCCTACTCCAAATCCTCTACGTGCTCCAGCTCCTCCGGCTCTAATTCTTCTTCATCACCACCCTCCTCATCCGCCTCCTCCATATCCACGTCCCTTGCCACCTCCTCTAGTGGTGGCAGCACACCACCATTGGCCTTCAGCGCCGCCACTTTCGCTTGAGTCATTTCATAAACATACTGCCCAAGATGCTCCACACCTTCCATTTCCGTCGACGGGGTCTCATTGTCTAGTAGCCTAGCGGTCGGATACATTTCCCCGGTGGCTAAGGCAAGTTTGTCAGGTCTGCGAAGTAAGCGATCGAAGGCTTCTTTCAGCTCGAAGCAGGCTTCAAAGACGACGCGGCGCCCGAGGATGTACAAGCCTAGCCTAGCTCGAGAGAGGGCCACAGTGAGGCGGCGTATGTCGCGGAGATAGCCAACTCTGGTGGTACGGGTTAGGGAAAGAATGACGTCTATATCAAATGTTTTAGCGATGATTCTCATGCCGCGCACAGTTCCTGGCATAAAGTACTTACAGTCATTCTGCTCTCCTTGGTATTTATCCACCGTTGTGACAATCCTCGGTAAGCCAAAAAGCCTGTTCTTCGTGCATCGATGGCCCAGAACATCCTTGATCAACGCCCTCTGTCCCGCATAAGTTGTCAGGATGGAGATCTTGGACGCTGGGTACCCAAGTAGTCGCATATACATGAATATAGCAACGGCGTACTCAGCCTCGCCCAGGTTCTGAATGAAGTGAGGAGTTGGCTCCATCTCTCCATTCCCTTTGTAGTCAGGTACGTTGATAAACTGGTAATCGTAGCGAAATCCAGGATTTGCTCGCTGGAACTCCGGAGAGGTTTCGACTATCGGGAGGTTACCAAGTCGTGGATACCTCCACTTGTACAATTCTGCAATGCTTGGCCTTGCGCGACCTTGTTGGTCTAGCATGATGGTAGGCACGCCTAATCGCACAAGACGAAGGAACAAACTTTGTTCGAGATTCGCATACTGTCGGAAGGCAAGGTTCTGGATGATAGGTGAGTTCTGCAAATGATCACCGCATAGAACGATTCGTCGCAGAGGCAGTTCTCCATCCTTCGGATTTTGTAGGGCGAGTGGAATGAAATTCTCGATTTCGGTGATCTGTGCAGCTTCTTCCATGATGACATTGTCATAGTGGAAGCCAAGGCTTGCGATCTCTTGCCTTCGTATCGCAGCATGCGTAGACGTCATGGCGATAATCCGTGCCTCTTTAATGAGTAAGTAGTTGGCTTTGTCCCTGGAATTCCGAAGTATCTCAAAAGGACGGATGTCCTCGAGCTCAGAAAAAATCTTCTGAACATGACGGTAGCAGCCAGCAACAACGTCCACGATTTCTTCTCGGGACGCATCTGGCGGAAACAATGGCTGAGGGGCATTTGAGAAATAATACTGGAGGGGAAACTCGGTTATTATTTTCTCAGTAGCGAATTCATTGGACTGTACATTGTCCCAGTACTTTGTCCAAGCCGGCTTCACATAGACAGAGTTGAAATAATCTGCTGTCTCGCACGAGCTACCATGTGCCCCAGGAGCACCAAGGTTTTGTGCGAGTCGATCAACCTCAGCTAAATACCGCGCACCATTCTCCAGGAATGATTCCACACGACCATGCTTGCTGTAACTCGCCTCTGTTTCGAGTTCCTCTTCGCCACGGCCAAGGCGCAGGAGGTGGCGTTCGTCAATATCGAGCGCCACAATCTTCTGGAAAAGTTGATTGAGTGCTTGATTACTGTGTGCTACCAATAATGTCCGCTGAGCAGGAAAGTTGTGATATATATTATTTATAATCTGGGTCGCTACGTCCGTTTTCCCGGTTCCCGGCGGGCCGACCACTACCGTTAGGCCAGGCTGGATGCCTGAAGCTATGGCCTCGATTTGCGCAGGGGTGAATCGTACAGTATTCAACTTTGGTGCGTCTGCTGGGTAGGGCCCTGTGTTAGGCGGCTTGTATGTTGAGACATGGAGTGACTCATGCACCGGCTGTGAGATCTCGACCTGATCACGTCGGCGTTTCTTAGCTGGCCGTACAGGAATTGAGTCTGGATCTGCCGCTGGAAAATCTAGGACGTACGGAGGGCCAAAACTTGATTGCATGTCCTCGTGTGGCTCGATGGACTTGCCAGGCCAGCTTTCAATAAGGTGTTGCCAATCTAAGAAAGTATCACGGAAGTCTATCGATTGCAGGCGGTTGGGCAGTCGTTTGTAATTTGCTGAAGCCGGGTCTCCATAACCTAGGAATACCTCTTGGAACCACGATGGTGCTGGGATATCAGACAACGTGAGACGTCTGATGGACTCGAGGATTGGTTTGAAGTTGTTCTCTCGCCCACGCCTACGAACAAGAACATTGATGCTCTCGTAGATATCTGGTTTACCTTTCGATACTCGATCGGTGTCCTCCTTATAAGCAGCAGCATCTAATTTCAAGATAATTCTTCTCTGCCGCGGTCGATACGATTGGCCGTCAGGCTGATTGTGCTGCTCACGTAGTGGGCGCCCGTTCTCATCCTGGACTTGGACGACTTCCGCGGTTCGTAATCGTCTCAACCCCAATTCCTCTCCAGGATTCTGAGGCTGGGATCCATTTCTCATAGTCATACCTTCCTCGACCGGTTGGATCGCAAGAAGAAACACGACATCATCCGGACGTAGAGATTCCCATTCCCTACGAACACTGTAATTCAAACGACTTACATCCAAAATGACTTCAGCGCGGACATAAGCAGGATGTTCCTCGCCAACCCTCGCTGGTGCCACATCGATAATGGCCGCTTTCGATATTGGCAATGCCATTCTCGAAAAACCATTGAAGCGAGTGCTTGTCCCAGCCACCTTGGGCTGAAGGCGTTTAATTACGTCCTCCATATCCTTCCTGATCTCGTAGAAAGATTCACACCGATATAGGATAAATGATCTCCAGAGGAAATCACCCATTGTCAAATATTGAAGGTTGAGTTTCGGTATGGCTAAAGGCCGAGATCCATTATACGATTCGTTCCTTAGGAATGTAGATTCGTAGAGGATGCGCTCTGTTGGAAGAACGGGCATTTCCCGCACGGAATCCTGAAAGGTTGTCCTCCTCTCATATACAGAGATCAGAATCTCAATAAAAAAGGTTCGGTCTTGGACTAGGAAAGATGATTTTGGGTATTCAGTTCGAAAACCTAACAGAGAACAAAGCTGAATAAGTTCAGAAACAGTCAATGCTTCCAAATGGCTTTCCAAGTCACTCCTCCGGTTGAGAGAGCCATAGTTCGAAAGAGCCAAAATAGTGAGCTTGGAATTGAAATGCTTCATCGCAGTTCGTTGTAACTTCGCCAAGGCTGCGCAGTGCTCTTGGTGATGTTCAACTGCGGTTTTTTGTTTGCCCGTCTGGTCGTCGATAGGGAATTGTGTGAAATGGCGTAGGAGATTGAAGAGGTCTCGAAACAAGCCGTTGTTCTCATCTGTGTACATAGGCGATAGCTTGATAGCTGGTAGAAGGTTGAGATCCTGTAATAGAGCACTAACATATCTCCTCGTTGGTAACTGACCTTGGAGGTCTGTGAGAAATTCAACAAAGCGCTCGCAATAAGTTAGGTTATCTACGACTGCTTCTCCAGTACTGTTGTATATGCAGTCCATGAAGTCCAGAAACAGTGTGAACAGCCAAGAACGTTCAAATCGCAGCCTGGCCTTGGTAGTGTCGTCCGCAGTGTCGAACCGCTTTGAAGCCGCTCTCCATGCTTTCCGTAGCATAGGGTTCTTCTCGAACAGCTGCTCTCTGACCGCATCACTGTGTAGGTTCTGCCATATCGAAATGGCCACGAGAGGCGCGCATTCTTTCCTCACCAACCCACTATCTAAAGACTGGAAAGCGCCGATGACAAAGGATACAAGGTGTGTTCGGATTTTGGTTGTAAGGGAGGGGTCTATGATCATGGATATGATACGACGGAAGAACGACGAAAACTCCGATGGCCTGGTAGTAAAATGATCTACCGCGATGTTAGCGGTATTCACTACATCTTGATTAAATAAAAAAATACCCCAAGAAGGTAGGTTCTCCCTCCGCTTCACATTGACCATGAGCGCAAGCAGAAGATGGTGGTAATTCGAGGCCTCCTCGGTATATCCAGGCCAAAGGTACCTGCACCAGTCAGCAAGAACAATCCGATGCTATAAAAGAACGCACTTTTCTAATAGCTGCAGGTTTTCCAGAACAAGGAGAGGCCCAAAAGCGAAATCCATCTTCTCTAATGCATCCCAGAGCTCCTCCTTGATAACATTCTGCTTTATTTTCGCTGGCTTCGAAGGGTTCAACCAACAATTCTGCGCGAGATGCGCAAAATGGCTCTTGCTATGAAGGTCCGCGACGGTAGGCCTGGCATGCAGAGTGGAGAAGTCATTCCGCTGGGCTGTAACAGGAACAATTGAGCCGTTGCTGGAGCGATTGTGTATGGCGTCTTCCATGATCACAAATGAGTTTCGATAGCGCTGGAGCCTAGACTAACTTGGTTTTCCGGCGAGAGAAGGTTCCTCTCATTGTTGTTGCGCCCTGATTCCTGGTGACGCGCCTTCGATCTTTTTTCGTGATGGAAGCTTGGAGGTTTCGACAAGCGCGGATTATGCCGAAGGACTTCACCTCACCTCTAAGCCAGTCTCCGCAACACTCTTCTTAGCTTGCCTCAACGCCACCCACAATGGCGTCAGAAGAGAGGACAGCGCCATACATTCCGGCGAAGAAAGTCAACACAAAATACCCTGTAAGTCTTCCAGCTTTATCTCACCCCGCAATGGTCACCAGAGAGTTAACATCACCCAGCTCATCGACAATGATCCGTATGACCGACCTAACTCCCTGACGAGCTTACAGCCACTAACATGCACAGTCACTTCAAACGCGTCGTGGGTTATGCACGGCCCTCGGATTGGGCTGTTGGTACGGGTGTGTCCGCAGCCGGCCCTGCATTGATGCTATACTGGGAAAAAGTCTCCCCGTCATACGTTGGCCGCGGCGGCTTTGCGCCCATCATGCGATTATCTGGTGTATTAGGGCTCACTGCAGGCTTCCTTATGGTGTACTCGCGCTCAATTAGTGAGTTTCCTCCCTACCTAATGGATATTAAATGATGAGTATTTAATGGTAGTACAGACCGTTTCTACGGCATAACGGAGAATAGGCGGGAGATCGATATGGATATGAGGGAGATGGTCGATAAAGTCAAGAAAGGCGAGCCACTATACGGACAGTCAACTCTTTCCGAGTACATGCAGGGTGTTGCGGCGCGGAATTCAAGATACGCAGTCGCTTTCATCCACGTTCTTCCGTGGTTCAACTTTGTAAACCACAACCAAGTATGCAAAAGCCGTGTTAGCCAGACCCATAGTTAGATAAATTATGCTGACTTCAGCCAAGCACGGTGTGGACACGGCGAAATATTATCAGCAGGCGGAGCGAGAACTGGAGGCTGAGCGAAACAATTAAATTTCTGCCATGGCAGGATTGGTAAATGACTTCATTGCCGGAATATTTAGTCTTCAAATGGTTTCATGGTGTAAATAAAGCAAATGGATTGTACAATCAATATTCTAAGCGCTTAAATGATGTGGTCTAATTACAACCAACAAGAGACCTAACAACCCCCATTGAAAGCCTCGGATGCTATGATGGTATGACCGAAATGGGTATGGGTATGGGTATGCATGACTTGAAGACATCTATTCAAAAGGAAAAATTATGCATGTCAAATCTTCAACTGCTCCACTGAACCGTAAGCCTTGCGCAGACCCTGCCTTACATCCTCCTCTTCCATTGAGACTTCCTTTACACAAATCCAAGTTGAAGCATACATATTGACACTTGGAATCAGTCAGTTAGATGTATCTTCAAGAGTCGATGTATCCGAACTCACCGGTCAATGCAGGTACCCGGCATCCTTGCACTCACCCTCCTAGTGGAGAACCCGAATTCCTCAAATTTCTTAATATACCATGGAGTCAGTCCGGCAGACCGAAGAAGAACTCGGCCTTTAAGTTTCAAAGCTCTATTCAAAGCCTTGATCTGGCGTACAGCGTGCGACCCGGTGGGGGGAAACCAATCCATGGAGTCCATCACCACAACAATGGTTAGTGTTCCTAGTCTCATACGAGCAATAACTTCGTTAATCTCATCCGTGTGGATCCGCAGCCCATCAAAGGCGTCTGGCTTTGAGAGCTTGATATGCGCCTTCGGTGTGAGATACTCTGGATGGCTCTTTCTTGAATACTTTCCTTGGAGTGTGAGAAAATAGTAATGGTTATCCTCACTCATAAGTGTGGTGTTGACCACCTGACTAATGTCAGAACGCAGTTTTCGGAACATGAGGATTGCAGCAAACTTACAGGTTCAAATGTGTTCAAAACGTACTCGTAGATTGCATGGCCGGAGCGAATGGGGTTCATCCCAGGAGCGTCGTCTTGCTTGAGATAGTCCTGCTCGATAATATTTCGCTGAGCTGGTGGTACTCCAAGCGCTTTCCATAGCCACTTCTCATTTCCAATTACAGTCCAGGTTAATATCCGGCTATGGAGAACTTTGCGAATACTTCTTTTCCAAATCTCCCGTTGTTCATTGAGCGTTTGAGCAAAGCAAAGTCTCCTAACTTCATCTTGAAGACCAAGCAACTTAAATAACCAACCGACTAGCTGTAGAGCGTGGCCCGAGCCTCCAGAGTAGTAGAGGCCTTGTTTTGTAAATGTCTTAGTCCCATTTTGGAGCCAGAACTGGAAGGCAAGGCTCGACATATGTGGGCTCAGCTTTTGAATCAAAATCTCACGGAATGCCTCATGCTTGCCCTCACCGAAGAGTTTCCACACGTCAGAGTAGCCCAACGCAGTGAATGCAGCAACTTTCAGTTCAAGAAGGTGGTTTTGAGAAGGGCTGCGAAAGTCAGCGCATGAACGAGGAAGTCATGCCGGGCCACTTCTTCACTTACTTAAGATCAACTGCATGGATACGTCTAGGCTTCTCTAACGCAAATGATAGGATATTATCCCCAGCGCTCGTGATAGCCAAAATGACGTCGTCAGGCTGTATTCTCAAAAGTCGAGCATCTACACGGCTATCTTCCCAGGTAAATGCATAGATATATTTATTATTAAAACGCATATGCTTTTGGAGCGTTTCGTCATGGTGAATCCTCCAGTGATGGTTTTGATACCTGAGTTTTGGTCAGTATTAAATTGCGTATAGCACGTCAGATTGCCTTGAACACCTACCAAGTTGCTGGTAATGGGAGGCTTGACTGAAGGTTAACAATAGCGGATTCATAAGCCTTCGAACGAATCTCAACAACATCCCCAGGTGTTGGGCCTGTTTGAAGGTCAAGAGCCGATAGATACGGAGATTCAGTCGCTGCTGCGTCGATTTCGGCAAGCTTGGTGGTAGAAGCGCCACTGTCCTTTGAGCACCCAATCCAGACATAGTATGGAAGTTTCACACCGAAAAAGAGGTTGCGAGCGTTGATACTAAGAACAGTACCAAAACGATACTCCAAATAGTCCTATGTCGATTAACAGATGACCTCAATATCATTTCGTTTATGGGAGCTGGAAATACCCTTCTAGCAGCCTCCAAGTTTACGCGGTCAATCTCAAACCACGTCCTCCAAAATACTCTCGAGATCCAAACGCAATGCCTATCGACAACTCCTCCGATATAGTTTCGGCTTTGGTAGTCGACTTTGCTCTGTACATAGAAATCGCAGACACCGATGACTCCACTTGGCGATAGTAGTGAGGATAGTGAGTCAATGACGGGATAAAATTCCGGGATCATTGATAATGCGTAGCTCATGGTCACAAGCTCAGCACCACCGACATCTGCATTCTCATCCAGGTCATGAACAGTCTGATCTTTAAGAGTTATCTTTTTCCTTTGACATGCTTCTTGTTCATGTTCATGAAGTCGAAATGCACGTGCATCCTGACAAATGACTTTTATATTGGTCCAGCCAAGGCGTTCAAATCTCTTACGGGCCATCTCGCAGAGACTTGGCGAGAGATCCACAACATCTGCATTCTGATAAGAAAAATATCAGCCGATTTAAAGAGTAGCATGAAACCCACAGACTGCTCGGAAAAACTCAGGTACTGAGAGAAATGCGGACATCTGTTCGATGCTGTAGTGATAAACCCGTTAGAATGTAGTGGATACTATAAATTAACTAGATCTCACTTGTGTCCGGTCCCGCCTCCGACCTGACGAGGTCAGTTAAATCACGCCTTCTATCACGCGGGGGGTTTCGATGCTCACATCAACCCAGACAGGCTTTTTTGGGATCAATCCAGCCTGAGTCCGATATTTGAGTTGCGCTGCGACGAGGCCCAGCATATCATCACGTCCATGCAAGAGCTTCGCACGGGTGGCATCATAGACATCTGCCTGAGCTTTATAAAAGCTTTCCTATAAAATTGTTAGGATAAGTGTCTCGAGATAGAAGCCGGGAATCAGACAAGTGCATCTTGTTGACTGCCAGTGCCGTCGCCTGTGTGCGGCTTAACAAAGCAGGCATAAAAGAACTTCAAATAGGCATGGATGGTGTGCGTGGCCTCAGACGGGCTTTTCCGAGATCTAAAAGCTATAACAAAAACAGTAGTAAGAAATATGCCGAGAAAGAAAAACGCCAGGCTAATCAAGTTGTGGGGGTCACGCGGTATGACCGCTGATAGGCGTATCATGGTGGAAATATACGACCGAGTTCAGGTTGAGGACGCTGGAAGGAAGCGCAAACGGATGGTAAAATCATTCTGGTTCCCTTGGTAAGGTATATCATGCCGGAAAGGAAATCCGATGTCGGGTTGAGGACGATATTCGTCCACATGATACCGTTGCTGCCAACATTTTCTCTAAAGCTTAATGAGGGAAACGTGGGAGGCGGTAGCCTATCAAATCAAGCACATGGTGACCAAATTAAGAAAGGATGTTGCGACGGCCTTGTTCGCGCGCGAGGTTGGAGTGCAAAAGTGGCGGGCTAGAACATCAGTCGCCCAGAGAACCGCTATCAGCGGCTATGCAGGGCAGAAGATCCGAAGGGTCCAAAAAAAAAGCTTCTTTAATTGTGGGGGAGAGGAGCTTTCGCGAACCTATGGGGGCATGTCGTACTTCCCCGTGGGTGGGAAATTGTGGTGTTGAGGTTGGCGAAACGAGTTAGGTCGTCAAGTGGCATGGTTCGGTTGCGTCTTTCCACCCAATCAAGGCCGCTTTCCGGGCTCGTGTTAGAGGAAGGCGCGTTGCTTACTCCGACGCCCTGCGAAACTGGTTCGCAGATAAGGTGCGGCCACTTCGCGGCAGAAATTACTAACACCAAACCCTTGGCGACCTGCAGAAACGCCCATTCTGGAACTTTTCTGAGCGTCTCCGCCGGATGACGTATCTGCCACGGATGACGTTCGGAAAGAATCGAATAAGGAATGCCGGTAAGTGTAGAGAGAGTATGGAAGCACTGGCGGAAAACACTGTCTACTGTGAGTATCCCGTTTTCCAGCGCAAAATATTACACTCGTCCCAGCCAAATAGCCTTCCAGACATCTACATGTAGACATAAGAGAGTTCCGGCTATGAAAAATGGACTAAATAGTCCTAAACCACCCATTTCTTCTAAATATTACATATTAGATGGAAATAAGAAGCCCGTACGTCAACCTATTAAAACGACCTGTAAGTAAGAAGTCCTGTATATTTATCCTTGCCAATAATTTTTTCACATCTACGTCAACTGGATCATGGAATTCACGACAAAGGAGCTACCAGACCTGACTCAGGCTGTGTTACGCCCGTAAATCAACAAAGTATCAGGGCCCTGGTACTTCGATGTTAGTAGCTTCTTATGGTCGTAGTCTAAGTATTCAATGTCACATAGCAGTGATTATGATTCTCAACCATGCCTGTTGTCTATTGATTATGAGTACAACCGCCGTTCCTTGCGGCATTTGAGCGCTATCAAAATCCCAAGCAATCCCGTAAATACCATTATGCGTAGAAGTTGACCGTGTCTTTCTTTTTCGCCTGCTCAAAATATTTAGCATCTCGAGATATATCAGACATATATGGGATCTTACCTGGACTTCCGCAATGGCATCCACATAGTGCTCGTGACTAATCTTCTGTTGTCCGGACCTCAACGCAATCATACCTGCCTCAACACAGACGGCCTTTAGCTGTGCACCACCAAACTCATCCGTACTACGCGCCAGTTCCGGCCAGTTCACACCCTCGTCTACTGTCATTTTCCGGGAATGAATGCGCAGAATTTGTGCTCGGGCCTCTTCATTTGGTAGTGGGAATTCGATCTTCCTATCCAGACGACCAGAACGGAGGAGCGCAGGATCGAGCACATCTACACGATTAGTAGCGGCTAGCACTTTAACGCGATCATCGGAGGCGAAGCCATCGAGCTGGTTGAGAAGTTCCAACATGGTTCGCTGCACTTCTCTGTCTCCAGACTTCTCGGAGTCAAACCGCTTTGTTCCTACGGCGTCAAGTTCGTCGATGAAAATAATTGAGGGGGCCTTTTCTTTCGCCAATGCGAAACAGTCGCGAACAAGCTTTGCACCATCACCGATGAACATTTGGACGAGTTGAGGACCGGCAAGTTTCAGAAAGGTAGCATCGGTTTGGGCGGCACAGGCTCGAGCGAGGAGAGTTTTGCCGGTACCCGGCGGGCCGTACATCAGGGCACCTAAGAGGTTGAGTTAATTGATATATAGATACGAGGAAATTTCTAGAGAGCATTGTACCTTTAGGTGCCTTAATACCAATCTTCTTAAACCTCTCGGCCTCCTTCATCGGCCATACTACAGCCTCTACAAGTTCTTCAATCTGTTTATCTAAGCCTCCTACATCTGTATACTTTTCGGTTGGCTTTTCGTCCACCTCCATGGCTTTCACTCTGCTGTCATATTCGGCAGGTAACGTATCTAGGACAAGGTAAGAGTCTTTGTTCACGCCAATCAGGTCACCAGGCATAAGCTTCTCGTGGTCGACAAGGCCGATAAGAGGAAGGAATATGGTTTGTCGTGTTGAAGTTTTGATGACGGC
>Ga0307515_10009449_pt1 | contig 18847 bp, 19 predicted proteins | sample 17_EM_MG_FD_194513 | JGI IMG/M metagenome (GOLD analysis project Ga0307515, IMG submission 194513) | Populus trichocarpa ectomycorrhiza microbial communities from riparian zone in the Pacific Northwest, United States - 17_EM | ecosystem: Host-associated > Plants > Roots > Unclassified | place...
ACGGAGGTTACCGGGAGGATCGTAAGTTTGCTCCAGTCGCGTCAACAGGGCCTGGGTCCTCTCTGCTTCGCTGAGGACGACCTTCTTCGTGACCACACGTTTTGATTCAGTAGCATGGTGCTCGCGTTCGATGATGGTACGAAGCCTCTCGATTGTCTCTCTAAGGGTCCGGACAGTCAACCTGCAGGTCTCCGGATCGGACGTAACGGGATCCTGGAATGTCGGGGGATGTGATAGGACACCAGCCTCCCAGACGTTGAACCATTCGGTGAGATGCTCGACAAGCTCATTGAGTTGGGGATAGGTCTCCAGCGCGGTCTTAAAGCGGTTGAACACCCTACCGTGATGTCAATGGCGATCAATGGATCGGATGAGGTTTCAGCATACTGGATTACGAGGTCTGATATCGTCTTAAACACTACAATCCCAGTTAGTTTTCCCTGAAGAATTTCAGGGAGTCCAGGAGTTGGGTCAATCCAGGTCCGGTTTGAAATCATGGATTTCAGGGAGGATTCGATGGTCGCGGAGACGGTCGCCCAGTGTTCATATAACACCGCATATAAAGCACTGTGTAGAATTAGAAGCACGAACACCAAATTAGAGAACATGAGGATACTTGATATTGTGATGTAATGTCGATTTCAATACGAGATCTGATGTGAAGTACTAGAGAAAGTGTCAGTTGGCGGCCAGTATGAATGGGCAAATTGGGACCTCAAGAACGGGGAAGTAATCAAGCTGAAATGACAAGAATGGGGATCCTGCTGCGGTCCTTGGGCTGACGCTGGGGTACTTGAGGATGTCGCCGATGCAGCTAAGTAGTTTTTCGTCCTAGTACCGTGATCGTCAACGCTATGGAACCACAGGCGACTCTAGACAACCAACCCGGACGAGCATATCCAAAAATTCCTAGGGCCACCCGTTAACAAGATTATCTCATGAACAGCGACGGGAAATCACCTGAGCCTTATCCACCGACTGCCGCGTAGGGTTAATGTCCATCTGGCGTGAATGGTGGAACTATACGCACCCAAAAGTGATTCCTTCGGTTGACGCTCGCCAGAATAGAGATGAGCGGTTTCATATCAGCAGGATTGCTCAAGGATCCTCTTCCAAGATATCGTTTGATCGAATTGTGGGCATTCTCTGGGTTACCCTCCTGGGTGCTGTGGAGTCCAACTCCGGCCATCTGTGTCAGGTTATCCATCGTGAAAAATTCCAAAGCTGCGTTCGCAGCGTCTTCATCTTCGACTCCGCCGGCAACATCGGTGTTGTCAGATTGTGGTTTGTTGTTCTTTTGATGTCTAAAGGTACAGTCGAACCCGCGGTTGCACTGACCGGTATTCCAGTAGAAGTTGCAAAAGGTTCTCGGTGCGGCGTCACCGCTCCTTCCCGTCCGTGTTCTGGGTGTGGCAGAAGACAGTGTCCCCCGCCCAGGTGAACGCGGGGCAGTTCCTGTTCCAGGTGTTGGACTGAGATCGTGAGAGAGTTTGCAATTCTTCCCGTAACGACACCCGTCCTGGGATCCAAAGAAGCGACAAGGACCCTCGGGTGCAGGAGCAGCCATTTCTGAGTGAATGAGGCGATGAAAAGAGAAAGGGGGGAAGGATGGTGCGCCAAATACAATATCTGCACGTGACAGCCACGATTTTGGAGACCAAGTTGACCAATGGTAAGGTGCCCGGGGGCGAGTGAAGTAATGAGACGGCAACATGCGAAAAAACACTGATAAGATGCACAAAACCGGTAAGGCAGGAGAGAAAAGCGTACACAATGGGCGTACCTGTCGATCGTAGAGATCAATCAGAGTGATGGGCACAATTTACGGGAGATATCAATTTCGCGGTTGAGAAAGGCGACGGGCATGGTGAGCACCCAGGACTCTGTCAGTCAAGGTAAGGACACAGCGGCAGTGAAAGTTGGTTCATGTAACTTTAATGTACCTGTTTGAAGGTTGGAAAAATTCATCGTAACTGGGTAAAAGGAATGGGGAAACGTACATCGAGGTAAGTTGTTAATTCTTGGCATTACTACACAGCCGACGGAGTTCCCCTTACAACGCCCGCGGGCATCATAGCGTCCTGGTAGTAAGTTTTGTCTGCGTGGTACATGGAACTTTCAAAGCTCATCGTACCACTTTGGCCCGCTTGATCGCGTCCCAACGGCGGTCCCAGAAGATAACGATAAACGAGTGATAGGTTTAAAGAAACGAGTTGTCTCGTAATGCGTACACACCCTAAACCGAAATTAGGACTGAGGAAGAAACGGAAAACAGCAGACTGACCCGGTCATTCGTCCGGAGATCATCTACCTGTTTATCCCAGCGCTCCGTCCAGAGGTATTTCCAAACACATTGCTTTCGAGTGTGTCGACGAGGTGTGATTCTCCGTAGTAAAATCTACGGGAAATGTTCGCAGTAGTATGAGAAGGACGTGGGTGGAAAAAGTGCACACACCCACCGGCAATACTCGTGCCAACACGCGTCCCGGTTCCCCCCAGCCGGAGCCTTAGTCCCTCCTCATTCACTTTCGTCGCCGCCTCAGACACCAGGCTCATTGTCGAGCATCTATGTTCCCCGCGTATAGCCGGGGTGGAGGAAGGATAGCAGTCTCAGCCCCCACCCGGCTGAATCACCGCGCAGGATGAAACCTTCAACTAACGGCGACTAGTTGTTCTGAGTTTTTGATGTGTTTTCGGCTGGGATGTCACGCGGTCTCTCGCTCTAGAGTTGCACATGGGTTCCCCGGTGAGATAAGTAGCCGCATAGCATTGGGGGTCTCGGCGGGGTGAGGTACGATCGAAGAAAAGAGTCGTGAACGGCTGCGCCCCTCAATTTGCGACTTGAGAGGCAATCCGGCACGTGCACCTCTTACGAGGTCACCTGCACCGGGGGCAACGGAGTATTTGCCCGCTGAAAAAACATTGAGTTAATGATGAAGTTTGAACCAGTATCCAAAGAATAGAGCGAGTGAAGGCATCTTACGTAGAATCACGCGTTGGCCAACGAGAGCGGCTCCCGCCTATATTCTCGTCGTAATCTCAAATGGTTTCCATCCACCTTTATCTCGAAAGAACCGATTCAAAACTTCAACATATAATCGTCATTTCTCCAGCACAGCGCGCCCCATTCGAGGAAAGGGGCCTCTTGACGTGATGGGGAGATGCCTTTCCGGAGTTGATGAAGTGTGGATAAGTGGAACGAACTCTTGCAGCCGTTTCCCGATGCCATCCAGCGCTTGATTGAACCGGCTCCGGCTCAGACTAGCCCACATTAGGTCGAGTACGGATGTGGATCGCCTCCAACCTCTAATTTGTCGTAAATTCCAAAGATTGCGGTGGTTTGTCGGCCATAGGATACCACGGACAGTTGGAGGAGAGTCATCCGAGACGGTGTCGAGCTCATCACAAGATCGATCAAAGGCTCGATATATCCAATTTCATGAAGTCTGAACGTTTTTCCGTTCGGGTCACGTTGGCAAACCCAGCGTTTGAAGATCACCGACTGTCGATGGCATACACAAAGAGCGAAACAAATACAACATGGGTGACAGATTGACAACGCGGGACAAAAAAAAAACCCCTCGGGTAGTACAGGAGGTCGGCCCGTGTGGGAGACAACTGGTCGAAATATGGGGGCAGTGGTGGCAATCGTCAGGTTGTACACGACGGCAAACGGGGTGATGAGAAGGATATTCTCCCAGAAGCATGGTTTACCGAAGGCGGCAACGTCTGATATGTCTGATTGACCTTGCGAGATAGTGCCGCCCGATACTTGAGAAGATAGAGAATCAATAGGCGTAGAAATGGGCACAGTTTCGAGGAGCTCACCGTCAAAACATTAAGCAGCTGGATTTTTCATCTCCTGCTCGATCCGCTGGAGGAGTTCCCTGTACCTCTCCAGATTGTCGGCAGCCCCAAGTTTCCCGAAACTTTCGGCAGCGCGCAAAACTTCGGACTTGGCCTCTTCGAATTGCTGCTGTTGATACAAAAAGTCAGCTTGTTGCTCCATTGTGAGACCCAGGTGGTATGCGTTATCGACCGCGTGGGACTTGGCCAGTTCACCGTGAGTACGCGCGTCGCCGAACTTGTCTTGACCGAAATACAGCCGCGCCAGGGTGTGACGAATCCAGAAGAGCTGGGCGTGCCAGTTGAAAGAAAATGCGATTCCGAGGGCTGCCTCCAAATGGTATATGGCCCTCTCCAACTCGCCCTTGGAATGATAGATATCGCCAAGAGCGCGATGAGATTGACAGACATGAAACTGATTGCCTTGTTCTGAGAAGAGATTGATCGCGCGGGATGCGGCTTCCTCTGCAGCGTCGAGCTGTTAATCTTCCCACAACAGCCAAGCAAGGGCACGCAAACAATGTGCCTGTCCCGCTGCAATCCAGAACCATTCAAATGTTCCCAACGCCTCTTTGTCCAATTCTATCCCCTCCCTGTAGAGGTACATTTGACGGTTTGAATCACCTAGCTCCGTTAACACCATGGCAGCCCATAAGTCATCTCCCCGCTCTCTCCAGAGCTTCAAAGCATGAGGGAGGATCCGCTTTCAGTCCGTCTGGTTTCCGACCGAATTGAACAACCGCGAGAGCTCGAACAAGCACCTTGGTTTGGAGTGGTGATCATCTGGGAGTCCTTCGATCCTTGGTCCCAACACAACCAGCCGCCCCTTATACGAATAGAGGTGGTTCATGAAATTGGCGCAGGCATCCCGAGTTTGCATCGATTGATGTGAAGATATCGAGCAGGTGCTCAACATTCACATCCTCCGACGTGATCCACTGTGCTTCTGCAAACCCGGGCTTGTTGGGATCAAGAACAACCGACATCCGGGAAAAGTAGTGTTCCTTGGTCGTGCAGAGGTGTGGAGACAACTTTGGGTCCTTTGGAGAAAGATAATCTCGTAGTGGTGCGAGCATTGTGATGAATCCGTTGCTTCGATATGTTAGGGAAAGAATGCAGAACTTGTCGAAGATGCGTGCTCTATTCGAGGTGGTGGGAAACAACCAGTCGAGGTTGTTCTCGTCAACACCTTGGGGGAAGAATGCGGTGACTCCAAGAAGCCCTCGGGCGTCAGGGCCAAGTTCTTGGAACATGGAGGAGGCGAGTGAAAGTTCGATCACGGCGGCGAGGCTCTTGTTATGTTCCGTCTGCAGCACGTTTGTTCGCCGTCTCTCCCATTCTCTTCTCAGTCTGTCTGTGCCCCACCTGCTCTGATGTGCAACAGTAGCGAGCAAGGTTATCGAAAGCGTATGGAAGTCAAGCTGTTCGAGGATGTTGTTGATCGGATCTGGCCATTCGTCGGTGTCGTAGGTACTGTAGAAGGCGCTGCGTGCGGCATCCGTCGGCAGGATGGGGACGTCCAGACACTTGTAATCTGGTGGGACGGTAGTGATGCGATGTGACACATAGACAAATGTTACTGAGTTGGCTCAGCTCATCCACCACACCGTAGATCTCCTGGGCATTTGGCCCCTGAGGGTCGAGGATAGATTCGGCGTTGTCGAGGACTATGAACATTTCAGTGGAGGATAGGAATGGTCGGAGGGAAATCAAGTCCTCGGGATTTTCGACACCGGCGCCGATGATCTTTGAGAGTCGGCTGAGGAAATTAGCATGCGAAGTGGGGAACTGGTCGCAACGGATGAATCGACGGTGATCACCAAACCATTCTTTGATACGATCGTGGTGGAGGACAGCCAGGGCGACAGATGTTTTTCCGATTCCACCTGGACCGATGAGAGCAATCGGTGAACGGTTTTCGCAAGACCGATGATCTTCCCGACAGTTCATCGCGTCCGAAACAGGCCTTCGGTGGTGGGGGCGGGGACTCCCCGAGTATGCTAGATTCGGGTGTAAGATACTGAATCCGTTGGTGGGTTAGATCGCTGACCTGATTTGAGTCTGGGCAACAGTGAGTGATTACTCAGCAATGGATAGAGCATGATGGTCACTCACCGACCGACGTTGGCTGTTAGTCGCTTCCTGATTTTTCAACATGTTACGGTGAATGTCTGAAACCACGTTATAGGTGTTCGCGAGGTCGCGGCGAACCTCGGAAACGATGGTGCGAGTTTTTGTGACATCGTTATCGTGGCGCATACCGGAGGCAATTTCACTCGTATTTCTCGGTAGCGGAGGTGGTGATTCCCCGGGCGCCCTGATACAAACGTCAGATACTGGATCCATCTATAATCGAGATCGCTGACCTGGCGTGAGTCTGTGCAGTGGTCAGTAGTTACTCCGTGAAAGGCGAGTACAAGTCCAACTTACTGCCAAATTCTGACCATCGGTATCTTCACGGCTTTTCAGTGTGTTGCGATGAATGTTGGAAACAACGGTGCGGGTGTTGATAACATCGTTCCGGACGTCGGAAATGATGGTGTGTGTGTTTGTGAAACCATGGTGAATGTCAGAAACAGCTCCATGAGTATTTATCGCGAGCTCGGTCTGGGGGTGGGGGGTTAGCGACAGCCATACGAAAACGGTAGAACGTACGTTAAAGACACGAAGGATCCTATTGAGGTCCGACCTCCAGGTGGCGATCGTCTCTTTGTCGTTCTTTGTGTGGATAAATCGAGAGAATGCGTTCCGTTTACCCTGCTTGACGAGCTTCCTCTGGATTACCGCAAAGGTCCTGTTGTTGGGTTCAGAACATCAACGAGGTATCCAAAGTGTGCATCGTCGTTGTAACTCACGTCGTCAACTGGGTGGTTGCCTCGCACACGCGGTTGTTGAGGTTTTTCGACGGCCTCCCGTTCAACCCCCGGTTGAGGGCGGAGCAGACGTCAGCGCAGGCCAGCCCAAGTTCGACGTAGTCTACCTCATCTATCATCGAGTTCTAGGCGCATTTCAGCCTGCATTCGATCAACACAAACTAGTAAGAACCCACTCTGAGCGTTGTGAGGGTGACACTGACGGAGCCAAAAACGATCTTGACCGGCGTAAGAGTTGAGAGTCCCTTCGCGAAATTCATGGCTTCGATGACCGCGTTCAACGCGGAGATGGCATCCTCCCGGTCCTTCGGTCGCTGGGACTTTGTATCCATGGTCGAAACTCGAGAAACGGTGTGGTGCGCAGGCTGTGAGGACGGTCCCGAACCCAATAGAGATGAGAGGTCATTTTGATGTTACGCATCTCGTGCAAACAGAGGCATTTGTTGATGGGATTCAGTGAAGGGATCGAGCCGCATCTCCGTTTTGCCACCAACGCTCTCTGTCCTCCCACCCTACGTCTCATTAACGTTATCCAGAAGAAACCTCGAACCCGTTGATCGCTGTTCCGGGGGTCTCCAGCGATGTCTTGTTCTAGAACCCGACCTACCCGCTGCGCCGCCTGAGGTGCGTCATCGAAACACTCCCGTCGTGTATCCTACGCCCGTTTCTCACCTTCAATGCCAGATATCTCTTCTCGGACATCGGGGGAAACCTTTCACAGTTCACATAGCAATCATTTGGGCACGGCCACAGAGGGTAAAGGGGTCCGGAGCCGTCGGAGAAAACCTACGTCTGGGTAGAAATCGACATGGAGGATTTCAACGGTGAATCTAACGTGAGGTGTTCGGGTTTGCATTAGTTGATTCGTCTTGATCTCACATCTCACACAGCATTCCTAGTGATTGGCGACAAAATGCACCAACTCCGGTGTTTCTCTCGATACTGGATCCCGAATATCGAATGTGGTCGCTTGGCCTGCAACCAGCGCGCATATGCTTAGCGCGGTTGCTTAACCATCTATCATTCTTCATCCCGGGCCTTGCATTGTACCGGCGGAGGCGCGAAGGAGACCAAATCTGTAACAACTGCCTCTCGCTCTTCAAAATAATCCAATCCTACAAAGCACCACCCAATTTCTCACTCAGTGGCAGCAATCTCGCCGAACTTTGGCTTCGTCTCGCCCGCAGCTATGGGTGTGATCTCACGGGTTTTGGGGTGGGACCCTGGGGGTCAATGTCAAACCCTCGTAATAGGGCGAAGACGCGTAGAGCGTGGTTGCCTACTTGGGGGAACGACAAGAGGTGTGGATAGATCATCCATTCCGATGAGTGACATCGCGTATAATTTATTCTACCGGTCTAGCTGTATGATACACTATAAACCACGCGCTCCTTACCTCCAAAGCCGTGTATGTCCAAGCCTTCCGTGGGACATTCTCCGCCTTCCTTTTTTCTTTCCCCACCCACCACGCCTCGTGGCTTCCGGTCAATCTCGCCCGCCCATGCAGCTGCGCTCACGTCCCTGATGTGCAAATGTTCATAAAACAGGATGTTTGCATTCACCTGGTCCGAGAGTGATCGCGAAGAGTAAGGACTCGATTGCTGTTTGCTCACCCTGTATCGCGATGAGTGCTGTAACTACCTCTTTTCGACGGGGCAAACTGCTGGCCTCTGAAACAGTCATACATTTGTTCGATGAGGTCCTCATCAACGCAGGAAGTTGGAGAAGGGGTGTGTTTGTTTCTCATTCTTCCTACTACAGTGTAGGCATCGCGGTCTGCTTTGTCGGCGTACCACGCCGCATAACAACTTTGCGTGCCATAATATATGACCCGGCCAGATGCATCTATCTATATGAACCTCTTTACACAAATTTTGCACGACGTATAATCACTGGCTCTGTCATACCCACAGCCAACGCACTGCATATATAGTGGCCATAACTGCAGTGAGGGGAATAGTATTTGACCCAACAGGCGAATACGAGATACAGTCGTTATAGCGTGCACAACCGCTGTAGGATCACCGCAACGGCACACAGGGAGGCTACCTATTCTGATTTTTGAGTTCGAAAGCCTTCTTCAACCCAAGTTTCAGCGCGCCAGCACAGTAAGACGAAGATCCATCGGAAATATTTCCGATTTTCTCTTTTACAAGCGCAATAGTTTTCGGGTCCCTGAATTTCGAAATCATCAGCTCGCACTGTATCTCCATAAGTTTCTCTTGACTGAACAAACAAGTTAGCTCGAGATCATGGACCCACGGTTGAAGATGACGGAACCCACCCAGCAGTGACCCACGAGAAAACCTCATCCACGACATTGTCCAAAGTCACTTTATGTTTGATGTCCGCGAAGGCATTGTCACGGAGGGGCTGGATTTCAAGCTTGATTTAATGTGTCAGTATTATGCCTGAGACGTTTGATGGAAGGTTTCCTCACCAAGCTCGCCAGAACGTAAATGGTCTTCGGCGAACAGGGAGGGGGTGTGACCGCCACCGACTTTGCACGGATGTGGCTCAAGCGAGATTCGACACCTTGCGATTTTAGGGGAGCGAATAGGATCGCGTCTGTGCAGCGATAAAAGAAAAGTGATTTCCAACTGGAGAGCTCGTCATTCCTCCTGACGCGAGGTTGGGACGAAAGGTGCACGCACGCCGAAAATGACCCCGTGATAAGCACCGCACGACTTTCCTCGTTCGATCTCCCGCCGCCGGTTCCCGTCGAGGCACCCTCACAGTCGCTGTCGACGTTGACACCTCCCGCAAGGTCGTTCACGAGAATGTTTGGACCCTTGAGGTATTTTACTACTGGGGATCCTCAGTGCTTCAGTATATCCAAAACCGAATTCCTACGCACAGTTGTTCAATTGCTGCGCCTTGTCAGCCATGATTATGCTTGAAAAGTACACGGGCTTCAAAACATCCCCAGCCTTCAAGTTTCTAGCCCAATACTTCCTGTCAAAGAAGACCCCATTACGAATCGACCTGATGAGTGCAATCTTCACAGAGGCCCATTGGGCGGGGCTCGTGACCTGTCCAGTCTGATGACGTGAAGTAAGGACTTCCCGCATAACGCGGGGAAGAAGGCAAGACCAGGACGGACTCACGGCAAACGAGGTATTTGAAGGGGCCCTGATACCGCCTTTTTTATTTGCGGTCTCCTGCAACGGAGGGAGCATTCCCGTCGCGGGGACTGAATTTGTGACCTTCTTCCCCTTCTTCTTCTTTTTCCCCATCATCCTCGTCTCCGCCGCCTGATTACGTGCTCCCGCATCATACGGGGGATGGGGCAAAATCGGACTAACGGGCGAGATATTCGAAGGGGTCCCGGCACCACCATCATTGTTGGCAATTTCCCACAGTGCAGAGAGCATTTCCATCGTGTGCCCGAGATCCCCTTCGATGGAACTATCGATCTTTTTGCCGACACCGGCACGAGTCTTTTCCGTCGTCGAGTCCTCCGTCCAAACGGACGCGAGTCGATTGACCCATAGTCTCCTTATCTCGTCGTATCTACGTCTCTCTGTCAGTATACAGTCACCTTTCGTAATGCGACCCTGCTCACCGGGATGCGAATCTGCTGAACGATTGTTCAACGATGTCACACTTTACCAGTTCACCGCGAATGCGATCTAGGGCTAGGGCCCTCAGCGCGGGGACGCCATACTGTAGTAAAAATGTATCAGATATTGAAAGATTCCACAGATTGCGAAGACAGCGTCACGAACCTTGTCCGCGAGTCGGTAGATGGACTTTGGGGAAGGTCGTGGGACATTATCATCAGAAGGCGTGACAAATTCAGCGCTTCGCGACCTGCGATTCTCTTTGGACCCAAACGGTGCGAACTCTATCGTATTCGTGTAGAGATACATCAAAAACGCTTGGAACCTGCGGCAAGATCAATGAAATGCTGGAGGGACCTTGGTTTGTGCTCACGTCACGAACGCCATGTCCGGAATCCTGACAACCTTCACTTTTTCAGCGTGCTCCTGGTGTCCTTCATAGGGGATTCTTCTGCCCTCGCCCGGAATCCCAAACGGGTCGAACGGATGAACAATCGACTTGCTTGCGTGCTTGGGCGGAAAGATCTTCTCATCCTCATCGTCCTCAAGGTCGCTGTCGGACAAATATCCGTAGTCTTCCGCAGATATCCCGTCGTCAGTTATGTCCCCACTGAAGTCTTTCGGTTGGAACTCTGCAACTTTCCTGGAGAGCACTTTGAAAACAGTGTTGAGGCACTTTGGGAGCGGTATCGTGTGTGGCGGACTCACGATCGCCAAAATATGGGACAGTCTTCAGAACGTGGCTGTTGGAGTAGAGGGCCTTGGGCCGACAAAGTTGACCGGATGAATCCCTATGCGAGTACAAAATGATCTTGGTGTCGATGAGGTTTCCAGAGGAAGTTCCTTGGTTCAAAGCCACGCGAAGCGCAGTAGTAGCCGCCATGTCTGCGGGTGGTCCTGGGTGGCTTGAATAAGCACCTTGCACTACCGGCCGTATTTATAGTACTTACACGATGCAACAGATCTGCCCGTTTCTGGTTAAGTCCTCAAAACGAGTCGTAGGCGGTTGGATTGTTTAGGCAGGTGGCATGTAGGCACTTGGGCCTAGACACCTCTTAGCGGAATTCAAACGGACATTCCTGGGTCATCTGTCCGAGATGCCGCGATAAGACCATTTAGATGGATGATACGAGGTACCTCTTGGAAAGTGTGGCAGAGTGTGGCGGTTGGCCTGGATCATCGGGAGCGCGCGGGAGATGCCGAAACAACTGAGACGGACCAATTCCGAGGTGCCCTCCCCCTGAACTCTTCCCCCTCCCTCTCTCCTCTGAATAAGCTGGACTCCAGCTAAGGCAGACCAAAGAATCAGCCCAACAAACCAGTGCCGCAGCTAAGTGCGGCTAGCCAAAGGGTACAATGCATAACGCGATGGGTCGGATAAAGGTCGCAACTCTTCCGTTTTGACTGCATGTGACCTCTGTTACGTGGGGCGGAACCGCTATATACCAACAGATCCTCTGGTACCATGGCGACGACAGTCAGGATTTTCCGGGTACGAAAGCGAGGCTGGAAGCATGAACTTTTTTTTTTGCGGTCAAACGCGAGGACAGGAGCTGCGCGTGCACGAGAGCCGTACTCTACCTCAATCATCTCATCCGGGTTCAATTAGGTCTCGATGTAATCACGCCTCCCCTGAATAGTACCGCCCTCCCTGGGGTGACCCGAGGGTCGTGCATCGCGCTCGCCTTATTCACCTTTGGACTCGTTGAAAACGAATATCGCGGTGTACGCCCACGAGACACCGTTCACAGTCGGAGAACTGTAAGTGCAATTGAACCTCAGAGGATCGCCCGCTCGAGGCGTTCGGCGCCGGAAACACAGTCATTTTGTCGGGAGTCGGTGCAATCGGTCTTGGGGGTTAACCAGACATCGGCATACCGGAGTACAACTGCGGATTTGGACCCGTCGGAGGGCGTAACAGGATCACAGACATACATGAGGGAAAGATTGAATTTCTGTCGAACAACACGGAAAAGTTGTCTGACATCCTGCATAGCGATTTACACAGTCCGCGACAATGTTCTGAATTTATTCTAGTACACCACTCCTCACAACCATATAAGCCGGGTTTGTATCTAAAGCGCGTTGGCCAAGTACCCCCCAGGAGCCCATGGATTCGCAGTCGCACCACGGCCCCTGGCAAGTTGTTCAAATTCGACCGCACGAGTGTTCGATGCAAGGAGATTGTGATTGCCACCTCCTATCGGTGCCCGACACTCTGGACACGTCGAAGCCTCCATGGCACCACCACACTACGGAAGCATCGTTGATGCGAAGTCTGGCATTGGAAAAAATTTCACGTACCTCAGTGATGACGAAAGTATGTCCGTTCTCGCAGTTATAGAAATGACCAGCGTGACCTATCACAAATTTCGTGAGGAGTGAGGATAAATGGGTGGGGTAGGCGTGCTGCATACCAAAGCCGAGAGCCTTGACGATGTCCTGCCTCTCTCGTAACGACACCGATTGGTAGATCACCTCCGGCTTGAGAACCTGCCCCCGAAGATCCCCATACGCGTCAAAAAATTTCTCGGCCCTAGTACTGCAATTGTCTCTGAACCAGAGAATCTCTTCGCTCATCTCTTCTTGCGAGTTGATCGGTCGGTTCTGGAGGTACCTCGTTCTAAATCGCAATAGTGTTCCCTGAGCCGCAGCCTTCTGCTTGGATACGAGTGTACCCAGGCTCGCCCTCATACGTTGTTGATCCTCCCCACTTTTGCCCGAGATCTGGATCTTGCGACGTTGTTCGAGCGTGTCAAACCGGAATTTCTCGAAGGCGCAGCGGAGGTTCACCATGCTGACCCGAGTTTCTTGTCTGAGAGCCGAACACGAACTGGCGAGAGAAGTTGCCTTCGCACAATCCTCGATGCAAGAATCGTAGAGGAATCCGACGAAGGTGATCCAGATCTGTCGGTATCGAGGGTGGTCGGGTTCGTTGGAAGTGAGGGGAAGTTCTGCAACACGGGCGGAGGCGATCTGGGCGAGCATGAGGCGCAGCTCGATGGACAGTAGGAAAGCCTCGATGTGGTATTTCCGATCCGCTTTGTGGGGGGGCTGTCCGATCTTGGCATTCACAGCATCGAATGCAGCCTCCTGCTGCGTCTTTCCGTCAGCTTTCCAGGGTTCCAAAGCGACAACCTCCATCTCGAGCTTGAACAGCGTGGTCATGGCCGCCTCGTAAGCCTTCACATGAGCGGAACGCGCGGACGCAACTTCAACGATCGGTTCGTAGACCCGGTTGATTTCCTTCACGATCTTCTTCCATGCATCTGCTTCCTTCTTAGAAAACCCGTGGCGTTTCTTGAGTTCTCTCAGCATGTTGACGGGGAGGGGTTCATCGGGCTTTCCGAACGACTCCTTCCGCTTCTCGCAGATCTCAGCGAAATCATCCTCCGACGCGAAATTATCCCCGGCGGGAATGCCCTTGGCCGCGGTTTCCGATGCTTCGAGGCTGGCAGTAATGGCTTCCAGAGAAGGTCCATGTTGCTCCAATCGCTTTGACATATTGCTGGCAACGTTCTGCTCGAGGATGTCCAGGTTAGCGCGCTTCGTGACACGACCATATCGAGGAGAGGTGATGGGGCCCCTGCAGGTGGGACAAGCTGGCGGCGTCTGGAACTTGACGGGCGGAGCCTTCATCGTGACGTAGCGACCAGTCATCGGGTCAATCTTGTAGTACTCGGACATTGTGCAATGACCATCCAGGGTCTCCACCGTGAAGATGTGCCCGCATTCGAGGGTGATCAACTTCTCGCTGACGTCGTCCGAGGTTGTGTCGATATCGGAGATGGGTCGCTGCATAATGAAATCTACGATAGCAGTCTTTGCATCATCGCCCATGCAAACGACACATTTCTGAATTTCGCATGGTTCACCGCAGACTTCATGACAAGTTCAACGGGATTTCCAGGCGCGAGAAACTTAAGGAACTCACCAGATGGGCAGGGGTGGTTACACTTAAGCAGTTTGGCACAGGGCTCATCGCATGGAAGTCGGGCACAGATCTGAAGATACATTTCAGCGACAGTGAATCTGAGACCAGTCGAAATAACGTACCGACCCACAGGCCACTGGACATTCATGGTGGTCACACCTCCATGGACACGCTTCCAGACAAGGGGTACAGGTGACGGAACAAGGTTTAGGACACTTATGGTGGGCGCAGCGCTGACGACAGGGTTGCTTGCACTCGCTGTTGCATCCTTTGTCCTTGGGGTGGCACGGGCGTCCACAAAAGTGTTGGCAATACAACGCACGCTCGCAGGGGTGCTCGGTGTGGTTTACGCGTTTGATTGGTCCCGACCGAACCTTTTTGACGTCCAAGTTTCGTTTCTGGCAATCCCCACACTTTCCCTTGCACTTCTTGGAACAACAGCCCATCGATTCATCACACAATTCCGTGCAATTGGCGGAGCCTGGGTCCTTGTAACAAGCAACTTGCTTCGAATGTTCGCAATACGGGAGCTTCTTCAAGACCTTCTTCTGACACTTGACGGACACCAAGTCCTCGAGCAGGTGGCTAAAAGTGACGAGAGTTCATATCTACGCCATTAGAGAAATATAACTCTCAAACTTACCATGGAACTTGCTTCTCTACGTGACCGCAGGGCAAGGTCACATTAGAGATCGGGAACTGGCAATTTCCGCAAGGTTGATGGCAGAGTCGGACGCAGGGGTGCTGACGTATGCAGGCCAAGCGTACACAGTTCTCGTAACACAGCGTGCTCTTGTGATTATCGAGGTCCGCATGACACTAGGTGGTTGTGAAAAAGATGAGAAAATCCATTACAGCTTGGAAAGCACTCTTCCCTTACCAAGGATCGGCAAGTATGTCCGCAGGAGAGCTTGAACTCGCACGGAAGTAGACAACCACCTATCAAGGTGTGAGTAAGGCACTAGTAACATAGTTCTGCCCATACCCAAAGGCGCAACCTTCGGCAGTTGCCCAGGCTCGGATATGAGTTTGACTTGTTCCGGGTGTCGCTCGCATACGATCGGGAAACCGAAACCGATCTGGCCCTCTTTCTCCATCTCATCGAGGATCGTGGACCAAGTTGGATTCCTCCGTAGGTTTGAAGCATTGCCCAGGATATAGAGACCGTGCTTGGCTCGTGACAGAGCAACGTTGATACGGTTCTCCGACTAACTCCAAGTCAGCAAGATCATCCTAACAGCACCGCAGTGTGATTGTCACCTTCAGGAACCCGATTGAAGCGTTTCCAGTATCAAACTCTCCCGAATTCCTCACGAGCGAAACGATGACAATCTTTGCCTCTCGTCCTTGGAAGATGTCAACAGTACCGAGCTGGACCTGGGGATCACAACCTATATTAGGTCAAGCACCAGTTATCGGCCGTAACCAACGTACGTGCTTGGCGACCACAACTTCTTCGATTGTTGGCGTTTCATCCTCGTCCTGGAGCCCTTGCCTCACGAGCTGGTCTTCGTCACGCTCGTCAACCACAACAGTGACCTTCAATGACTGGAGCGCCGCGCGCACTTTCTGCAACTGTCCCAAGTATGCGCAGAGGACCGCGATATCGCCTTGATTGTTGTACTCCCCCTGGCGAAGGAAGTACATGACCAGCTCCACGATCATTTTCACCTGGGGAAGGTGTCTTTACGAGGTTGCAGATCCCTACATTGAAGATACGCACCTCGAACGAGTTTGCTTTTGATGTCGACTCCTGACCGCCGTCCTCCTTGTGGTTGTGCGTGAAGAACACGACATTCTCGCTCACCCCCTTCACATCTGGGTAGTGCTTCACAAGTTCATTGTCCTCCAGCTTCGGGTACAGGATCGTTCTGTGAAAGAAAATCTGAGTGGCGTTTCTCTTGCTAAAGGGACTCCATACCGGATGTGGTGAGAAATTGTGGGGCGCATGCGACGTTGAACGTTGATCTGGGACATTGGGAAACCGTTATCTGCGAGCCGTTCCATGAGGGAACGGTCAAACTTGAACAGATCCTTGCCACGGCTGCTATCCATGGACAAAGCTATCCAGGAAAACGTGAGTGCACGCGAACAACGCATTAACATAGAAACCACCGACAGTATGTCGCCAAGTTGGGTCTCAGCTGCTTTGGGTCCCCAATACAGACGACATGTTGGACTGGGTTTTATAGGTAAGAGACAAGGATGGAGAAAACACAGAACAAAGGCGAACCGGAATCGACTAGGGAAGCAAGGATGTGGGCCTCAAGCACCTGGCCGGCTTCTTCGACCACGAGTACCCTCGGTTGGATGCTCTGTGGATATGTCAGCCAAATCGCGCCTCGTTCCGAGGGTAGTAATCACCGTGAGAAGCGAAGTGAGTCTCGCAGCACCTGGATAATCGCGCGTTGAGCGTAAACGAATGGACACCAGTCAACCATACTTACCAGTGGTTGTGCATCCAATCAGATCGACATCCTTCAACAAACGACGTCTCCTCTGTCGGGAACGTCAGGGGATAACATTCGAGAATGGAAGAGACCCTTACTTCGTCGATGACAGCCTCGTACTTTTCGCATGCATCCTCGTACAGCTCTCGTAACCTTTCGTACTCTCCGAGATAATTGTCGTATGCAAGCCGCCGCATTTCCTCTTCCCAGTATTCCGCTAATCGCTTTCGCTCTTCTAGACTCATCGCCCACACAGCAGGCGAGTCCTGGAGCTGAACAAACGGTCTGTTGCCGGTGGGAACTGGAGGGACCATGTCGCCAAAACCAAGGCTAGAGAAGAACTCGAACGTCCGTTCCTGGTACTCTTCCTGCTCCTTTTGGGTCGGTGGAACCACCATGACGCTGGGCTGAACGTTCTGCCCTCCCTGCTTCTTCTTCTGCTTATTTGATAATGGGACTTCGACGAAACGAGGCTGGGGTGGTTGGATAAAGGCGATGTCAAGGCCACGCTTCCAGAGTCCATAATAGGTGCGACCCATGAGGTGACTTTGCTCTTTCCCCTTTCCCTTCTTCCCTTGGATCTTCCACTCGCCCCCCTCGGCCTCGGACTCCCACAAACGAGCGGCATGCTCCGCGAGCCAAAATGGTGGATCGTACATCATCGATAGATGGTCTCCCCAGTTCGTTTGAAGGTATTCTTTGATTTGGTCCTCGGAGGGCTCGGGGATCTGGATATCTTCCATCACCCTGCGCATCTCTTCTTCGATCTTTTTCTTGATAGCGTACTCCCTCCCGATTTGGCGGCTCATGGAGGCGTCGGTAAAGGTCTGCTCAAGGCTCCTAAGACTGTACTCTGCGATCCGCTCGTCGGTTGACCGAGATCCCAACCTAACGAACTTTTTGGTGATATTTGCATCGAGAATGGAGTTCAACATGTGGTCCAATGCATGGTTGGTAAAAGCGATGAGGACGATCGGTTTGATCTTGTTGTCGAAAAATATCCGGAACAGTTCCTTTCCCGTGTAACTCTGGGATCACATTCTCAGCACACACTCGCATAATACTCGAACGAGCTCACCTTTCCAGTTCCGGGTGGTCTGATGAATTCATCAGTAAGGTCTCCGGGTAAGGCGCGAAAGAACCCACCCTTGAATCAGCGAAACTTCTCTGATCAGAGAGTCCACGACGCTGTCCGCTTGGCTTGGATCCAAGACGCTGGATTTCTGCAGTTGGGCTCGGGCCCGGGCAATGGACGCGGGGATATTGACGTCGAGCGGATCGATCCTCTGGCCCGGTTGGGCCACGCTCTGCAGCTTGAAGCGGAATCCGGGGGCGGTGGCGTACCTTGGCGGATCTATTTCGACGTTGTTGAGTGGAACCTGTGAGCAAATGTACCTGCTGAAAGGAATCGAGGTGGAGTCGGTCGTGCTGAGTGTTTTCAGGAATGGCCGGACTGATTCAAACATGACGCCGTTGTCGATCAAGATTGCAAAGGTGTTCGCGTCGATGGTAATCTTCTCCTTTCTCAACGCCTCGATTTCCACCTCTGGGTCGAAGAATGTCGCTTTGACCTGGATATAGTCTTCTGAGTGTTTGGCGGACTCGGAGATGTCGTCCGCGGATGATACGAGATTTGCCAAGTAAACCACAAATGAGCCCCTAGACACGAGAACCAACGCGACGAGAGAGCCGGAAGACAATTTTTTACTTCCAGCGTGTTTCCAGTAATCAACCCGTTTCTTCCAATCGGGGTCTCTGCCGGCTCCAGGTGGGCATCGGACTGAGAGTCCAATCGCAAATCCCTGAGGTCTCGTGCTCAATTGAGCGTAGTTGACATGGGTGTAGACGCTGAAGATAACCGAGTTCTTGCCAGCTGATCTATAAAGACCGCCACCCTTCACCACCAGTTTCTCCAATTCTGTCAGCTCGCGTTGGCTCCCGTATGACTGAGTCCACATGGTGTCCAAGTCCTCTTGCAACACATTCAAAGATTCGCGGATAGGGAACCTACGCACCGTTTAATAAGCAGTTTAAAAATAATGAGAAACCTTACGTCAGGTCCTCGCGTAACAACCGGAATTGTACGTCAAGATTCCTTTCCATCGAACCAGCGGGGAGGTGGTGAGGAGCTCCAGGAACTGTAACCGGAAGGTATGGGGCCACTGGACACATGAGTTCGTC
>Ga0307515_10009450_pt1 | contig 18846 bp, 22 predicted proteins | sample 17_EM_MG_FD_194513 | JGI IMG/M metagenome (GOLD analysis project Ga0307515, IMG submission 194513) | Populus trichocarpa ectomycorrhiza microbial communities from riparian zone in the Pacific Northwest, United States - 17_EM | ecosystem: Host-associated > Plants > Roots > Unclassified | place...
CAATGACCAGCAGGTCAAACTCTTGCTGTGGATCCCCATTCCCACTTCGCCGTAATCTCTGTAGTAACTCTTCACGAGGTGGAGGGGCCCATGCATGTGGGGGTTTGTAGCGCCTAGTTACGTCGCGTGGGTCGGGTGTGGTGGGCGGGACAAGAAGGTAATAGGCTCCACCAGCGCCGAGGCTTGCTACAGTTGCGAAGCGCAACGTACGGGGGAGGGTTCGAAACGGTGCGAACATCGTCGCCGTCGTTGGCGACGGTGAAGAAGAGGAGGGAGAAAGGAGTGAGGGAAGGGAACGTGATATGCACGGGTTGACGGACAGCCCTGGGCTGAACGTAGCCAACCTTTGTCAGCGGCCCGCGCGGGCCGTCGCACGAACGTTGGAACTGACGAACTGACACCACGCCATCCATCCTCGTCCGTCCTGCGTGAGTCTAGCTGTTGCTTGAGCGGGATGTTGTTCTGTCCCGGATGTGCGAACATGCTCGTCATTTCCGACGAGAGCACAGGCCTCAACAAGTGGGTCTGCCAGACATGCCCCTACGAGTTCCCTATTACGAAGCAGGTGAGAAAGTACTCGCTTTGGCGATTTGGTTGTTTGCTAGTGGTATCTGGATCTGACGAGGTTGGCCCAGATGAATTCCCGCACGCGTTTGAAGAGGAAAGAAGTCGATGACATCCTTGGCGGCGATGAAGCTTGGGGAAATATGACCACTAGTCAGTCAATTTTGAATAGCGTGATTGTGGTCGCCAATTGATTGCCCTAAAGTGCCATGTCCCAAATGTGAGCATACGATGGCATATTACATGGAGCTGCAGATCCGATCTGCAGATGAACCAATGACCATATGTACGAGATTTCTCTGCCTACCATTTCTGCCCTGACCTGTCCGCCTTCAGTCTTCAAATGCGCCGCGAAAGAATGTGGCTACCAGTGGAAAGAAAACTAGTGATCACAGGACTCGTTGCCATCATATCCATCCTGTCCAGCTGCCTATGGGTTGCTTGTCCTTGGCTCCAGTTGGACGGTCAGCTGGCATTGATGATTGATACATCAAGTGGTCACACCCGGCTGGCACATTTAATCATTGCCCATGAATCAGTCTAACTGCACGATCAAGCTAATTCAGGTGCTCATGTTACTCCGTCGGGTTTTGTAAGAGAACTTTGTATCATTAAAACTTTATCGAAATTGGGGCGTTATTTGAGCAAGAGTTAATACCGTCGTCTTCTGTCTTGCAGCAGTGTATCATATACCATATTGTCAGCAAACTTCCTCCCAGTCAGTGAAGGTGCCCGGGGATTGCCGACCCAACTTGCCCGCCGCCATGTCGGCGCCGGCAGACGCAAACGCACCTCCAGCGACGGTGCAAGTCTCTGTAACATCACCAAGTCCGAGTGCGGCGTTAGAGAAGTCAGCAACGCCGTCTGCACTTCCCAAAGAGCCCGCACCATCCTCGATCGGGAGCGGCCTCCGCCTTCCCGCAACCTCACCACTTGCCAGTCCACACAGCAGCCACTACCAACGCGACTATTTCCCTTTCTCCAGCGCTCCTACACCAGGGTCCACACCAACACTCGCAGCAACGAACACGAAGAAACGCATCCTAACAGAGACACCGCCAAGCACAGAGCAACCTCTCCTGAACAAGTTCATTCTGTATGAGAGTAAGACGAAGTTCTATGTGGTCGCAAGCAACACCAATGACACCAGGCACCGCATGCTCAAGATTGGCCGCACCAACCAAGACCAACTCGATATCGAGCATAATGAAATCACGTACACCGGACGGCAGATGAATGGGGTGATCAAGATGCTTGATGATGGGAATAAATATGCGGGTGGACTGGGCAGGCCAAGGGTTATTTTTGGGATCGCCGGTACGCGGTGTTACCCTTTTACACATACGAAATATGAGTCTATTTATCTGATGTGGGGTGGACAGGTTTCGTCAAGTTTACTGCGGGGTGGTACATTATCCTAATCACGAAGCGCTCCGTCGTCGCCCTCATTGGCGGGCACTACCTCTACCATCTAGAGGGCACAGACATGCTTCCGATAGCGCTCAACCACAAGGTCGACAACCTCGTCGAGGAGCAACGGCTGCTGACGATATTCCGTCAAGTGGATATGACCAAGAACTTTTACTTTTCGTATACGTACGACACCACTTCCACTCTCCAACGTAACCTCACACGGGTAGGTGCAAACGAGCATGGATTGGGGTTCGTCGAGCGGTTTGCCTGGAACCACCATATGCTCGTACCCGCGTTTGGGGAGGACGAAAGTGGGGTCGTCAGGAGCCCATGGGCTATTCCTATTATGCATGGGCATGTAGATCAGGCTAGTACGTCCATCTCCCTACCCTCCCGCCTCTTGGCCAGATCCGGGTTCTCTGACCCACTCCTTCCTATAGAGCTCACAGTGCTCAACCGTGTCGTCTATGTGACCCTCATCGCACGCCGCTCGCGCTACTTCGCTGGGGCGCGGTATCTCAAGCGCGGGGTCAACGATGAGGGCAACGTGGCCAACGAGGTTGAGACGGAACAAATTGTCTATGAGGCGAGCACGACAGGATTTTATGGTCCGCTACCGCGGTCTGCACGCGACGAAGGGATTGCAGGTGAGGGCGAACGGAAGCGGTATCCTAGTCCCAAGTATACGAGTTATGTGCAGGTGGGTAAGGATTCGGAGTGGGAAGTGCGACAGTACTTATGTGATTGATGGGTGTTAGTATCGCGGGAGTATACCCGTTTACTGGGCCCAGGAGAGTGCAGGGATGAACGCGAGGCCTCCTATCGAGAGTGGGTACCTTTCAATCGTTCGTCCTACGATATGCCAATGGTTAGTTCAGTCACCATTGCCGACCCATTCTTCGTCGCTGCCGGCAAACACTTTGACAACCTTTTCGAACGATATGGGACGCCTTTGATTATCCTCAACCTCATCAAAGTACGTCAGTCATATTTCGAGACTTCTACCTCTGATATGCTCGTTGCCAGTGGCGTGAACCCAGAGAAGCGAAGCTCCTTTTCGAGTACTCTCAATGCGTCGATTATTTGAACCAGTTCCTCCCAGAAGGAAAAAAGCTGCTCTATCGTGCATGGGACATGTCACAAGCATACAAAGAGTCAGTCCCTCCTGATATTCTAGTATCGAGCTGACCAACGATCGACGGTTACAGGAAGACGCAAGATGTCATCAGCTACCTCGAAGACATTGCAGAGGAAGCTATCCAGCTTACAGGGTTCTTCCACTCTGGCCCAGAACCGTACTCCCATAAACTAAAAAACGATCGGTGAGTAGGCATCCACGGGCTATAAACCCAACTTGCTGAACGCGGTTCAGCGCACCATACCGTGATACGATCGCCCTCCAAAATGGCGTCTGCAGAACTAACTGCATCGACTGCTTGGACCGGACCAATGCGGCTCAGTTCGTCTTTGGCAAACGCGTGCTTGGACACCAGCTATACGCCCTAGGGATCGTCGACACGCCCAACCTCGTATTTGACTCGGACGCAGTAAACATGCTAACAGAGATGTATCACGATCATGGCGACAGTACGTGGCGCTCCTATCTCCGTCCTCACTGCGTACCACTGATATACCCTCCAGCCATTGCGCTCCAGTATACAGGCAGCGCGCTCGTCAACCGCGTGGAGACCTACCGGCGGATGCCGCACTGGAACTCGCACTCTCGGGATATCATCGAAAACCTCAAGCGGTTCTACGTCAACCAGATGCTCGACGCGGACAAGCAAGCTGCGATCAATGTCTTCCTGGGTATCGCCGACGACCGAGTTATCACGGGCAAGCGACTGAAATTCGGTGGGTACGACGCGTGGTACGACACAAAGCACCTCGAGCGACCACTGTACGATACGAGGGATTGTTCGAATGGAATGTGCGAATTCGTCGACCGTGGGGGTAGCAGAGGTACCACGGCGGAGTTTTGGGTTGAGTATTATCGACCTTTGCTTTTCACGAGTTTGGGAAAACATTTTGCGTGGGGGATGAATAGCACCCTTAAGCTACCTGGGTATGTCTTGTAGTTTGCGTTGAGGACCCGCGCTGATGATGGCGACAGGAAAACCGCCAAGGATATCGACCTGAGCCCGTTTCAGCCAAAGGAGGCGACAGCCTCTGCCCAGCCTCGGTCGGCTTTTTGGCTTTCCTATGCTAGATAGACGCTGATCGTGACACCCTGTGTAGGATCATGGCAGGTGTCCGACGGTGGATGTCCGCGCAACCGCCTCCTAGTGTACTCAAATCGGTCAAGAACCCGAAGCAGGGCCATTCCCACCGTAAGCCGGATCTCACGACTGAGCCAGAGCGGGATATCGACCCTGCCAGCACGGAGGGTATGGTCCGACGGCTGCTGGACCCGTCAGTGGATCGAGATGAGGAGAAGGAGTATGAACGGTGCGTATTTCCTACCCACTTGGGGCAGTGTTCATTCTGACGGTGTCATCTATTTAGATATGTCGATCAATATCAAGCGCTCCTCACACGCCGCGATTCGTCTATCGACGAAGCGGGTTTGTATGAAGCGGATTTGTCGTTCTACCGAGCCAATCTGCAGATATGCGAGGTAGCCTCGGCGGACGGGCCCGTCGACCGGCCAGAGTCGCAAAGCCCCGTCGACGACCGGCAGCGAACAGCAGAGGATGTTTATGCGACATACGTTTGTCAACCTGAGCGGGTTATGCGTATGCGTGGGAACAGTCGTGCTGGGAGTGTTGGTGACCAGTACGGGCGGTGGTTGAACGGAGTACCGTTTGAGCGGATGAGGCCGAATAGGGCTCCGACAATGGAGATTGGGCATCGAGACTGAATTCAAGGGGAGAGGCAGGGAGTAAATTATGCCTCAGGGTGGCCTATATATTCGAATATTGATGCCATTGCGACGAAACAGACGTCGTGCGGAGAATGGATCGAGCCATGTACTGTATCCGTTCCCTGCGTCCACCTCAGGTTGTAATTTGTCGCTCTCTGTGCTGCGTGACAGAAAGTCTCCTGACGCGTATACGACACCGCTTGAAACATTTGAGCGGGTGGTGGGTATTTGAAAGCTGAGTTGGTGTTTGAATGTTCTACATTCTACCGACTCTGACATGTTCAGAACTCTATTTGGTCGTACGACTTCGTGATTTGTCATGGTTTCAACGAGGGGCTGTCCCTAGCCCCTCGGATCTCCGATCGATTTGCTTTCGGTTGACGCCCATTAGCGTTGTGTGTCTGTACGCATCATCCACGTGCGCTGGAGGTACCGAACAGCACGTCTAATGTGTGCAACTTAATCGGTCAAGCCGGTCATTCCGGTTACGTCCGGCAAGGGCTGCTCGGCCCGTATATGTGCAATGTGCATACGACATCCCCTTCGTGGTCGAATGACCTCTATATTATTAGCGGGTGGAACGGACGAAGCATGCAAGGACTTAAGTTCTATACCTAGCACCTGCGATCGACAGACCACTGGGCACCGAAGCGGTGAAAGGTGACTTCCAGACGCAGAATATATATACAGTGCACTAGCGTGAGGAGACCATAACTGCCTATCCGTTGAAGCAATGTGTCGGAGGTCCGAGAACTATTGGCGCTCCGAGGAGACCGGAGCCACTATAGATTCTCCACCATTGTGGCAGGTGGAAGCGACCGAATATGCCGGCTTCCCAACAAAGCGCATTACTGAATGCGCGCAGTACATAGTTCCAACTAGAATCGAGGCAGGCTCGCTACGGTGCTATTTCTCACGCATTTGCAATAACGCCAGTCAACTCGTTTGGGCCGTATGTCCGATGGCGTGAAATATCATGCAAGGACGAGCATTGCATGTGGGGCATCTCCAAAGCAGGTTTCAAGCGCTTGTCGTGTCGTGGTCATGCCCGAGGTGCGGTTGCTCAGACATCGTACAAGTGACTCAAGTCCTGGTAAGTGGTACAGTCTTAGATGTATTTTTCAAAATATTAGGGACCGTCGGAGATACGTTAATGCGGGGTCGGAGGAATTGAAGAGTCTTAAGAAAGGAGATTAACGATCATTACGAGCAGCGCCTCCGGTGTTGCTGTAAGCTGGCTTTCGAAAAGAAGCGCTTCCCGCTAGAGTGGAAAATCGTCAGTATTCAAAGCAGACAGAGGACACAATAGGTCTTTGTCACGGGTATAGATGATTCCACTTACCATATTCTCCCATTTTCAGGCAGACAGACGAATGGTCGATTGCCAAAATGATGCTCTCGCAGATGTTTAAGTCCGTTGTCAATAGTGCTGAAGGTGAATGCAAAGCACCTCTCAAATCGACATTTGACACTGCCATCATCGTGCACCTCCAGGAAAACAGTCAGACATGAGCGGCGGGGTAACCCATATGTCTGAGCGAGATGCGGGCAATCCTGATCGCCAATCAGGGGCTCTGGTGCATCTGCCCTGAACCACAAGGCGTCCCTATAAATCTTTTCCAGAGTCAGGAGATCACTTCTGGTTTGGAGATCGAGCATTAGCTGCCAGTCAGCGCAAAAGAGGATGAGTAAATTTCACAGACAATGGATACGAAACGCCTACTAGGTGAATTGGAAGAGGAAAACCAGTCGGGTAAAGGAATACCTCTCGTTCATGGAGCCCCGGTTTTTAACTGGCACAACAGGACAACAATAACCGATTCAAGAGGTCGGATACAAGTTCTGGTTCAATTAGTCTGTGCAGAACATGGCCGCGGACCATGTAAATTACGGTTCTTTCCGTTGCGCCAGCAGTTCGTGCGAAGGAGCAGCGATCTGCCAAGGAACTAACCCATTGAGTTAATGTCACGAGTATGTGTAGTGGGAGTCGGTCCACCTGGCATATAGAAGCAGTGAGCCAAGTAAGATGGCGAGTTCCGGAGATAAGCAATGTAGTCGATAAAATATGGCTTAGCATGTGATCATGGTCTGGCAACTGTGGCGAAGTAACAAAGCATCTGTCCCCTCCTTTATGGTCGGCGTGGGAGTTTCGAGTTTGACGTCGGGGGTGTCGGTCCTACGGGCGCTCGGGCTTAGGGCTGCGAGAGAAAGGAGGGAAGCCGAGGCGAGAAGGTGGTGGAGACTAATAGGTGCCTTTCTACCTCTGAAGTTATAATGCGAATCTGGCTTGAAACGAAAGTTTTTGGTGAGAATCAAACGACGGCTTGATTTTTTGCCATAATGAGCCTTTCAAACGCATCGGCTTACCCAAATGGGACATTTTTTGTGTTTTCCTAATCCCCACTGTCGAGGCGGGCAGGTTTGACTGTCTCCGACAACGGTTGAATCGTACCTTGTTCGTGTTTGGTAGATAACGAATCGAATCCAGACCATTCCGTCCTCTACGGAGTGTCAGTTTCGCGGAGAAGGCCGGCTTTCAGCGTCCCTGCATGGTACGTGGTTTTGGCTGTGTATAGCGAGGTTAAATAAGCTAGAGACGGGTCTCGTATCAAAGTTAAAAATAGTCGCCAGGTGGCTGTGCAAGAGGCCACGTTACTCTTATTATCAGGAGCAGCCATTATATTGTTGACTTCCAACATTTGGTATTTGCATTTCCTCGCAGCTGGGAATATGAGCCCTATTTATTGAGGCCGCTAAAACGACCCTTATATAGCCGATTGGTGGCTGTAGCGGCCCTGGCTAGGGATTCCCTGATCACCGGAGCGTGCAGAGGCTAATGCCAAATTCGGCGGACACACTACCAAATCGATGACAAGTATGCCTTAACCAACGAGGCATGCGTGCCCACAGCACCCTTGCTATGATACAATCATTTATGAGATACAGTGCTTGAGAAGACATACAATTGGTTGCTGGGTGGTTTACAAAGACAATTGCCGCAGGTTGGTTGTTCGTGGAGCCCCGACGTAATATCAGTGACTAGGAGAACTGGATGTTACAACATGGAGAGAGTCAATTTCATCTTCCAAGAGGAGTATGGCCGGAGTCTAGCCACATTTGATATTGACGTGTGGAACCTGGACCGAACCTGATACTTGATATACAATTGTGAGTATTCCCGGCCGTCACATAGGGTCAAAGGACTGTAAATTTGATTGCGGGATTCATTAATTGCGCTAGCCATATCCTTCATTCAGGTCTTTCAAGCAGACAGTAGTATCACAGAAACCTATCATTCTCCATAGATTCTGACTTCGATCGGTCTAGAATAGATTGGTTTGAAATCGAAGGGTCACCCTCCCTCTTCCACAAGCTGCCTTGTGACAAAATCCTTCTGTCGTCCTTCCACAATTAAAGCCCACCTTATGATGGCTGTGGCAGCGCCAACAGTAAAGCAAACTTGCATCCATGAGGCAATTGATATCAGTATGCCGAATGCGCCTAAATGACGGAACTATTGGTGACCGTATCCGTTCACAAGACATTCGGCTGTCAGAAACGAGTGGTTGGCTTGTGTCAGGGTATGGCGTTCCACGCTGGGACTGCACCCGTAGTCGTGGCCGAGGACATCGCCAGACACTGCCCGACTGCCCGACTCAGATGTGAGCGGGTCGAATTTGTATATAGAGATATGATAAAATAAAATAGATATGTAATACGGACATAGAGCAGGTTCATAAAAGAAGAGATTACAAATCCTATGAACTTACTTGCCTATCAATCAATAGCGTTCCCTGTGTTCTGTTGATTCATTTGTTTCCGGCGATTATTGTTGTTAGCGCTGGTGCCACGGCGGTAAGGGAAAGTGTGAGTCCTGGTGCATCTGATACAGGCATGGAACCACCACATGCTCGTACCTGCATTTGGGGAGGACGAAAGTAGGTCGTTAGGGGCCATTTGAAGGCCGTTCGAGCCGGTCTTGTCCTTAGCTTTATGAGATACTCTTCAGGAGGTCCGAGTTTGCTACACCTGACCAATTTAGGTCTTCCTATTTGTTCGCGTATGTGCATATTGCTCTTAGGCTGGTCAGGGAGTCTGACTCTATTTCCAGGTCGTCCGATTCATTTCGTCTTAATGCCTCTAGGATTGCCCCTAGTTCTGCCCGTGAGTTTGAAGCTGGTTTTGTTTCTTGTCCGGTCATACTGAGTTTGATATTTCGTACGCTGCCATCGGCGTACCACACGCCTATTCCAGCCGTCGCGTTTTCCCATCCATTGTTGACAGCCGATCCGTCGGTAGCTCCTTTAATTTTCGAGTACTCTCAGTGCGTCGATTATTTGAACCAATTCCTCCCAGAGGAAAAAAGCTGCTCTATCGTGCATGGGACATGTCACAAGCATACAAAGAGTCAGTCCCTCGATCCTGATATTCTAGTATCGAGCTGATCGACGATTACTGGAGGACGCAAGATGTCATCAGCTACCTCGAAGACATTGCAGAGGAAGCCATCCAGCTTACAGGGTTCTTCCACTCTGGCCCAGAACCGTACTCCCATAAGCTAAAAACGATCGGTGAGTAGGCATCCACGGGCCGTAAGTCCAACTTGCTGAACGCGTTCCAGCGCATCATATCGTGATACGATCGCCCTCCCAAATGGCGTCTGCAGAACTAACTGCATCGACTGCTTGGACCAGACCAATGCAGCTCAGTTCGTCTTTGGCAAACGCGTGCTCGGACACCAGCTATACCGTTAAAGGTCGTTTCTTATTGTATCATGTACTGGTGCATGTGTCATCATTCCCTGGTGGTTAATAAAGACTGCCGTTTGTCACCGTCCACTTCGCTGTCTTCGTCGTGGTTCCTGTTGCTCGCATACATCGCACTGTCGTTGGCATACATCGCACCCGTCGTCTTGTCGTCTTGTCGCTCGCATACATTGCACTCGCCGTCCGCATACATTGCAAGATTCTACTTTTAATATGGGATCGTCGACACGCCCAACCTCGTATTTGACTCAGACGCAGTAAACATGCTAACGGAGATGTATCATGACCATGGCGACAGTACGGTGGCGTTCCTATCCCCCTCCTCGATCACTGCGTACCATTGATGCACCCTCCAGCCATTGCACTCCAGTATACAGGAAGCGCGCTCGTCGAGACCTATACTACCGGCGGATGCCATGCTGGAACTCGCACTCTCCGGATATCATCGAAAACCTCAAGCGGTTCTATGCCAACCAGATGCTCGACGCGGACAAGCAAGCCGCGATCAATGTCTTCTTGGGTATCACCGACGATCGAGTTATCACGGGCAAGCGACTGAAATTCGGTGGGTACGACGCGTGGTACGACACAAAGCACCTCGAGCGACCACTGTACGATACGAGGGATTGTTCGAATGGAATGTGCGAATTCGTCGACCGTGGTGGGGGTAGCAGAGGTATGTACCACGGCGGAGTTTTGGGTTGAGTATTATCGACCTTTGCTTTTCACGAATTTGGGGAAGCATTTTGCGTGGGGGATGAATAACACCCTTAAGCTACCTGGGTATGTCTTGTAGTTTGCGTTGAGGACCCACGTTGATGATGGCGACAGGAAAACCGCCAAGGATATCGACCTGAGCCCGTTTCAGCCGAAGGAGGCGACAGCCTCTGCCCAGCCTCGGTCGGTTTTCGTCTTTCCTATGAAAGATAGACGCTGATTGTGACGCCCTGTGTAGGATCATGGCAGGTGTCCGACGATGGATGTCCGCGCAACCGCCTCCTAGTGTACTCAAATCGGTCAAGAACCCGAAACAGGGCCACCCCCACCGTAAGCCCGACCTCACGACTGAGCCAGAGCGGGATATCGACCCTGCCAGTACGGGGGGTATGGTCCGACGGCTGCTGGACCCGTCAGTGGATCGAGATGAGGAGAAGGAGTATGAACGGTGCGCATTTCCTACCCACTTTGGGCAGTGGTCATTCTGACGGTGTCATCTATTTAGATATGTCGATCAGTATCAAGCGCTCCTCACACGCCGCGATTCGTCCATCGACGAAGGGGGTTTGTATGAAGCAGATTTGTCGTTCTACCGTGCCAATCTGCAGATATGCGAGGTAGCCTCAGCGGACGGGCCCGTCGACCGGCCGGAGTCGCAGAGCCCCATGGACGACCGGCAGCGAACAGCAGAGGATATTTATGCAACATACGTTTGTCAACCTGAGCGGGTTATGCGTATGCGTGGGAATAGTCGTGCTGGGAGTGTTGGTGACCAGTACGGGCGGTGGTTGAACGGAGTATCGTTTGAGCGGATGAGGCCGAATAGGGCTCCGACATTAGAGATTGGACATCGAGACTGAATTCAAGGGGAGAAGCAGGGAGTAAATTATGCCTCAGGGTGGCCTATATATTCGAATATTGATGCCATTACGACGAAACAGACGTCGTGCGGAGAATGGATCGAGCTATGTACTGTATGCGTCCCCTGCGTCTACCTCAGGTTGTAATTTGTCGCTCTCTGTGCTGCGTGACAGAAGGTCTCCTAACGCATGACACCGCTTAAAAAATTTGAGCGGGTAGTGGGTATTTGAAAGCTGAGTTGGTGTTTATATAAATGTTCAACATTCTACCGACCCTGATATGTTCAGGACTCTATTTGGTCGTACGACTTCGTGACTTGTCATAGTTTCAACGAGGGGCTGTCCCTTGCCCCTCAGGTTTCGATCCATTTGGTTTCAGGTCCAACCACGAGCAACAAGATTGACACCGCGCATCGTCCACGTGCGCTGGAGGCACCGAACAGCACGTCTAACGTGTGCGACTTACAGTAACAGGTCAAGGCCACCAGGAGCTGGTCATTCCGGTTATGTCCGACAAGGGCGGCTCGGCCCATGTCACTCGTCATTCTCCAGTGACATCGCAATAGGTCAAACACCAATGCACCAATTCGCCTGAACAAGAGTAGCGGATGGCACGGAGTTTGGGAGTTGGCGGGCGGTGTGAATGCACCTGAAACCCTCTTTGGCAGTACCAGCTCCGAGCACATCACTAGAGAAGTCGGCGGCGACTTTACATCACCTATAAACTCACCTTCTATCAGAAATAGCCCGTCGAAAATTGAGATCCCGGTCGAAATTCCGCACGAAACTTGTTTCCCGCCGGACAAGAACAGGAGCCTGTGTACATATGGACGAGAGTCCAGGACACTCGAAAGAAAATATTGAAGCGGTATCAATCGAACCAAACTCTCGAGCCGTAGCTAGACTCTATGTGACGAGATTCCGACAACGTCCACCTCACGACTTGCTGGTTTACACAAAAACCACTGTTATCATTCTGCAGCAGCCCAACTAATGCTCATCTTATTCTGGGAAGAAATCTACGGTACCACTTAATCCCGATTCGTCGCTCTTGAACAATCGTATTCTCTATGAAGTCAAGACCATGTTTATGTTCCGGAAAGCAACGGACAGTAGTTATTGCATGCTCAAGGTTGACCACACCAACCAGGGAGAGAGGTGTTGGAATTGGTGATGCCTAGCTCTACTTACCGGCTGGCACCTTTACTAGATTTATGAGGTCCACTTCATCAGGTACGTCATTCTTATGCTCGTCTCTGACGCGCTTTTTCCCAGTGGCGTGAACTTCGAGAAGCGAAGCGCTTCAAAGACTCTCAATACGCGACTACAGGAACTAGTTCCTCCAAGAGGCCAAGATGCACCTTTATCGTACATAAGATGCGCCACGACCATATAAGGAAACGATGCGACTTTGGTACATGTGCAAGTCGAACCAACGGAGACCAGAGCGCCGTCGACAAGGAACGAACGTCAGAAAAGATTTACTGCGCAACACGAACTGGTTATGCAGTGCGTAAGAATAGTAGGGCAGTGATTTGTATGAGACTGGGTGGATGTCCGAGAAGACTACAGAGTTGGCGGTGAGAACGGACTATTTTTTGCCGTTTTACAACTTTTGGGGGCATGGTCACAATCTCTTAGCTTGACAAAAACGAGGAAGTAATATTCGTGACAGCCCTAGGGATCTATTGCGGCTTCTCTAGATCAATCCCCCTTGTCATCGACCCACCTGACGAACGTACCCTCCATTTTTATGAATCTGGTATCATAAATACTGGTACGTGAGTGGGGTGACCTGTTTACAAGCCGGGTTATGTCTCCAGCGTGACCATATACTTGCATGGCTCACATCAGCTACTTCATTAGGGCCCTAAATGAGATATTCCTTGGGTATGCAGGGCTAGGTGTGTCTTAGGGCACGCTAAAACAGTACTCCGTGCTTCACGGGACCTCAAAGTTGAATCGCCGGGCAGGTGACAGCTTGACCCTGCCATACTTGGAGAGTGTCGTGCCGTCTGATTGCTCGTCGGTCCCCGAGAAGAGCAGTGCCTCGGATGAAGGGCCCACGCGTCGAGGCTAAGTACAGAATAACTGGGCGCCGGGGTCCAAGACCTGGTGATTGATTCCTTCGTTGAAGGAGGCAGTATAGTACCTGTCGTGCCCTTCTACAGACCTTAGGGATACGAATACTCGTGTGCCTGATCGATCGTTGCCCTACCCATAGCCCCTAGGTTTACCCTCAGGCTATGCAAGCTATGCAGGGTCTGAGCGCTCGTTTTTCCAATTATTCCGATCCTACTCGTGGTAAACCACCTAAGATAATTAGGAGACGGGATCGATCCAAGAACCTCTATAAGGCAACCAAAACGGCGACTATGTTGAGGCAGTGCATTGTTCATCCATGCACCCATTGTCAATTCATTGATTTCTTATTCAACCACATGTGTTCGACAACACGTGCAATCATTGGCTATCCACTGCAGTGTGCATACGACATCCTCTTCGTGGTCGAATGGCCTCTATATTACTAGCGGATGGAACGGACGAAGCGTGCAGGGACTTAACTAATAACACCCACGACACACCACCGGGTACCGGAGCTGTGAAAGGTGATTTCCAAACGCAGAATATACAGTGCACTAGCGCGAGGAAGCCACAACTTTCTATCCGTTGAAGCAATGTGTCGGAGGTCATGCCACCTAGCTCTTCATGCTCCAAGAACTATTGGCGCTCCGAGAAGTCCGGAGCCACTATAGACCCCCCCCTCCATTATTGTGGCAGGTGGAAGCGATCGAATAGGCTGGCTTCCCAATCAACAAAGCGTGTTAAGTTACTGAATGCGCACAGTACATCGTTCCAACCCAGAATCGAGGCAGACTCGCTACGCTGCTATTTCTCACGCCTTTGCGACAACCCAGTCAGCTCTTTTAGGCCGTATGTCCGATGACGTGAAATATCATGCAAGGACGAGCATTGCATGTGAGGCATCTCCAAAGCAGATTTCAAGCGCTTGTAGTGTCGTGATCATGTCCAAGGTGCAAGCATAATTGTGGGTATCCTGGGGTCTGTTAGGGACCCACGAGGACACGAGACCAGGTATCATATCTGAAGTAATGCCTTGGCCTCATGACCTTCGCACGGGGAATGCGCTCAGATATCGTACAAGTGACTCAAGTCCTGGTAAGTGGTGCAGTCATAAATATACTTTTCAAACTATTAGGGAGCGTCGGAGATATTGTAATGCGGAGCCGGAGGAAGAGTCCTAAGAAGGATATTAACGATGATGCTACTATCATTACGAGCAGCGCCTCTGGTGTTGCTGTAAGCTGGCTTTCGAAAAGAAGCGCTTCCCGCTAGAGTGGAAAATCGTCAGTATTCAAGGCAGACAGAGGACAGAATGGGTTTTTGTCACGGGTATAGATGATTTTACTTACCATGTCCTCCCATTTTCAGGCAGACAGACGAATGGTCGATTGCCAAAATGATGCTCTCGCAGATGTTTAAGTCCGTTGTCAACAGTGCTGAAGGTGAAGGCGAGGCACCTCTCAAATCGACATTTGACACTGCCATCATCATGCAACTCCAGGAAAACAGTCAGACACGAGCGACGGGGTAACCCATATGTCTGAGCGAGATGTGGGCAATCCTGGTCGCCAATAAGGGGTTCTGGTGCATCGGTCCTAAACCACAAGGCGTCCCTGTATATCTTTTCCAGAGTCAGGAGATCACTTCCGGTCTGGAGATCGAGCATTAGCTGCCGGTCAGCGCAAAGGAGGATGAGCAAATTTCACAGAAAATGGATACGAAACGCCTACCAGGTGAGTTGGAAGAGGAAAACCAGTCGGGTAAAGGAATACTTTTCGTTCATGGAGCCCCGGCTTTTAACTGGCACAACAGGACGACAATAACCGATTCAAGAGGTCGGGTACAAGGTCTGGTCCAATTAGTCTGTGCAGAACATCGCCGTGGACCATGTAAATTACGGTTTTTTCCGTTGTGCCAGCAGGATGCTATGGTTCGTGCGAAGGCGCGGCGATCTGCCAATGAACTAACCCATTGAATCAATGTCACGAGCATGAGTAGTGGGAGTTGGTCCACTTGGCATATAGAAGCAATGAGCCAAATAAGGTGGTGAGTTCCAGAAATGTGGCTTAGCCAGTGACCATGGTCTGCCACTTGTGACGAAGTAACAAAGCACCTGTCCCCTCCTTCATGATCGGCGTGGGAGTTTCCACAGTTTGACGTCGGCGGTGTCAGTCCTACGGGCGCTCGGGCTCAGGGCTGCGAGAAAAAAGAGGGAAGTCGAGGTGAGAAGGTGGTAGAGACTAATGGGTGTCTTTATGCCTATGAAGTTATAATGCGAATCTGGCTTGAAACGAAAGTTTTTGGTGAGAATCAAACAACGGCTCGATTTTTTGCCATAATGAGCCTTTCCAACGCATCAGCTTACCAAAATGACATTCTTTGGGTTTCCCTAATCCCCACTGTCGAGGCGGGCAGGTTTGACTCTCTCCGACAATGGTTGAATCGTGCCTTGTTCGTGTTTGGTAGACAACGAATCGAATCCAGTCTCCAGAGTATTCCGTGCTCTACGGAGTGGCAGTTTCGCGGAGAAGGTCGGCTTTCAGCGTCCTGCGTGGTAGTACGTGGTTATGGTTGTATAGCGAGGTTAAATAAGCTAGAGACAGGTCTCGTATCAAAGTTAAAAATACTCGCCAGGTGGCTGTGCAAGAGGCCACGTAACTCTGATTATCAGGAGTGGCCATAATATTGTTGACTACCAACATTTTGGTATTTGCATTTCCTCGCAGCTGGGAATATGAGCCCTATTTATTGAGGCCGCTAAAAACACGTGAGAATACAAGGTATGCAGATAAGACCCTTATATGGCCGTTCGGTGGCTGTAGTGGCCCTGGCCAGGGATTCCCTGATCATCGGAGCGCGCAGGGACTGATGCCAAATTCGGCGGACACACCACCAAATAGGCGACGATTGTGCCTTAACCAACGAGGCATACGTGCCCACAGCACCCTTGCTACGATACAATCGTTTATGAGATGCAGTGCCTGAGACGACACACAATCGGTTGCTGGGTGGTTTACAAAGACAATTGCTACGTGTTGATGGGCGCCTTGGTCGTTCGTGGAGCCCCGAGGTAATATCAACATGGAGAGAGTCAATTTCATCTTCCAAGAGGAGTATGGCTGTTGGAATATTGAATCCACCGTCACTTACCGTCCGGGTAGGTCAGTGGTTAGAGCACCCGTCATGAATTGGGGGAGTCCCGGGTTCGAATCCCGGTCCAGGCATTTTATGTACTTTATTAATGGCTAGAGTCTGACGTGTGGAACCTGGACAGGACCTGATACTTGATATACAATTGTGAGTATTACCGTCACATAGGGACAAGGGACCATAGATTTGATTGCGGATTCATTAACTGCGCTAGCCATACCCTTCAGGTCTTTCAAGCAGACAGAGGTATCACAGAAATCCACCATTCTCCATGCATTCTAACTTCGATTGGTCTAGAATAGATTGGTTTGAAATCGAAGGGTCATCCTCCCTCTTCCACAAGCTGCCTTGTGACAAAATCCTTTGGGGTCCTGCCACAAAGGCCATCTTATGATGGCTGTGGCAGCGCCAACAGTAAAGCAAACTTGCATCAATGAGGCAATTGATATCAGTATGCCGAATGCGCCTAAATGACGGAACTATTGGTGACCGTATCCGTTCACAAGACATTCGGCTGTCAGAAACGAGCGGTTGGCTTGTGTCATGGTATGGCATTCCACGCTGTGACTGCACCCGTGGTGGTGGCCAAGGTCATCGCCGGACACTGCCCGACTGTCCGACTCAGGTGTGATCGGGTCGAATTCGTATATATAGGATAAAATAAAATAGATATGCAATAAGAACATAGAGCATGTTAATAAAAGGAGAGATTACAAATCCTATGAACTCGCCTTCCTATCAATCAAGAGCGCTCTCTGTGATCTGTTGATACATTTGTTCCCAGCGATTATTATTGCTAGCGCCGGTGCTGGGAAAGTGTGAGTCCTGGTGTATCTGTCACAGGCACGCGTCAAGCAAGATGGATATAGATGCATGGCCGGGTAGGCCTAGGCGTTGCGCGGCTCGAAGGGTTGATGTGAATGCAATAGTTTTACTGTGAATCTTGGCAACCTCCATGAGCCGGAGTTTAATAGGGTGCTTTCAGCGAATGAGGCTCCGTAGAGCTTCACCAATGGAGAGACGGCATTGGCTGCGGGACAGGGAGGATTTCATATTTAAGATGGGCAATCATTTCTCTCGGTGGTACCAACTCTTTGAATATAAAGCAGCCTCGACGATGCTAGCGTCCACAAGCTTCTCACGTCCTGCGTCGACTGTGATCTCTATGAAATCCTTTTTTGGGGATTGGGGGAAGAGGAGGGAAATGCGTCATGCACGTTGTGAGGGACTCCAGTACGGCTTGCCGGTGGGCCTTCTCGCCCGTTGGACATTATGATCTGCCGCCTGCTATACTCCCCCCCCGCCGGTGTTTCCGGCCACATCCCGTTATGAGAGCTCTACTGTTGGGTAAGGGTCGGCGTCGTAATCAGCGAAACGTTTGTCACCCCAGAGGATTTTGAGTTGTCGTTGGCGGGTCAGTTTCTTCTTGTCTACCATGAAGCGTGTTTCGATCCAGCTGTTTCTCATAAGGCTTGATATTAGATCTTTCAGTAATTCTTTTGTGTCGTTTGGGGAGACATATCTATATGAAATTTGTATGGTTGCCTCTTGGGGAGGGAATTATGTCATCTTCCACCTTATTGGTGAGTTATCTCTTATTTCGGACAGCCCCGAGTATCATCAGACATGAAAGTAGTGATAACAATACCCATACACTGGATAGCGCCAAATGGGTTGAAGTACTGAGCACGCGAGTACATTATTATATTCGGCGGAGTGAAAGTTCTTGGAGAAGCGGGAGCCATAACCTAGTGCCCTCGTGGTCATGGAGACATACGCGCTGCGGTGTCGGACAGGTCCAAAGGGCGTGAATAACAGAGCCAGCTACAGCACATTGCAGCACAATACACTGTCTGGAGCAAATTCCGACAATATCAGTTGTCAAACCCATGTATAGGCATAAAATATCTTGAGGACACCCGACGTCTGAAGTCTTGTGATTAATGTATTCCCCTATATATCCGTTCGTGTGAACTACGGTGCCTCCCGTTAGCCGGGTATCTGATGCTCGAAAGACAGTCGCGAGTATTCACAGTTCTCACTGACAAAATAGCCACTAGATTTGATTCTATATTCGGCTTGAGCGCCTCAAATCTCTTATGGAGTGACGGAAGGCGCACCTCTACACGAGTACAAGACTGTTAGCCATGACAGCTTCCCAATCCATGGCGGCTTGGCGAGCATTCAGGCCGAACCAACACGTTGGGAATGTAAAATCTCTCCAGGGTCGGTGCTGCAATGAGTTGTCCAAGCCAGAAAATGGCAGAGATTATATTAAAGGGTGCAACAATACTTTCGGTTGCTCTACTCCGCTTCGTACTTCATACACAAGAGATAATCGATGGAGTGAAATTGAAGAACGAGAAAAGAAGCAAATCAATGTTTGACATTGGCCGCAACAGTGCTTCTGGCCAATGCAGATGATATC
>Ga0307515_10009451_pt1 | contig 18846 bp, 18 predicted proteins | sample 17_EM_MG_FD_194513 | JGI IMG/M metagenome (GOLD analysis project Ga0307515, IMG submission 194513) | Populus trichocarpa ectomycorrhiza microbial communities from riparian zone in the Pacific Northwest, United States - 17_EM | ecosystem: Host-associated > Plants > Roots > Unclassified | place...
GATCGAGAGTGGATGTGGGCACTGTGAGACCATTTTCCGAATTAGGAAGGCAAAACCTTTTGATCATAACAGGACCAAACACCATAACAACTCCTACCGAGTTGCACTTCAACGTTTCAACCCTCGTCTCAACCGCCTGATTTCCTGTCCGTTGTCTGGAAGGGAGAAATCAAATTGCCTAGCGAGTGTGACCAAGGATGTGTGTATTTCGACGACGCTATCAGCAGGAAACAAGTAGTCAATCAATTTACTTTTCCTTTTGATCCCGGGGTCGGGCCTGGTGTCTTTCGTTGGTCCAACTGTTCTGTCGAGTTTAATCGATAAACTTTTGAGTCCGAAATACGAACGTGGCTTTGCTATATCTGTTGCAGGAAAGTTCAACCTTGTTGTGGGAAGCAAGACACGTTGGAACCTCCTCTTGCCAGACCTCCCCGGCTTGGAAGAGCCTCATGGCTATCCCCCTTCGCCGTGTTGGTCACCCCACCATTCGACTCCGTTCCACCCGGTCTTGTTCTACAATCTCAAGACATTGGGTCCACGAGAACAGGCCAAGGGTCCGAAAATGACACCGAATGACTGGGGATATACGAGCGAACCGCCTCAGATACAAGTGGGTTCTTTTTGGGTTGCATCGGAAACGGGAGACATTATACATGGTTTTACACGAAAATCGCCACTTCACCTCGATTTGACAAATCCAATTCTCTCCCATCCTCCAGCAGAGATATGGGAAACAAAAGAAAGAAAGAGCGACTCAAGCTTCTTGCGGTTCGCCCTCAGCGACGGCCTTCTTCTTCTTCACCTTCTTCTCTCGCAGGGGTTTCGTTACCAGTTCCTTAAACTCATCATCCTCAAGCTCCTTCTCGGTCTTGACGAGCTCGGGCTTGTACCACGATGGTGGGTGAGTGAGCAGGAGAGGACCGGCGGGAAGCAGAGCGATGGTGAAGTGAAACCCGGCCACAAATGTGTTTGTCGGTGTGTAGCTGATTCGAGAAGTGTCAGGGCACGACACAATCATAACGAGATGAGAATTTAGACCCACATGACCTCATATGGCTTGACAAGTCCGTGTTGCACGGCCTCTTGCAGTCCAAGCCTAGCCTTCTTTTCATCTTCCAGAACCCGGATGTTGAAGGGGAAAGCGCCAGCCTTCTTTTGCACCTCAGAGAAGACGGCACGAGACGTCTTCATCTTGAGTTGGTATGTGATCGTAGAATCCTTCTGGTAGATCGTCGTTCGGGATTCTTCCAGTCGAGCCTATTGGAGATTGGGATTAGAGAACGCACAGAAGGCATCGAGGCTCAGAGGGCGTGTCCTCGTACCTTTCCGTCCTCTCCAGAACTCACGAGGACATCGACTCCCCAGACTTCACCCTCAGTGAACGTAACCGCTTCGAACTCTCGCTTCTGGGCATCCGATGGGTTCAGCACAATCCTCTTCTTACCATCGATAACGTTTTGTTCTTGCTGACATGAAAGCATCCCTGTGGAGCCAAGATTAAACAAGGGAAATCGGAACCGTGACCATCACACGGCCAACCTTCAACAGCTTTGCATCCCCAAGCGGCGGCGACCTTGTTCACGGCATCCGTGACAGCCCAGTTCTTGTTTCCAACTTTAATTAACCTCATCGCAACCTCCGCAGCTGTGTGAGAAGCCTTCAACACATCTGCTCGTCGACCCGTGACGGGGTTTTCAGGAGTTGCACCGATAACGATCGTTTCCGCCGTCACGGCGGCGAAGCCATCAATGTGGGCACCAATGTGAATCTTTACGACGTCATCTTTTGCCAGGGTTTGTGATGATAATGGATCAGAGCTATTTTTCCCCGTTCAGAGACACCCGGGGTGTTAGATTTCCCGCAAGAGGGCAGGAATGACAGTGTACTCACGCGAGGGGGGAGAAGTGGGCAACGCAGTTGTTCACACTGACGGATGTGGGGAAGGCAAGACCTTAGATCGAGACCAGATCTCTTGAGAAAATTCAAGTGGAGGCGTAGGGTGCTCCAGAAACTCACCTTTCGAGACCTTAACACCCTTGACCGATTTATTCCACACAGCTCCAGTACCCTGCTCGATGAATTTGTCTCCCTCGAGACAGATGTCAAGAATTTTTGCACCCTCAACGCATAGAGGGATGATCTTCTTCACGGAATTGTTGACAATATCCGCAGCCAACTATACGGCATGAAGGAATCAAAACACAGCGATGATACGAAAAAACCAAACGGTTTAACAACAAAAGTCAACAAAATTTCCACCTGTTGGACGGTGGGGCGGATTTGCATCCCCTGAATTTCAGACGCACCTTGTACTTGGTCACGAAATCGTCTGTCGCTTTGGCGGCGGAGTCGGCAGGTTTAGCGGGTTCAGACATCGGAGAGGCAATGGGCTGGGAGGTGGGGGGGATGATAGTCGCGAGTAGGCTCCGATAAACTTGAGATCGGGTCCGGGGAGTCGAGATCAAGTCAACGGCAACGGCCGATCAGCTCAATCCGTGGGGAACGTCAATTACACCGGGTGGATTTACGTCCGACCTCGACGACGAATCGGTTTGTTTCGAAAGTGAGACACGTACTGCGAACATATCAAGCGAGTGCCAGTAAGTAGTGTATATTAGAGGTGCTGCCCAGAAAGTCAGCGTTAACGTTCACCGGCACCGGTCACCTCTCGCGAACCCAGCCCGCCGGTTCCAACCCCCCCGCGCGGCCTCGGTGAAGCGACTTGGGCACTGACATACCGAGCTGGAACTACATGTGTTATGAAGTACGGCATATCGGGATCTGTGAACCATTGACGTCTTCGTCGGAGAGCTTCCGCCGCCGTGAAGTTGCGAGGATATCTACCGGCTATCAGATGACCACATCGTCCCTCTCGCACCGCAGGGCTAAGTGTCTCCGGATGGTACTCGCTCGTGATACTATAAAGCAGGTTCGCTACACAATAGGTGGACATGACGGTAAACAATGGCAAGACTACGTATAGATGTATCAAGCATATCTAGCAAAGCAAGGCGGGACGGGTTACGAGATACAAGACATAGCCATATGATACAAAACGCGGGTTGGGGTCAACGTCATTGTCCGTGGTCCATATGCGGGGGTATATGGGAAACGTAATTGTGTGATTAGCGAGCTTGAGCAACATCATAGGGGGTCGGATGCCTTCCAGCTCAGGAAAGTTCTGATGTGCCGACACACGTTATTGTCTGGCTGGTCTGGATCGGTATGCTCGATTTCCCCGCATCGCCTTCGCCACACTTTGTAATCCGGCGTGTGGTTACCAGGCGGTGGAGGCAGTGAGAAGGCAGTCATTACGATATTTCGAATGTCTATTCGATCCAACATGTCACTGCGATGCGGGCCCCGCCGTAAGTTTGGAAACACGTAGGACGGTAGAAGGCAGGACTTACTTCACCCAGTTTTCCCAATGGAATTCAAACTCATCGCGCGCCGTATTTGATTTGATGTTCCTCTCTTTCTTGGAAATCGTGACATCGGACACGGTTGAGGACTTGCTATATAAAGCTTGGTATCGTTCCCAGATGGCATCCTTGCATGCAGTGACCGTGTGCACCTGTCGAGCCAGCTGGAGAGGCACGACTGATTCAGGCAAAGGGTACGAGAGCGAAAGATTCCCCTGGCTTTGAATGCCTTCATTGGTGCTGTTTGAAACGTGGAACCCGGTAGGAGAATCAGGGCACCCGAGTGGCCGAGATTGTCCATTCAGGGAAGTGTTTGGAGGGAGGTTTAGTTGTAGCGGGGGTTGAGGAGCGACGGAGGAGAATATAGAGTTGAGGTAAAACGGGAGGATGGAAACGGGTGAAGCGATGAAGTGATGGTTTAGCATGTCTTTCCAGGATTCGCATATTCGCCGATGATCCCTTGGACTGATTCTGTTTTCACGTTGGGTGAGTGATGGAAGAGTCAGTGACTCCAGGTCGCTAATGCTAGAGTTTGGGATAAGGAGATGGTCACGAGGCAGACCCGACACTGGAGTCGTTAAACTGGTTTGGCTACTGCCCGTCATCGAGTCTGATGAGCTCGTGGTGGACAGCAGGGCGGAATCAGTTAGACCGAGATAGGGCGCTGGGCCACAAGGAAACGTGAGATCATCTTCGGTTATCTGCACATGTCAGTAATAGAAACGCGAAGGATTGATGCAGATATTCACCTCGAGCAAGCCTCCGGGTTTTAATACTCGGTGAACCTCCTACGTAAAAGGTGGTGTGAAGGAGACAAAAACATGAAGCGCGCGAGCGCACCCACCTCCAACAGATCTTGCCACTGCAAGAATGTGGTTAGCTTCGGCGAACAGGATCAAATTTGGGGCATGAAACTTTTTACCTTATCTTCCGGGACAGCGAGACCAATGTACCGGATTCGCACGAAGTCAAAAACATTGGAAGCGAAAGGTAGGGCGTTTAAGCTGATGAAAGGGATGAGCACAAACGGAATGAAGCGAGGAGAACAAAGAATCCGTACAAGTTCGTGTGAACCCACTTAATTCGCGAGGATAGGTCGATATGACCGCTACGAGCGAGATCCGGCTGGAATTTCTTGATGTCGACGCCGACGAACGCTGAGAGCTAAATGGGGATATCACGAAACAGGTAAATCCCGCTGGCAACGGATTCAGACAATTATATGCGCAGAGAAACACTCACTGGCCATTGCTTCGCTGCCTCTATGCACCAGAGACCAGTCCCACACCCAAGGTCTAAAACCTCCTCAGGGGGGGTAGGAAAATCGTAGACTGTTAGCCGGCCAAACATTCTGACGAAGACCATATGATCCCAATTGTCGCTGCGCCGGGGACGGTAAACAGAGTGCACGGTTTTTGGACTGGTCTGGCGGTGCACTCACAAGTCTTGAAGTTGACGGGTGTATTCGAGAGGGTACACGACCTTTGAAGAGCGCATCTTGCGGCCAGCCGCGAAGGTCGGCTCGAGGATTATCCTCTCTGGCATCGTATGGGCGGGCGGGAAGAACTAAACGGGGCGGGGATAGTTGAGATTTTCATAATCGCTGTGCTGCTTAAATAAGGGTTGGAGAGCGGGAAAGCCTCCGTCTCCAAAACTTATCCGACCGTCACCTCATTTTCTGTTAATATTCTTTTAGCCGACGGACGGCGACGGTCACCAGTTCCACTTCTTACACGTCACGTGGACTTTCCCGCTATATTCATCCTCCCCTTCTTCCCAAGGCAAGCATGAACACCGTCTCCAGAGCGAGAGCGGTCGCTCGCCTCCTCAAGTCGTCCCCATCTCCATTGACCGCCCCCACGATTCTCAGAGCCTACTCGTCTCGGGCCCAGGAAGCAGACCCTCAACTCGCCGATTATCCCCGATTACCATGGGTCTCACGTCAGAGGTTGTCCCCCAAGGGCGGCTGGTGGGACCCCCAAATGCGACGTAACTTTGGAGACACGGTACGTCCCTCTCAGGTCAAATTCCTGCACAGAGCAATGATCCAATTCTCGTTTTAGTACCACGAAAATGAAGACATCCTCGGTATGTGGGGTCCAGACGCAGCTCCACTCCCTCCGAACGTCGCCCTTCGTTGGTTCTCGATAGCAGTCGCAGGCTTCATCTCGTTTGGTTTTGTGGTAAAATACGCCCTTGTGGCGGACAGGCCGGCCATCCCAAGAGAATATCCTTTCTCCGGTCTGGTTACCGAGCTTGGCGGTCTGGAGGAGAACCAGGTAAGCCTTCTTTCTTTCCGATGATCATCAAAACTCCCGCGTTCGGTGGCCTTTTACCTTTTTCTGTTTCACCCCCCTCGAATCTGATTTTCATTTGGGCCGACACTGACGCTTGCTTTTCTTTCCATCTCTTCATCTTTTCATAGGCTATGCCGGAAAGCGTCGATGACTCAGAGTAGACAAGGGATATGTACACCGCCAGCGCAGCACTTGTGTCAGCCATGCAACTATGTACCCTCGTTCCTAGAACTGATACAGTTCTTTTGATCTGGATTATCTTCCCGTCCACGCCCCATCCCGTCACTGGACATCTCGAACTGGTCCAAACTAGCGCACCATCAGCACCATTGCGAACCCTTTGTCTTGTTGCCCACTTCGCCTTCGAGGACTAACGGTTTACGGACAAAGGCGCATACAGCCACATATTGTGTGACCTTAATGAAATAACCGCTCTAAGCACCCACAAGCGTGATGCTTGTTACCCATAAGCCCCCGTCACCACCACGATTGCAACCCGTCGACCCACCAGTACCAAACCTAATCAAGGGTTGTTAGGTGCAATACCCGCCTCGTTCCTGTCCAGCGGTTGTACTGTAGATCCCGTATCCATACCCGTGTTAGCTTTCTTGCGGACAGGCTTCGGGCGTGGGCGGGCGGGCACGGGGGAGACCTTATCTGCGTCGGGATATTTATCGTCGTCGTCGTCGCCATAGCCGTCGCTATCGTTGGCCCGGTTCTTCCGTTTTGTCGGGAGGGACGCGGTCGAGGTGCTCTTCGAAGACTTTCGAGCCTTGCGTTTTCCACTTGCAGCTTTCCGTTTTTTGGGTCCCGTCGTTTTTGCTGTCGTTGCCGACTCTGACGTCTTCCCTGCCTTTGTCAACGACCCCGATCTCGGGTCGCGTTCCCCATGATCATCAGACTCATCGACCTCAAGGTCCTCTCCAAGCTTCGCCGGCAAATATTCACTCGCATCCAACCCTCCCATAGATAGGTCCCCTAAACCATCTGGGTCCAAGGGGGTTGAAGCACCCCTCCCTGCAGTCGTCCTGGAGCGCTTCCTCTGTTCTTCCCTGTAATCGGTGACGACCTTCTGGAGTCTCTTGCTGGTGTAGGCTTGCCGTTTACGTGGAATCGCTGATCCTCCCACACTCCCAATCGAGTTGCCGAAGTAAGCGTCCAGGTTTGACTGCGTATTGGTAGCGGCGGCTGCACCACGCTTGTTGACGCGTTGGATAACGGGTAACAAGAGCTCGTCGGATTTTTGCTGATTCCACCCGAGTTCCTCCCGTAACATTCTGTAATCAAAAATCCCATCCCAAGCGAAATGCGAATGGAACAAACAGACGCCACATCGAACGAGAGAATACAAATTGAAACGCGCAAGGCAGAGTGAGGACGCCGGATGTTGGAACGCGAGGGCACGAGGAGTAAAAGAACCATAACAATATTGGGGGACAGCGCCGGAAATTCAGTGGATTCAATACCACATGAGAGTGAGACGACGAAGTCGGAACGCACCCGCGGAGTCCGTCCAAGTCCGGTAAACCCCATTTGAACGGTTCTTCCGAACTGTCAACCGTCGGGCGGTAGTAAGCGTCCCTCTGCACAGCCGTTCACAACCGATTTGGATCCCCAAAGACCGCGGATGACAGGCGACAGGTGGATACACATAAAATCCAAAGGTTCGGGCGGCAAGCGGCAAGGACACCGTTCACGTAAGAAGCGCGGAACGTCACCCCACACCGCGTCCGCGTGGACGTCAAACAGATACGGTTGAGGGAGTGGCGGCCGGATGGAATGGGTTCCAAAAAACAGAAGGCGATCAGAAGCAACGATGGGCGGAGACGCCGAAGGAACCCGCACCCAGAATGAATGCGTGCGAGTTGCGGGTGACGAGAGAGAAAGTGGAGTTGAGCAAGAAACAAGGCAGGGGCAGAATTTTGGTAGGTGGGGGGGGGGTTGTGTGAGAAAGCGTGTAAAGCGAAGATGGAAGCAGAGTTGGGGATATACGTACCACCGCCGGGTTTGGCCAATCCTCCTCAATGTACAGTGCCTTGAACTTCTTCTTCTACAGAGTTGTTCCGAAGGGTATGAGTAATAAGATCCCAGACACCAGATGGCGAACGAAATCGGCGAGAACAAGGGGAGAAACAAAACAACGGAAAACGAAATGGGGTGAGACACGGGGATCACGATCGAAAGAAGTGTGAGAGAGGAACGCGACTAAAATTCAGCGAGCGACCGGCTAGTGTCGTTGAGTCGCGTGGGAATGCTGTATTGAAGGAGTCCAGCCCACAAGGAATCTTCCGCGGAGGCAAACAAGGGGTAAATATCTCCGTTGTCTCCGGTCCCGAAGATCCGGCACGTTACACAATGATTGTTGTGCAACGTCGCCGAGAGAAAACCCGAGAGAAAAAAAGGGAGGATAGAAACGAGAGAGCACTCACAAATGATTTACTGAACTTACTGGCACCCTCGTCCTTCTTGTCCCGACCGCTCTGTACTTTTCTCCACCACTCTGCGAACCTTTCGAGGCCATCCTCGCCCGGGAACTCCTTCACCAGCTCCATAGCTACAACGGGTCCAACTCCCGCCAGCCCCTCAGTATAATCACTCCCCAGTAAATACGCAAGCCGAACCAGGGTCCCACGATCCAGTCCAAGTTCGCGAACAAGGTCAGATGAGAGGAAGCATTCTACAGTCTTGCTCTGGTTGAACATGTTCCGAAACACGCGGTTCCCGCCGAAGAGGAAGACGTCCGAATCATCCGTGATGATTCCTTCGACCAGTCCCAGATGAACAAGCTCAGCGCATTGGGCTTCAGCTTCCATTGGAGCCGTGATGTAAGGTATCCCAAACAGCCTCAGCATCATCTATGAATGCAAAGTCGAATCCGAATCCAGAATGATAAGCGTAGACGGTACGATGGGTGCCCGAGACTTACCATGATCTGAGCTATCATCTGACCCGTGATGTCCTCCGAGTCTCTCATGGCTGCCTTCCGCTCCTTCCGTAGAACGCTGATCTCCTGTTCAATCTCCTTCCTAACGTCATCCAGATTTCGACCCTTCACCTGAGACATCCACCGAGCGAATTCGCCCGCTTCGGCATCGGGGTCCATTTCTTGAGCTGCGTCGAAGTCCTCGTGCTCTTGATCCTGTTCGCCCGAGGGTCCTTGGTCGAACGAGTCGTCTGGATCAAGGAGGCCGCGCAAGTGATCGAGAGTCGGCACGGATGTTGAAATACCTGCTCCACCCGCTGGTGGGTGGGGTCCTGGGGAGGGAGAGCGAGACCAGTCTGAAATCGGTACATCCTCCTCGTCTTCCCCGTCTGCGTCATCGTTGGAGCGTTCAGGGGGGAGGGTCTCTGCAACAGCAGGCGCGGGAGGCGGAGGAAGCTGGTAACTTTGTTCGGGCTGAACTGAGGGTTGCGGAACCCGAGAAGGAGCAGGCGCGGTGGTGGCTCCAACCTCCTCCATATCCTCGCCCCCGTCGGATCGAGGGAGTGAAGACCCCACCTCCATTGCTTCTTCCCCCCTCTTCCAAACCTCAACAGCCTCAACACCGCCATCAGTGTACTCAAGTCCAGGTGACTCCACGTTCAATACCTCTCGCGTTTCACGTATCTCCTCTTGTACTTCGAAATTTTCAGCCCGGAATGCTTTCCTCTTCTCCGCGAAGATCTTCTGAAATTCTGCGAACCTTTTTGCAACCACATCCTCGACCCCGATCGCCAATGGCGTTTCAACATGGACGGTCACCAGGGAAGGGTCTGGGCGCACAAGAGGTTCTGGAGGTTCCAAAGTGCGCTCTGTATCCAGGGTGTGTGGAAGATCTTCCGTGGAGTACGGAATCGAAACTTCCTCCATGTCGTCATCCTCGTCGCTTCCGCCCTTATCACCGGTATCACCTTCGTCGAGGCTGACAGGAGATCGGTCCAGGGTCGGGATCGCGACCAAGCCCTGCGCTGACTTCTTTGAAGAAACGGATGGAATAGTCGTGGAGAATGCCGTAGTCCCGCGCACAGGATCGGAAGGGATGTGGGTGGATAGTGGTTTCCTCGCGCCCGCGATGGACAACTGGGTCGCCAGTCGGTTCGGAGAAGTGAACTCGTCCTCATCGTCAGTCACCGCCTTGTTATCATTGTCCATATTGGAGTTTCTAGGAGATTTAGCAGGCGTCTCTGGGGCGGGAGTGTGCGCCGGCTGTCGAGAATCGGAGGTTCTCTTGGATTGGTGCTGCAATTCGAGAGACTCGGCGATAGCGATTGACATCTGAACATCCTCCTCCAACTCTCCGTCAAAGTCTTCCCATTCATCTCCCTCACTTTCGCCGATGGTTTGGGGAATAATACCATCCTCCTCGTCAGGAAAGAACAACGGTACCTCAGCCGTTTTGGTTCCTGGATTTGAGCCCGACCCCCGACGCGGAGAGACACCAGACTTAGACTTCACGGGAGGAGAGCGGATAAAGGGTTTATGTCGTTTCGCCACAGCCGCGAAGGCCATCCTAGACTGATGCCTCCGGAGATCCCGATCTTGCGGAATGATGACTGTGAGTGGAGGTTGTTCTGTGGGTCTGGAGAACGTGGAGGTCAATCGGGGAACCTTGTGGTGAGCATTGGATACCAACATCTGAACTTCCTCCATCTCCACATCGTCATCGCCCCCCGCCTCTTCTTTCTCCTTGTCACGAGCTTCCTTCGGTTTAACCCCATCCCGAGAAGGATCATCGACAATAATCGGCTCATCTCTGGTGCCAACGTCCCTCATTCCCAGAATCCAGCCTTTGCCCTCTCCCTCGTTCTTGATGAGGACGTACTCTCGGTTTCTTTCACCAACAATCCTAATAGGAATTTCAACATGTGCCTTTCCGATGCTATCGGTCGTCGTCAGGAGTTGTTGCGTAAGACGGTTCCGTTCTTTGAGCCCTTTGATCTGTTCCTTCGAGAAATCCATTGGCGTCTCCGATTTCTTGAGCATGTTCTGTAGGCGTTTGAATGATGTCTGGCGGGATTTGAGACGAAGGTCTCCGATGATTTCGTATTGGACTTCGGTGGGGAGAGAACGAAATCCTTCAGAGGTGAGGTCAAAGTCAGACGGTGCCATTTCGGAAATGAAGGAGTGCATTTCCTCGGCAGTAGCAAGTCGGGGGTCTAGAGTGGATCGGGAAGCTTCGGCAATCGTAGAGTCAAAATCCATCTCGGGAAGATGGTAAGGGTCATGGTCATAGAACCGTGGTTTGCCTGAGCTCTGGGGTTTTGCCTTTGACCTTGGCCTTCCAACTGGGATTGAAGGATCGAGGTCCTCGAGGTAGACCGCATCTTCGTCATCGTCTTCGACTCGGTTAGCAGACGCGGCAGATTTACCTTTAGACGAAGGTCTACGGCTGGAGGGAATGCGTCAAGTACAATCAAGGCTTTGTCTTGTAATATAAGAAGCGGGCGCCTTACCCCTGTGCGTGATCAATGGCCTCGCGTCGCATTTGTGCGGCCAAGAGGCGCTCGGCGACTTTTGCGTGTGTCGTGGCGGCACCTTCTTTCTTACGTCTGCGTTCGTTCTACGGGAAACCGATAGATACGTCAGGTCTGGGTGTTCAGTAAGGTGACCCCGTTAGGGACAGATGCTTAGGTGAAGGCTGCTGACGTACGATCGTCGAACGCTTGAGGACAGGCGCGCCCCCGTCGAAGACGAAAACGGGTTTTATCCCCCAGAAGAGAAGTTTGCAAATGCGACGTAGGAAACCCAGAACGTGAGCGTTGAGGATCACACGCCCGTCATTATCTCGCATTGTGGCCTGAAATTGGTAGATCCAGATGCTAGAATCTATTGCGAGGACTTTTCCCTCCAGAGTCTCTAGGCTTTTGAAAGAAAGTCAGAAAACTCTGCGAAGACAGTGCAGTGCGAAAGAAATACAGTACTGGTCGTCCGACTGGGGTGAGCAATTTCCAGAGGGACTTTACACCCATGGTGGTCGGATGGTTGGCAGGCGCGCAGATCGGACGCGGTAGTGACGACACCGTCCAACTTAGGCGACAACCACGACGAGGGGAAAGGGATCACCTGGGATGTCTCGACCGTCGACAAGCCCAAGCCACACGCCCACGGCGACGACGTCATCCCCAACACCGGCCCGTTCCTCTTCTTTCTTCGCATTCCGCTCAAGGCCATCCACCGCAGGCTCACCGCCTCAAAACAAATTGCATCGGATATCGATGAGCAACCGCCATACACCACCTCAACGCCCGCCACCCCAGAGGACTGTATCTCAGACGCCGCCCCAGAACACGCCGCCCCAGAACATGCCGTCACAGAACGCGCCGCCACCCCCACAGAAAGAGCAGCTACCCCCACCCCCGCAACCGCAGCAATCGCACGACCAAGAACCGCCTCCGACCCACGAGGCTCCCATCCACCCTGAAATTCGCTCTAGCGTCTCTCTTACTATGGCACACACGCAGAAAATATATTTCTCTGGTCCCCTCGTTTACAAACACGACAGGAATCCAGATGGACACAAACCCCACAAGGACGGCTGGCATGAAGTCTGGGCGCAGCTCTATGGCACAACTCTCAGTATCTGGGATATGGAGGAAGTGAAAATAGCTAACCATCAGGGCAAGGAGGTTCCCCCGTCGTATGTAAATATAACAGAGGCCGTGCGTTTAACCTTTCATCTGTTTTATCTGCGCGACTCAACAAAACCTCCATCCCCAGTTCGTCCATGTCCTGGGTGCCCTAACACTGCCTGCAACAGCGACGTCCCCCCCTCGCAAATACACCAACGTTATCACTCTCAACACTGCTGGGACGAATCTCATCCTCTTCTCTTGCCCCTCCGCCCAGGATCTCATGTCATGGGCTGCTGCCTTCCGACTCTCGTGCTGGGAGAAATCACGCCTCGAGGAGATATATACAGCCCACCTCATTCGCGTTACCTTAAACGACGGCAGGAATACCCCTTCGACCCTTACTCGTGGCAGAATCGAGGGCTGGGTCAGGGTTAGGATTTCTGGACAAACGGGTTGGAAGAGGCTGTGGATGTGCGTTTCAGCGGGAGCAATCACGAATGTCACCCGTTCGTCCACCGATGTTGCCTCCATCAGTCCCAAATTGCCCGCGGCCCCAGGGCATGTCACGCGGAATTCCAGTTATATCGCGCCCAAGAAACACCGCATCTCTGGTCTTTTCTCACGAGAAAAGTCCAGTGAACTCCCCGAGCGAGCAAATATTTCCCTCTACGCTGCCCCACGAGGGAAAGAGAAGAAGAAACCGCTTCTCACGTTCGACGCTCTCACCCAAGCATTTGCAGTTTACCCAGAACGGCCAAAGCTCATCAGCAGCAGCACCCTTATCAAGCTGGAAGGCACGTACGGCGATGAGGAGATGTGCGCGAACATGAGGCATCATGAAGGATGGATGCTACTGATGCCTGATTTGGAAGGCGCTCGGAGTGTCGGTGGGGAGATGTTGAAGTGGCTGATAGGTGAGTATGCTACATGCCTATGATTTTCTAGGTTTATTTACCGCCATAACCCCAACCCTAGCCATTCACGACGCATTCGAGTTATATGGGCGTCCTAAGATGTACTCGTGGGATCCCAGAGACTCGGCCTCGATGATGTTTGCCTACCCTATTGGCCCCGAGAAACAGGTGCATCCCAAAACCACAATTTACGGTCACCATTTCGAACTGACATGGTACTTATTAGCTCCTCTTCTTGGATCGCGAGGTCGCCGAGGCACTCGACCCACGTGAGGAACGCACCTCATTCGTCCGTTCGAAACTCCTTAACATTGTGGTCGAACGCATGCGAGGTGGACCCGGCCCCGGAACGAACCAGGATGGAAACGGTACCCCTCAGCTTCCACCCATCGACGGTGGGTCGACAGGCCAGAACAAGACCCAGCCGCCTATCCCGAGGTCAGACCCATCCGCCCCACAGCCCGGTGTTTTGTCGTTTGAGCAAGCACGACAGCAACAACAATGGGGCAACAACTGGGCCCAGCCTCCCTCTCATCCCGGCGATCGGAGGGCTTTGACCCCGATCACTGAACGTTCGACTCGGGATTCCAATTCCTTGGACACCGGGACTAGTCCTCCGCTCCAACGGCCTGGACTCTTCACTGTCAACGGTTCGCCTCCTCAGTCCGATCAAATTCAGAAACAACCATCGGAGGCAAGTCAGGACTTACCAAAGCTCCAGGCGGATACCGAGCCGTCCACACTCATGGGAGAATCCCTCTTTACAAGTCCCACCTCGCACATTCCTCCTCGTGGGTTTGGTATCGGTCGGACAGATTCAGCCGGGTCACTTGGCTCAAAACCGGATTCCCATCGGTCGAGACAAGAGCCAGCTTCGCTCTCCAGACCAGACTCAAAGCTCGATTCACATGCGTCGGTGGATGCGATCCGCCCTGCCGGAGACTCGATAAGCTCTCCACTCAGCTCTCCTGGGAAGGAATCCGTGTTTTCTGCGCTGCCTTCGCCTTACTCGAACCAACCAATTCACCCGGCCCAGTCAACATTTTCAGATATTCCTGGGACTACCGCTAGGAGTCCTGACCGGCCAGTTACACCTGTCAGGAAAAGTGTCGGGGCGGAACCTGGGCCTGGATCACTGACACAGAGTTCGCCTTCGCGGTTCCAAGGGGTCGCTCAGAGGAGAGAAGCGAGCAGCCCGTCCGACCCCCCCACCGCTACAACAAAATTGAAGACGCCGGAGCCCACACCACTCTCCCAGGCTGATCCACACCCCAACAGTCCAGCGTTTTCACCGACTCCGACAACTGTAAACTCTCCCCCTACGTTATCACACACCGCCACTACGACCAGCACGATGAGCAAGAGTGACTACTCGGAATACTCTGGTGGGGTAAGGCCAAATCCTCCGCAGCAATTTCCAGGAACGTCTTCTTCGCCAAATCACTCGAACCAGGGCTCCTATTTTCAATCTCAATCTTACTCGACCTCTCGGCCACAGCGGACAGTGCAAGGCGATTCATTCCAGAAAGGGCCCCTGTCCACCTCTTTTTCTGGGAAGCCTGAGGTTGCGAAACCTGTCACGCTGCCAGACGGGGGGAAGGGAGGGAGTGGGGGTGACCGTGATCTTATGAGTGAGGCTGGGGCGCTATACTATATGCAGGAAATACAGGATTCCTCTGCTGTACCACCTCCAAAGATCGTCGGACGTGGGAAGAACATTCCTGTGGGTTCGACGGGACGATGGGGCACCGACGATGACGAGGAGGATGAAGAACTTTCCACAGAGGATGATCCTCGATCTCTACCGCAACAAATCCAGACTCAGCCCCGACCACAGGAACGGCTTCCTCCAGAACCCTCACCGCTCCAAGTGAGGAGACCGTCTGCTCAGGCAAAGGCGTCCACCCTCCCACATCTACCGGTATCTCCACCACAGTACCCGGCTCACACTTCCTCTTATTCGTCTCAAAACCAACATCAGGATCCCGGTTACGCTCAAGTTCACGATCGGCGACCGATATTGGCACCACAACCTCAACAGCTGGTTGCGTCCTCATTCAACCCGATCAAGACCATCGAAGGCGAACTCCCGAATCTACCCTCCCCGGGTAGCGATACGAATCCCACATCCTCTGGGGTCGACTCCAGGCGTACATCTGTAATTGAAAGCGGTGGTGGGCAAGGGGGAGGAAGCCGGCCGGGACTGGTTTCGCGCCCGTCCGGTGCACGTGACTTTGTTTCGAAGCAACGTGGTGGGACGAGTGATTCATTCTCTTCACATTCCCGTCATAACAGTGAACCCCAACCACGACATCCTCTCCCCCCTCACCCAGAGACGTTCTCCGAACAGCCGTCGCAGTTCTCCTACCCCACGTACACACAAGGTCAAATTTTCACACAGACTCCGGGTGATACGTCGCAGACTCCGCAGCCCATAGGCACCGTCAGCAGATATTCCACGAACATGACCAATGTCGACCAACGCCAGTACGACAACTCCGATGCCTTGGCAGCGTTAACGTTCCTCGAGCGTGATGAAGCTAACGCAGCCTACAAGTCCTCACCGCGGCCGCCGAAAGAGAGGAGGGGTCCGACATCGGGAACGGAAGCAGACGCATATGACACACCGCCAGTACACGTTATACCATCGGATAGTAGGGATGACGTTTCGCGGGATAGTGGTTCGTACGAAGGGAAGTACAAGTCGTCGTTTGCGCCGTCCAAGCAAGCTACGCAGAGGTTGGCAAAATCGCAGGCCCAACAGGCCGCTCACCAGGCTGCAGTTCATCGTCCCGGGAAGAGCGGAGGAAAGGGCAAGAGGAAAGTACGTCAGGACAGTTGGGCGGAGAGCAGCGACGATGAAGAAGAGGAGGACGAAGATGACGAAGATGTGGACTCGGATGGTGATCCCGTCGCCCCAAAGCGAGGTCAGGGCCCCGGAGCGGGATCCGGGCAAAACTTTGGCAAACTTTCCGCCCAAAACTCCCCATATGGCTCCACCACCGATTTGAATCAGCATGGACAAGGCAGACCACAGAGGCACTTGCCAAGGCCGCCTTCTCCGGGTCGTGGCTATGGTATGTATTTTCTCCATGACGTCTTCGTTTCGTGATACCCGTCTAACGCCGATCGCCTTTCCCACAGGCGACCAAGACGACTATCACCATCAACAAGGTCCTGGCGGACCTGGACCATCTTCTCGTCAACCCTCTGGACATTACGCAGATCCCACTCGAAGCCAACATTTCGATGACCGTAGACCATCTCCCCAACCACACGGACATAGTCATCTTCGACCTCAGTCCGATTTCCCCACCCCTGGAGCGGCCAGGCAGACTATATGGAGCCAGGCGCTCGAGAATAAGGACGCTCCGAAAGAGAACGGCCCTCAACGAGAGACGTTTGTGCAGATCGAGCCTTCACATGCGATGACCAAAGCATTCGCTCTCCATGGTCTGCTCTCCGCCGGCATGCAGGATCGCCAGGAGAGGTCGGCGAAACGACAGGAAGAGGTTGCGAAGGAGACGGGAGCTTCACTCGTGAACGTTCCAATGAAACCTCTCCCTCCCCAAACTGGTCTTCTTGGCGCTGTCTCTGCTCACGAGCGCGAGAGGAAGCGCGAAGGCGGTATTGGAGCCGCGCTAACGGAACGAGAGCGTGACAGGAGGATGGCGGAGGAGAGGCAACGCAAACTTGACGATTTCCAGAAACAACAACTCGAGATGGTCCAGAATGGGTCGATGTATGGGTCTCAGTTCAGTCCTGGGTTCAACCCTATGATGGGAAATCCGATGATGATGGGCATGAATCCGATGATGGGCGGATGGGGTTTCAATCCGATGATGGGCAACCAACAACAGATGTTTGCGGCCCAGCAGGCAGCAGCACAAGCGTACCAACAAGCTATGATGACCTTCGGGCAGGGCATGGGACAAAGTCAGGCCGGAGGAGACGGATTGGGTGGCATGGGTGGCGGTATGGGGGGAATGGGAAATCCTGGGATGTTGAATCCGATGGCGACCGGTCAGCAAGGCCTGAGTCCCATGATGACTGGTCAGTTCGACCCCAGAATGTCGATGATGGGAATGCCGATGATGGGTATGGGTATGGGTATGGTCCCAATGAACCCAATGATGACCGGGCAGAGTGGGATGGGACCTGGAATGGGCGGTATGGGAGGAGGTATGGGTACCGGGACGGGTACCGGCGGTGGGTTGGCGATGCAGATGACCGGAGGGTCTGCGTTCGATCCGAGGCTGTCTCCTTCTCAGTTCGATTTGGGTGGGAGCGCGAACCCTTTACCGAGTCAAGGATCTCCTGGTCCTCGCCCTCTCGATGCCCTACCTCCCCCTTCAAGATCACCGGCCGACGCCAGTCCTGCTCCCAAGTGATCTTTTCCTACCAAATCGTCACGATTTACTATTACATTTCCGAGTGATATCGACATCGACTGTTCATTTTCCGATTGCCACCTCTGTGTCCCCCTCCTGAAACGATTATCACAGCGTTATGTACCCGTTCTTCTGGTCTTTGTTTTGTTTCCCTGCACATTTCTCTTTGTTTCTTTCACTGGCACACCTATGGACTCTTCTGTGGTTTCAGCGTTCCTGGTATCCCAATCTCAGACAAGGTCCGTGTCCTCTCACGGCCTGTGGTACATGCACATTTCTGGACTTGTTGGAAAGGAATATGGCGGACGACTTCACGACGCGCGTACAATACAGCTAGCTCATTATTCTTGTTGGTGCTTACGTGGTGAAACCAGATTGCTTCCTGCGCTAGATTGCAGCTGGATCGTACTCCCCGCCCCTGGCCGTGGAGTCCCCGGGTTTCTCGAATGACAAAAGAGGCGGTGTGATTGGACATCAGTTAGGTACCGCATAAATTACTTTTCGCGTGAAGTGGGTAAGTTACCCGAGCCGGAGGCGGCCTTCTTTGATGCTAGCTCGTAGTCGCCGAAGCCCAAAGAATCCTGGACGACGTCTTCTGGAGCGTCAGGCTCGAGATCCCCTCTGGCATTCCTCCGGGCCCTGCGATGAGGAATGGGAATTAGTGTTGGTGACTCGGAAGAGGGGTAGAGAGTAGACCTAAAGAATGTATAGGACAGGACAACGTCATCGACATTCCTGCAGGCAGGATCATCAAGAATGTCCTTATCAATGAAGAACAGAAGAGGCATATCAACTTCCTCTCCTGCTAATAGCTTCTGTTCCTCAAAACAAAAACATTCCACTTTTGAGAAATACGGAGCAACCTGGACAGGAGAGGTTCAGTATCCCAGCGAGCTCCATCCGGTGGTGATGAACTTACCCTATCCGGGGTTACATTATAGGTAGCAATACCAATAATATCCTGCGGTGAGGTATTCCTTGCTTTATAAAACGCTAGGCTCGTCTCCCCCGGGAGCACGGTGACGAATTTCTGCTCGGGGACGAACGTCCAGGGGAGTTGATCGGAGCGATCCGCGTTGAAGTGGACTTTAATCCTCCGAGCCTCCTCGACGGGCACGAGTCTCTCTGGATCGAATTTACCCACACCGACTTGCGGCGTACCAGCGAACCCCGTGGAGGAACAAAACAGTCGGTACAACGGGACCGCCGCATACGTCAGGCCGGAGAAGAGGATTATAACGGCGGAGGTGTACATCAAGAGCGAACGATT
>Ga0307515_10009452_pt1 | contig 18844 bp, 10 predicted proteins | sample 17_EM_MG_FD_194513 | JGI IMG/M metagenome (GOLD analysis project Ga0307515, IMG submission 194513) | Populus trichocarpa ectomycorrhiza microbial communities from riparian zone in the Pacific Northwest, United States - 17_EM | ecosystem: Host-associated > Plants > Roots > Unclassified | place...
AACAAACCATCATCCACGCATATTACTACAGCAAAACAAATTGTTATCTCTGCATAATTAGATGAGCAAAACCAAATAGAAAAGAAAAGATTCGATCGAAAACCAAAAAATAAAATAAAATATTAACAACATACCTTATGAGGAACATAAATATCTCAATGAGGATTAATGTCATGCACATAAAGAAATGATATTGTGATATCACTAGTTTTTCAGAGGAAAAAAATAGACATTTAAGAGAGGTTGAATAAAAATATGGTTTGTGTTGACATATGAGTGCTTTTGCAATATTGTTTTTAACACTAATTTTAAATAAAAACTATTGTAACAAATAAGAAGGTTTCCCTTTAATTTACTCTTGCACTTTTTTTAAATAAATTAAAATCTATTTATAATTCAAATCAACACTTTGAAAAAGAGTTTCAAATAGAATGGTTTATTCAATCCACTAATTAAATTCACACAATTCCAAATATGCTGGTAGGTTTGGTCTACAAAAAACTACGCTTACTTAAATGCTCTTAACATCAATAAACTTTTATTTAATAGCAATCTAAATTGATCATGAATTGCATTTGTTTAGCTATTCAAAAGAATAGAAAAGAATATACTTGTTTGTGAGTTTTGAATTTTTGCGTTTCAAAAGCGCTTTTGAAAAAATTTAAATTTTTTTTCTATGCTTCAAATTATTTTTTTAGTGTTTTTAGATCGTTTTGATGTAAAAAATAAATTTTTAAAAATAAAAATAAAAATATTATTTCGATATATTTTCAAGAGAAAAACACTTTGAAAAAAAATTGCTACCATAATATCAAACAAACTATAAGTCACACGTCATCATTTTTTTATGATTGTAATATTAATTATTAACAGTATTCTAAAACATGCGGGTAGGTACTGTAGCAATGAAGAGTACTTTCCCCACATATTTTAGTGTGGCTTTAAAACAATGTTTGTTTTTTTAATCAATGTTTTTTTTTTTACTTTCATTCTTTAATATTAGATTTATTTTTTAGTAGCTTATCCCACTTTCATGACACGTATAGTAGGTTTGACATGTTAAACCGGTTGACTAATTTATTTATTTATTTATTTATTTATTTTTTCAATTCCATCCTTTAATATTGTGCTAATTGAGAATTAGGCTTCATGATTTGTGTTATTTACTTTCTATTTGATTATTTCGGTCTCGTGACTAGGAAAAAGTGTTTGACGGGTTAACTTAAGTTGACTTGAGTTGTTTTTTATTTTTTTTATTTTTTTTTCAATTTTATCATTCAATATTGTATCGGTTGGGAATTGAGATTCATAATCTGTTTTGAATTATTTTCTATAGGAATATCTTGGTCTTTTAATTACGGTCGTGGAATTTGGTATTTAACCCTGGTTAATTCAAGTCATTTTTTCCCCTAAAATGCTATCTCGGTCTCATGTCTTTCAACATTGAATTTGTTTTTTATTAGGTTGTCCCGTCTCATGACCCAGGTTACAGGTTTGACAGGTTAATCAAGTTGACTCATTTTTTTTTAATTGATTTTTTTAAAATTTCATCATTTAATATCGTGTTTGATTGAAAATTATGCTTCATAATTTACTTTGGTTTGATTTTTATGAGGTTATCTCGCCCTCATGACCCATGAATAATGCTTAACGGGTTAACCCATATTGACTTGGGTCATTTTCTATGTCATTTTTTTAATTAATTTTTTTTTATAAATTTCATTGTTCAACATGGGATCCGACAAGATTGGTTGAGAGTTGAGTTTCATTATTTATTATTTATTTATTTTTATAGGGTTATCTTAGTCTCATAACTAAAGTCACATATTTAACATGTTAATATGGGTTAAGCCAGATCATTTTTTTATTTTTTTCTATGAGGTTATCTTTGTCTCGTGACCCGGGTCAAGAGTTTGGTGGATTGACTTTGATCGTTTTTTAAGTTCTTTTTTTAGTCACATCTTTCAATATTGGACGAAGTGAGAATTGAACTTCATGATTTGTTTTAATTTTCTTTCCACGAGGTTATCTCAGTCTTATGATTTAAGTCACAAGTTTTACAAGTTAAACTAAAACATGTGGGGAAACCCAGTTGACCACGTTTTTTTTTCTTATTTAATTTTTTTTTCAATTTCATCCTTTAATATTGAGAATTAAACTTTATGATTTGTTTTATTTACTTTCTATTAGGTTATTCTAATTTCATGACTCGAGAATAATGTTTAACTGGTTGACTTAAGTTAACCCGAGTTATTTTTTTAATTGATTGTTTTTTAATTTTATCATTCAATATTGGACTGGTGGGGAATTGAGCATCATAATCTATTTTGATTTGTTTATATGAAGATACATTGCTTTTATGATCAGGGTTGCGAGTTTTGGTATTTTAACCTCGGTTAAATTAACTTATTTTTTTTCTTTTATTTCTAAGAGGTTATCTTGATCTCATGTCCTTCAAAATTGAATTTGTTTTTTATTGGGTTGTCTCCATCTCATGACTCAGGTTGTAGGTTTGATAGATTATTCCAGTTGACTAAATTTTTTTCTTAATTGACTTATTCTTTGCCAATTTCAGCATTTAATATTGTGTTTGATTGAGTATCAGGTTTCATGATTTATTTTGGCTTGATTTTTATGAGGTTATCTCAGTCTCATGACCCGTGAATAATGCTTAATGGTTTAACCCAATTGATTTAACTTATTTTTTGTGTCATTTTTTAATTATTGTTTTATACAAATTTCATTGTTTAACACAATATCTGATAGGATCAATTGAGAATTGAGTTTTATAATTTGTTTTTATTTGCTATTTATAAGGTTATTTTAGTCTCATGATCAGGGTTATGAATTTGATAAGTTAATCCGAGTTAAATTATGTTATTTTTTTTTAATTTTGTTTATGAGATCATCTCGATCTCATGAAACGGATCATGAGTTGAGTAAATTGACTTTGATCATTTTTTATTTTTTTAATTGATTTTTTTTAATTTTATTCTTTATTTAATTTTTTTTTTAATACAAGGTGTCCTGAGCTACACGTGATCAATTTTTTATGATTGCAGTAATTATTTTCTAAATGATACAAGATTAACGCCGTCTTAATCTTGATATATTTTTTAAGAGAAGCTAAATGCTAAAATATTTTGATTAACCGGAATAATGGAAGGTGTTAAGCTTCAATACACGAACCTTTTGTAACGAATAAGACAAGAGAGATGCGGTGGCAAAGGTCGTAAATTCATAAACGTTCTAGTCTTGTTTTATGCATCTGTTCGTGTCCAATTCGTCGGTCACAAAAATCTAAAATCGCGCGCACCGTCGTTTCATCACCTTAAATTAAACCCCGATAGCTAGCACTACAAAAACCCTAAACCCTAAGTTCCACAGGCCCTAAAAAATAACTCAACAATGGTTGATTCTTCTGATTTATCAGCAAAAAAGGTTAAGAAGAAGCGAACGCTTAGTAGCCATGAAGAGAAACGACAAAAACCTTCCAAAATAAACCGGATTGATCATGATTCAGCGAAAGAGAAGGACTCGAAGCAAGAAACTGAAGAAGTTGCGAGTCCATGGAGGAATTTGCAGCTGATTTTATCGATTCAAAACAGAGAAATTCATCTTCAAAAGTTAGACCCTTTCTCTCTCTCTCTCTCTCTCTCTGTAATTGTTCTTTCGCTGTTAAATTTTAGAGTTTCAAGGAATTATTTAGGGTTTTGTCTTGACTGTTGAGAGAATTGTAATGCAGGAAGGTTGAACTAGCTTATGATTTTGTGAACTCGAGAGAGAAAGGAGGAGGAAAAGACGCCGATGTAGATCGTGAAACGGTGAAAGTATCACGAGTTGTAGCTTTTCTTAATGATTGGGTACAGTCACTTTTGATTTCTACAGATAAGAAAATCGAAGTTGATGGAGAGGGAGTTATTGAGGCGTGTTTGGATTATAGGTGCTGGGTGATTTTCAAGTTTTGCTTGGAGGAGTCTTTGAGATTGCAGGTTTCTTTGAGCTTTTCAAGGAACCTTTTGAGGGCTATAGGGTGTGTTGCGAGAAATGTGCTTTCTGTACTGACAGTCCCATCAGTTCGTTTGAAAGAATCATTTTTTACTGGTTCCGGGTTTGAATTGTACAGTGTTGTGCTTGATTGTGTTTCTCTGGTGTTCTTATCTCATGGTGGCTTGTCGAACGAGAATTTGGACTTGTGGATTTTGTCAATTCTTCCGGTTCTTGAATTTGTTCGCAAAGTGTATGGTGAGAAGCTCGAGGGTGGCAATGTGGGTGTTTTTGCTTTGCGGTTCTCTTGCTTGGTGCTTGAGCCATTTGCCAAGTTCTTGAGGGTTCATCCAACAAGGAAAAATGGATTTCGTGATTTTGTGGATAAACTCCTTGAGCCATTGTTGCATTTGTTGGGTGTCTTGCATCTTCAGAGTGATGAAAGCAATCCTGGCTGGACAAGAAACTTGCTAGTTGCTGTTGAAGAGGTTTTATCACAAGGGTTATTTCATCCAACCCACATTGATGGATTTCTGAGCCTACGTGTTGCAGAGAAGTATTCTGCATCCAATGATGGAGAAACGAAGGAGTCAAAAACTGTCATTCAAAGTTACCACAGACATTTCTTTGATAAACTTGAAAGAATTATTCTTGCAAAGAAGGAATCTGCTATGAGTGGCTTAGGAGAACTGTTCTATTTGCTTGTTGATCGTGTGAAAAAGCAAAAAGAAACTTTAGTTCTGTCCGATGGTATGAAGATAGTGGAGAGAACTGAAGGTTCAAGGCACTTGTCTGGTCAACTATCTAAAACGTTATATGGTAGCAGTACTCCTCTAGACACTAGTTATGGACCCAGTATTTTGAGTGCAGAAAAAAGAAAATCACTTTTCAATTTCTTTGTACAGATTACAGACCCTCTTTTGCTTGAGATAAATGGCTACCTTCAATCTAAATTGGAAGTACGGCCTCTATTATTGGATGTTCACTACACAATCAAATCTATTAATAATTTACTAGCCTGCTTTTTGCGTGAAAAACTGTATATAAAAACAGAGGATATATCTGAAGGGGCTTGCCTTAATTTCTTGAAGAAGGTTTACAATGCTATATTGCCATTCATGGCCAATTTACTTTGTTTGCCAACATATAATGTAGATTCACGAACACAAGAGACCTTTACTTTATTAGCAAGGGAGCTACTTGCTGCTGTTGGGCACCTATTGGATATCGAGTATGAGGTTATCGAGAATGATTTAACCAGGTTATGGTTTATCATGCTTTCCTGCTTGGCCTTTGGCTATTCATTTAAGGATGCACCAAATGAATGCTCGATGACATCTCAGATACTAGGACTTGGATGTCAGCTGGTCAAGCTTTACAGTGAACTTCGACAGGTTAGTTGAATCATTCCTTATCTAATAGCACATGCTTGCTTTAAATCTGCCAAATAAGTTTGGCATCACGTTGAGTTTTTGAAATTTTATCTGTGTCTTGTTTCATGTTAGATGGTTTTCATGTCCTGATGTTTTTTCTTTTAATTGCTGCAGGTGAAAAGTACTATCTTTGCAATCTGCAAAGCGACAAGGCTTATAATAGTATATGACAAAGGTGGTGATGCTGGGCTGAATTATGATAGTTTGGGATTCTGCAAAATTTCTTTACCACATGCATCATATGCAAAAGCAGTGGAAATGTTGTTTTGCTCGCATGAATTTAAACTAGCCATTCGTAATGATATATACTCCATACCAGAAGGGCAGGCAAGTGAGTGCATTCAGCACTTAACTGCAGATCTATCAGAATCCATGGAATGGATGAAGACTACTTGCTCATTGGCAGACGAGGAGGTGTTTGGTGAATCAAATGCAAATTCCAGCATGCATGGTTTTGATCTGCAAGTGGAACTTTTCGGAAGAGGATTGTCTGAAGTATATGCTCTGGTGCTAGATTCATTGAATGTCACAGCTGGGAACAGCAGCATTGTTGGACGAACTATGAAGGACTTGATGGCTGTAATTCGTCCATACATGAGTATTCTGGTAGGACCAGAGTCAGAAAGTGTCAATGAGTTCATCTCTTCCGTGACAGGAAGAACTTCTGATGTCAGGCTTGCTGGAAACACGCATGATATGCTGAAATTTGGAGTGTCCACCCACTGGGTCCTTGTGTTCTTTTCTCGCATGTACATGTCATGCCGAAGTTTATACAGGCAAGCAGTCAGCCTTATGCCTCCAGATGTATCAAGAAAGATGTCAGCAGTAATGGGGGATCCATTTACAGCATATTCTGCAAGGGATTGGATGAATAAAACTGACTGGACAGATGGGGGTTATTTTTCTTGGATTCTCCAACCATCAGCCTCTCTGCCTGTCATTATACAATCTGTTTCTGACATTTATCTTCAGGGATATGTTGCAGATTGTTGTCCTCTGATTTACGTATTGCTTACTATGGCTCTTCAGAGGCTTGTTGATTTGAACAGGCAGATAAAATCTTTTGAGTATCTGCAGCAAAGCAATGATAATATCATTCAATTTAAGCTGCTTGATGATGCTGGCTCATCACTGTACTCCAAAAGGAGCAGAAAGTGTGGCAAACGCATTGCTGTTTTTAAGCAGGAGGCAACTGATCTTACTGAGTTCCTGATGAGTTACCTCTCCTTTTTGGATAATGAACGACTTCCAGTCAACTCTTCTAATGCTGCAACTTTTGTAGATACCTGCAACCAAGCTCTACATGGAAGTGATAAATGGGTTTTTGGTGTCAGTTCTGTGAATGAGAAGTCATTGCCTGCTGCAATTTGGTGGATTATTTGCCAAAATATCGATATATGGTCCCCTCATGCTAGTAAGAAGAAGTTGAAGATGTTCATCAAGCATGTGATCCTTACTTCTCTTCCATATATAACAAAAGGCTGTACACAGGTGGAAAGGCATCACACAAATGAAGCCCATTTCCTTGATAAAATTTCTGTGCATCAAATCTCAGCAGAACTTCTGGCTGATTCTGTTCTGTATGAACATAAAGTAAGATGCAATTTACATGCAATCCCCCACCCCCATCCCTTGCTTGCATGCACACATCATAATTCAAATATTCAGTTCTGAAGTGAACTGTCGTATTGCATAATGTTGATACTGCCTCTTTTCCTAGTTTGTTCGCAGGCATTTGGCATCCAGGTTTTGCAATTTATTGGAGAAGTCAATCCTACCACTATTTGGAGACGTCAAACTGAACATGTCACCTAAATGGAAAGAGGGTTTAAGTGCACTTGAGAACTCATATGTTGTTTTAAGCAGAAAATCCTCTACATGTGATGAGTTGACAGGGGGTAAACCAGCCTCCCATTTATTGTCTGAGATGGCTGCAGATATTTCCAGAGAATCAACTGCTGTGAAATTTACAGCTTGTCAAAGTTTGCTTAGGCTTTTGTGCTGGATGCCAAAAGGATATATCAATTCAAAATCATTCTCACTTTATGTTACTAGCACACTCAACCTTGAAAGGTAAATTTGTATTTCTCATCATTTCAAATCCATTATGCTTCAACATGTCTTCATTTTATGTTTACTTTTAAGCAAGCAAATGCAGATTGCTTATGTAGGTTCTGCACAATAGATGAATAAAAACGTTCCCAGTTAAAGTCTTGCCACATGGTACATGTAAAAATTGTGACGTCCACTAGTTTTCTGTATCCTTGGAAGTATATGAAATTATATGTGCTTGGCCGCTTGCAGTAATTTGTCCTTCACTTGAAGTTTCTGTTGATACATATACCTAGTGTGATATAATGTATGCTTAAGTTTCATCTAAGCATGGTGTCTACATGTATGCAAAATAACCCCCCCCCCCACCCCCACAATTACCCTCTCTGTGTCCTCGATTACATAACGATACGTGCTTGCTGTTATTAGTCTTGCTTTCACTTGATGTTCTTGTGATACATATACCTAGGATGATGTAACATCTGCTTAAGTTTCACCCGCACTATCTTTATTTCAGGCTTGTGATTGGCCACCTGTTAGAATGTGGGGACTCATTCTTCTCACATAAGCAGTATGAGCTTTTAAGGTTGCTGGTGGCCTGCCGGAGGGCTCTGAAATGTCTAATTATGGCATATTGTGAGGAGAAAGTTAGAACTACTCATTCTGCACTCATTCCTGTTCTGTTTGAGGATGTACATTCTGTATTATGGCTTTCCAGATCAGTGTCTGTGGTGTTTAGGCTTCAAGAGACACTGTCAGAAGATAAAGCTTGTGAAGTTGCAGATATGATCTTTTCATTGATGGATCACACATCATATGTGTTCCTGACACTAAGCAAATATCAATGTCCTTCTGCTGTCTCCATAATTGCTGAAAAACCTTATACAGAGCAACTCAATTCTGATGTTACCCAGGAACAGAGCAGTGTAAACGAGTCTCTGCCATGTTTGGATACCTCAAACGACGTTGAAAGCTGTAAAAGTGTTATCCTCATTGCTGAAAGTTTGAAGGAACAGGCACAGGACTTAATTATTTCTTTGAAAGATGCTCATTGCAATGAGAAATCAAGTGATGAAATCGATGTTGACTGGAACAAATTATCTTCAATGGTCTCTTGCTTCAGTGGGTTCATGTGGGGCCTAGCATCTGCATTGGACCACTCCAATGCAACAGATAGTGATTATAAGGCGAAGCTGTTGAGATGGAAATGTGAAGTCATCTCAAAAATTAGTCATTGTATAAATGCATTTGCTGATTTTATTTGTTTTTCTTTCCACATGCTGTTTGTCAAGGATGATCTCCAACCTAATCATTTATCTGCTACTGGAAATTTTGTAAAGTCTGATGATAGAGACAGTTCACTGGTTTCAGGTGACTCTTGGAAAGTCACCGTGAATAAACATGGTTCACAGTCAGAAAACGTTACCTCTATTGCTGGTATTCTAAGTAAGCTTGACTCATATGAATGCCTACCATTAAATAAGGAGTGGTTGCAAAGTTTTCTTGAAGGTGATCATCCTAAAGCAGCGGTATTAATCAGGCAGCTATTAATTGCGGCGTCAGCTATTGTGAAGCTCAATTTGGAGACTAAATGCACTCCTTTGTTGTCTAGTTTGGTGCCAAGTTTTACTGGCATATCTCAAGTCTTGCTCTTGAAGTTAGCAGATGGTACCGAGGTACCAAAACCATTCTCTTTTGTTTGGTTAGATGGTGTTCTGAAGTATCTGCAAGAGCTAGGGAGTCATTTTCCCATAACTAATCCTACCTCGACTAGAAACGTGTTTTCAAAGCTATTAGAGTTACACTTGAAGGCTTTGGGAAAATGCATATCTTTACAGGGGAAAGAAGCTACTCTGACTTCTCATGATAAAGAATTGAGCACTAATACACTCCACAGTCATATAGGATCAGCTTCTCTTTCTCATCCATACTATTTAGATGAATTTAAAGCAAGGTTGAGGATGTCATTCAAAAGTTTGATAAGAAAACCATCAGAGTTGCATCTTTTGTCTGCAATACAGGCTATAGAGAGAGCACTGGTAGGAGTGTACGAAGGCTGCCCAATAATTTATGAGATTACTACTGGGAATGTGGATGGTGGAAAGGTTTCTTCAACTGTTGCAGCTGGCATTGACTGCTTGGATCTGGTTCTGGAATATGTTTCAGGTAAAATTCTGATTTCACTGCTGTACAATGTGTAGTAATTTCTTTTACTTTTTGCTTTTTGGAGGAGGAAGGGGCAAGTCAAACCTGATTCTCCCTACTCGACAAACAGGCAGCTACCAATCCACCAACAGGGATTGGTACAGTGCATAATGATGTTCAAAATTTATTCTCTTGTAATTGCAAATTGTTGTGCTAACCATCTACTTGCTTTACAGGTCGTAAACGTTTAAATGTTGTTAAAAGGAACATTCAGAGTTTAGTTGCTGCCTTGTTCAACATAATTCTGCACGTGCAAAGTCCATTAATTTTCTATCGGATAGCAATGGATAGTGAAAGGTATAATGGACCAGATCCAGGAGCAGTCATTCTTATGTGTGTTGAGGTGCTAACAAGAGTTTCTGGAAAACATGCTTTATTTCAAATGGATTCCTGGCATGTAGCACAGTCTTTACATATACCAGCGGCACTTTTTCAAGATTTTGATCAACTGAGAATTTCTCAAGGTCCAGCTTTATCTAATTCTTTGTTGAACTCGGGCAGCCAAGATTGTAATACTGTGGGAGGCAGGGATACCTGTGTTGTAGATCTACAATTCTCCGTGGAGTTATATACTGCATGCTGCCGGTTACTGTACACGGTTCTGAAGCATCACAAAAGGTCATTATCATGATGTTTAGCTCAATCCTGAAGAACCTGATTGCTATGTTCATAAATGTTGCAGTTAGATTTGTTATCATCAGGCCAGACTCATCATACACACATAGCAAAGAAGTAAAACTGAAAGCATTGGCATTCTGTGGAAGGATTTAGATCTATTGTGTCCTTTAATAGGACAGTGGAATGGGCATTTCCTACTTTGATCCTACTTTGATAGTTTCTGTTTTCTTCTTTGCTGATGCCTAAAGACAACCGTTAACATAAAGCACATGCTAAAACAATTGTATACAGTGCTTAGGCATTTTGGCCATTTCAGAACGTGTCTCTATGCTATGTTATAGTTGTCTCTACTTGATAATGCAATCCTCATATATCATTCTCTGTTTCCTAGCTGTCATTTATATCCTTCTTGGTATGGTTTTATCTGTGTTTTATCTTAAAGTAATTTTTATATGTAATCATGACGATTATTTTGTAATTCCAGTGAGTCAGAAAGGTGCATTTCTTTACTTCAAGAATCTGAGCGTGTTCTTCTTCATTGTTTGGAGATGGTGGATGTTGATTTATCAGTCAGAAAAGGTTATTTTTCGTTGGGAGTTCATGAGGGGGTAAAATGTGCTAGTTCTTTCCGGAGGATTTATGAGGAGGTATGTGATGTTATCTTAAGCTTGCAGTGTGCAATGAATATATAGCCTGTGTTGTTTCAAGTTGAAGTTATTATTATTCATCTTCTGATGGGAAAATGAGATGGCGTTTTTATTTGTTCACATAAACAATTAGCAAAGGAAACATCATAACATGGGAATTTATCTGAAAAAGTTTCTCGATGGTTTGTTTGTTGACCCATTGACATCACCTCTGTTCTTAAAACAGACAATACAGGTTTAACTGCAGTGACTATAGGGTTTGATTACAGGCTTTTGGATGGTGAACTTTTTGGTGCATGAACCCCTGTATCTTGTCTTGAATTAAAACCCTTAAGAGCACGCTTATTGTGGATTTTTCCACAACGTGTCTAGAAAATTTGGCTACCATGCTTGAGCTTGAGCAAGTGGCATTTCTGAACTTCCGGCTGAACAAGTATCTATTGCAAGTTTACTCTTGATAGTTTAATCAGACCTCTGTGGCAGTTCACATCTAGCATGTTTCTGGTTTATGCATTGTGGTTACAAGTATTGGTATGTTTTTTTTTAAAAAAAAAATTACACATTTTGGCTTCTATTAACCGTGCTTTAATTTGTTTACTATTATTTTTTACAGTTAAGGCAGCAAAAAGATGTCTTTGGCCAGCATTGTTTCAAGTTTTTATCCAATTACATTTGGGTCTATTCAGGATATGGCCCGCTTAAAACTGGCATCAGAAGGTGGTCCTCGAACATCTCATTTTCATGTTCCTTGCAATTTTTAAGCACAGTGGTGATCATGGTTCTAACATATGTAGTCTCATTGCAAATTTCAAACTGGATTCATGCAGTGCTAACAAAAACAATTTGCTTTTCATTGATGTGCAGGGAGATAGATGAAGCTCTGAGACCTGGTGTGTATGCTTTAATAGATTCCTGCTCAGCAGATGATCTTCAATATCTGCATTCTGTATTTGGGGGTAATTGAACTAAATATCATCATGCTGCATGCTTTAATCAGTTTTTTTTTCAAGTATGGCTCCATGAGCATTGTGACCTTATTTTTCTTTGGGTGTCACCGCCTTTGCAGAGGGTCCTTGCAGAAACACATTGGCTACTTTGCAGCATGATTACAAACTGAATTTCCAATATGAAGGAAAAGTTTGATTTGATTAATCTTAGGGTGAATATATATCCCAGTTATCAAATTTCATTCAGCAACTCTTCAAATCATGGTGAGAAAATTACCGTGACATGTTATCCTCCAGTTCCAAAGAGCAGTTCAGGATCGTAATCATTTTTGGAAGCCAGACACCATGTGCTAGTGGCCATAAAAAACGATGTTGCCCATATGTAGTGTTGGGGCCTCCATGTGATCCAATGTCACCGGCTGCAGCGAAGGATGAGTTTTTCATTCAGCCCTCACAAGTGCTATTGACTGGCTCCTAAATTTTTGTAGCTTTAGGTATATCTGAAGAAAACTCCAATTTTGTCCAGGGGTGCGGTGAGTCCTGAGTGTTAATTCTTCAATGATATTTCTCTTGGCGTTGTTGTATTTTTTTTCTATGTGAATATCCACTTCTTCATGCAGATTTTAGAGAACAAAAGCACCCGTGTTATTGTTTCCATTAATTGTCTGTCGATTACATGCCTTATGGTGAAAGAAGAAACATGCATCGTTTTTAGCACTAGTTGAATAGTCATCGATTTGGCTGGCTTTTGTATTTGCCATTCCCTGCTTCCAAGTTTTATTGCATTCAGCCTAGCTATTAGTTTCATGTTTGTGGAGTACCAAAAACATTTTGAGGTCTAGTTACAGCGTCAGAAGTTCACTCTACCTTAATGGAAGATAATGGTTTCTAATAGTTTTGGAGTAAGGCGTCCTTAGAGTTTGAGTATGACAACATTCGGCTGGCCATCAATTGTTTGATTGCTGAGATGTATTTAGTGCTGTTTTTAGAAATGGTTGATGGCAAACTGATGTCCCTGAATTTTGAGTATTTTCCAATTGAATTTCCTAGTTCTTCTAGCCGATCGAAGTTTTCTCTGAGTTACCTACCCTGAAATCTTTGAATTCTACAATGGTTGATGGCAACGTGTCCCTGAAAGCTTGACAAAACCTGGCAGGCAACTTCAGTTAGGTTGCAGTGGCATTTGGTGAATATATTTATTCCTTGTGTTTGTACATGAAGGTAGCCTGTTTCCCACTCATAATTTAGTTGGTTCGTCAAGAAAACAATAATAACAATCAGAATCCGGAGAGCTTATGGAAAAGTGATTCAAACATGGATGATGTTTATGTTCCAGATATCAACCGCTATCCACTAAGCATCGATAAAGCAACTCTCGAGATACCCAAAGAAAACAGTGTGGATATGAATGCATGGTGATCAACCAGAATTAGGGTTTGAACTTTGAAAAGAAGGGTGATTTGTTAATTAATCCCGAGTTTATGGTGGTCTCAACGCTTAAGCTTTATTTCTGTGACAGAGTGGGATCCTAACAGACAACTAGTGGACCACCTTGGAGCCTCAAAATATGCATCTTCTTTCATGGAAATTGGTTGGTCCACCACCATCACTGACTGAATTTTATCACCATGCCTATTGTTAGAGTATATAACACTGTTAAGAGGCATTGATGTAGCAAACAGACTCTATATATGTATATAGATAGATAGGTAGGTAGGGGGTAGCATTATGCAATATGCTTTGACGGTATTTCTAAAGCGGACACAGAGTTCATTGATGGTGGGGATATGCTTGATTTGCTTAATAGATAAAGTTTGATTAAACAAGTATAAGGCTAGCAGCCCTTGATCATTTAACCAATTGTCAAATCCATCAAATCAACGGCCCAGAAACTCCCATACCAACTTAGTTCAATAGCCCGTTACAGACAGTTCCTCTGCTATAAATATACCGGGCCTAGAATTGTTGACGACCTCTTGAATTTTGATAACTTTGCAGACATCTCCACGCCAAGAAAAAGAGCAGCAATGCACTACTATAGGAGAAGAAGTGACTCCATCTTTGATGCTTTCACTCTAAATCCCCTACCATATCCAGTTCTCTTAATCTTGGCAGTACTATCAATATTTCTTGGCATGTCTTGGTTCTTTAGCTATGAAGACATGGTGGAGACTACTGAGGAACAAATGGGTTGGATTCTTTTGGTTGTACCGTTAGTGCTGATAGTCATAGTTCGATGGCTTTCATCTATGGAAAATCCTGACATGATCTTTGTTATGTCACCATGGGACAAGCGCCGGAGGACACACCACCGGCCATCAGAAGGGAGCTCTCCTTGGGGTGTGGCTGCTTTCATTGTGTTGCTTCTTGTTTTGGTGAAGTTTCAATCTACCTTTCTTGATAGCTGGCTTGTTTGATGCTACGCCTATACTAATTGATATGGATTGAAGATCAAGTAGTTTTGTTCTGTGGCTTTAGTTTATGTTTGAACATACAGAAATATGAAATTATTGTATATGTATGTTGTAGAGAATGATGCATTAAGATATGTGTTCGGGGCTTGAGTGTTCATGTTTGTTAAATATTGCTTTGGTGGATAAGATCTTAATGAAGTATTTTTCTTCATCAGCTTATACTGGCCATGTCAAATTAGTATATGCTCTTTATCTGGCTCAAATTTAATCTTGAATTGATTAATATGGTCCGAAGACTAAAACTCACCCTGATGAAAGAACTATCTGCCTGTTTGGATGCTGAGAAAATTCAGGAAATCATCCTAGCTCGTATAAGAAAATTAAATCATAGAACTTGATTGGTCTTGGCCCAAAACTTGAGACTTTTCTTTTCTTGTACGACATTTTCCCGGTAACAACGGAAACCTTGAAGATAAGTGATTGGTTTATTTTAATGACTATGGTTATTAACTTTGCTTGATTGATAAAGATTAATAATTGTTGCAGAAGACAAGTTATCGCTCAAGACACTAACTTGAATTTCAAGTTAAGCGGGCATCAGTCAAATTTGTCTCATCCCCAACAAACCTACCAAGCTATAAGTAGGCATGGTCATGGTAATTCAGTGTCCACTGAGTACTCTTGAATCTAAAAGTCATAAATTCTGTGAGGATCCAAGAATTTTCCATGAAAAGAAGTTATTGAATGAGGGACCAAAAGCCCAATTGCAGATGTCACTGTCTATACCTAAATAGCGGCAGCTACAAGCAACACTTTAATTACTTTTATAATGAGAGCAAACTGCCTGCTTATCTCGCTGTTTAGCCATATGTGAAGGTCAGTTTCATCCATCTAACGCTTTGTCTTGGGTCATGCTGTCGTGGGAGGAGAAGAGTTCTTTATTAGTGACAAACAACCATTATTCAATCATCCAAACCTACCACTGCCTTCGTGGTCCAATGCTTATCGGGCCTCGTGCAAGAGAAAATCATCAAGAATGCTTGTGGGGTCTAGCTTTGCAATGACAATATTTTTTGCTCTTGTCAATTTATCAGCTTTGATTGAATGGCCATGAAGCATGTTCTTCTATTTTAACCCTGGAAGTTAGTTAGGGCATCAAAGGACTTTGATTCAAAACCCTTTCATATGGGAACAAATGTATAGCAAAATGGGCTGTACTGATGCTTGTCTGTGATTCTTCATAGCTACAGGAGATCATCTTGGACTCACTGACAAACACCTGTTTTCTTGTGTTTGTCCACGCCAAATTTAGCAATAAATGGGCATGGGCATGGCAAAGGAACGAGGTGTTGACCATGCCGGTGAGGTGGTGATTTAGTGGCTGCCTCCCATTTATACCAAAGGAACATAGTAATCTTGACCAGTCTCTTGATTTAGATCGAGCAGGGCTGGAATTCATAGATACACTGAACATTTTGCTCACAACAGTGAGCAAAAACGAAGCAAATTCTTTCAAAGCATCATATCACCATTACAGTGCTTGTATCACACAGAGATAGTATTGCCTGACAAAGAAACTCAAACGATTCCATGATTTTAAGCTATCTTTAAGACTATATAGTTCATCAACATTTTGCAGAGTTTTTCCTTTTCTTTTTCGCTGATTTATTTACAAATTAATGCGACCCCCGAAGAGGTCCAAACCACTTGGAATGAAATGAAGATTGATAAGAAAGCAACATTAGAAGCAGCACCACGAAAACGGCAATACCCCAAGGGAAGGAGCTCGTGGAACGTGGAGCTGAATCAGGCGGCGAATCTCTGAGCCGATAATAGAGCAGCCAATTGGTAGAATATGAAGCCATGAATAAAATCAGGAGGATAGGCAACAAGAAAAGGAATATTTGGAGGTTGACTGCAGAGTGGCGCAACTGGGCCTCATAGCCTGTGTAATGGGAGAGCCATAACAGGGAAATGACAATGCCAAAAATGGCTAGCAACGGGAAGGGAGGAGTAGACATAGAGGCCACGGTCTGGCCTGTCCACCCTTGTTTCCACTCGGGACCCCTTCTCTTTGGATAGAACCACTCCATCTCTTTTGTCCTCTCCTATTTCTCAATCCAAGCAAGCAATTCAATGGCGAGTTTCTTCGATTCAAGGGAGGTGATGGGCTTTGTTTGCTTTAATATCAAATTTGGTTAGGGAATATGTGCTTTGATTGTAGAATCCTTAAAGAACTTCTTTTCGGCTAATGCACACTCAAGTTTTGATACCAAATCCATTGCATGCAACCAAGAAAGGTGAAACCCCTTGAAAGAAAATATGATTGCTATTTCTCTTGACAACATAAAGAAGTAATGGCAATGCCGGCGAGCTTTCTACCTCGTTGATAGTGTATTTTTGGTTTATATCAAGATTTCACTAATTCAATTCTTAACAAATGCTAAAAACTAAATTAATCTTCTATTCAGAGAGAGTGTGTTGTTAAGCTCGAGTCTTTTTTCTTACTAACACTAATCTGTTTCGATAAAAAATAATAAAGCAAATCTTCATTTTTTAAAACTAAGAAATCCATGAATTTAAAAGAACAACTAAATCTAGAGACAAGTCAAAGACAATAATTGTTTTGAAATATTAATTATGTCGTATACCTTAAATGAGATAACCTCTTGTTTTTTCTATTTTGGATTTTGAATAATAGAACATTATGAGGTCATTTTTTATGTTAAAGTTAGTAATGGTTCATGGGTATGTTCGGCAACTTGATTTTCTTCTGGGTTAGGTTAAAATTTTAAAGAGTAAATTACTTTTAGCATCTTATAGTTTCGTTATTTTTTCAATTTGCAACCAAGTTGTCGAATATTACACTTTACAAGCTTAATCAAAACATATTTTGAAAATCAATGAAAAAATAATAATGCTCTCATATATATTAAAGCATGGAAGCTAACCACCACCACCACACAACTCGTTATATCTCTTCATGCTAACCTTTTCTTCTCTATCATCTCTTTCTATAAAAAATCACAGCCTCCCTCCTAAAAAGTTATTCCTTTACTTATAGTTAATCAAACTCATTTTCTCCAAACCCACAGCCTGTGATAACAATTATTCTCTCTTATAATAACAAACCTAACCACCACCCAAAAAAAATATTTTACCCCCTGTAGCCATAGATTTCAAATGTGATAACAATCTGTCGAATGACATCATTGAGACAAGGGTATAAACCACCACAAGTAACAATTGTTGCCTTTACACTAGTTTGGAGTATATTTTCTCTTGAGACCCAACTCTGAGGATCTATTGTTCGACCCAAGTACAATTGGGATCCACGTACTCTTTTCCAACATAAGTAAATGATGAGTAAAGTATGACCTTAAGAAACACTTTTTCATTATTATTTATGTATCCATGTCATTCCTCATCAGATGGATAACCACCAACGAAATATTCCACCGCAAGAGTTCTCAATTTTAGATAAAGTGTAGAGGGAATTGAGCATGCATAAGAAAAGATAAAAGTGATATGAGGAATATTGAATCGTCTTTTAAAATTTTTTTGGTTCTTTGTTTTCCAATTAGAATAGTTGAAAATCAATCTTTTTTTTTCAAATATGTGTAGCCAAAATGCCAAGATTTCTTGATTTGGGAGGATTTGAGTTTGGTGGCTATGTTGGAGACAGGGGGGATTAAAAAATAATAGGGGCTATAATTTTCGGACTTTTTTTTACAAGACTGCGTTTTGGAAACAAAAATTTTTAGTCATTATTTTAAAGTTAGTACGGGCCTACTAGAAACTTGGCCTTCTTTTGAATTAGGTCATAATTCTGAAGGGTAAATTACTCTTAGCATTGTTTTGGTTATTTTTCTTCACTTTACAACCAGGTTTTTTTAATATTACACAACGTTAGCAAAGTAGATTTTGAAAATCAATGAAAAGACAATAAATTAAAGCATGAAAGATAATCATTATCACACAACTCATTCTCTCTTTTCACGTTAACCTTCTCTCCTCTCTCACCTGTCTCTAAAAAAAATCACAACCTCTCTCTCAAAAAATTACTCTCATAATCACAATCAACCAACTCATCTTCTTCAAACCCATGACCTGTGACAACAACCATTCTCTCTTATAACAGCAGACCTATTATTCAACTCAAGTACAATTGGGATCAATGTACCCATATCTAGTATATGTAGATAATGAGTAGAGCATGACCTTAAGAAGCATCGTTTCATTATCATTTATGTATCTGTCATTCCTCATCATATGAATAACCACCAACAAAATATTCCATCATAGAAGTTAGACAAAGTGTGGAGGAAATTGAGCATGCATAAGAAAAGATATAAGTGATAAGAGGAATATTAAATCATCTTTCAAAATCGCTTTGGTTCTTTGTTTTCTAATTAGGATAGTTAAAAATCAATATCTTTTTTCCTAATATGTGTAGCCAAAATGCCAATATTTCTTGATTTGAGAGATTTGGGTTTGGTGGCTATGTTGGAGAGAGAGAGAGAGGAAAAAAAGATTAAAAA
>Ga0307515_10009453_pt1 | contig 18841 bp, 18 predicted proteins | sample 17_EM_MG_FD_194513 | JGI IMG/M metagenome (GOLD analysis project Ga0307515, IMG submission 194513) | Populus trichocarpa ectomycorrhiza microbial communities from riparian zone in the Pacific Northwest, United States - 17_EM | ecosystem: Host-associated > Plants > Roots > Unclassified | place...
ATCCACCCCAGTCGCCAGCTCCTCCAAAGCGAAGAAGCCTGACCTTTCGGACGTCTTAGGACCTGATGGACGACTTTTGCCTGAGGAGAAGGAACGTAGGAAGAAGAACAACCTCTGTCTCATCTGCGCCTCAAAAGATCACTTTTCCAACAAGTGCCCATCTCGCAAAACCCCTGCAAAGGCGCGTGCCACCAACTTAGAGCCCCTAGTCGAAGACAACGAGCAGGATTTCCCTTCCTCCTCTGAAGATGAGTCTTCAGAGCTCCCAAACTGAGCGCTTCGTCCGCTGACGCGCCGGACCCTCCAAGCGTGTCCTCCTCTAGCGTTTCGGCCATGCTCAAGCGGGTATACCTCAACGCTGCAATGCCTCATACGAATTCAGCCTTAATTATCGATCTCCATACAGAAAACTCAAAACCCATACGCACTCTCATTGATTCCGGCTCTTCTCACTGTTTCATCGACTCCCGATTTGCCATCTCAAATAATTTCAAGCTTGAAAATCTCAATACTCCGCTCCGTCTATCTCTTTTCGATGGCTCTATTTCCTCTCATGGACTCGTAGTCCAATATACCACTCTCCTCGTCCGCCTGCCCTGCGGGGCACAGCACTCCATCCGCTTCCTCCTGACCATGTTGGACCGCTCTGCCTCAGCCGTGCTGGGTTACTCCTGGTTATTCCGACATAATCTGTCGATTGACTGGTCAACCAAGAAGATTACAATCCACACCGCTGACGCGAGTAGCCCGCCCGCCGATGCCTTGCCATCGACACTTCCATGCGCGATCTCCGAGCTGGAACCTCCATCTCTGACTCCAGCTACAGCAGGTTCTCCTCCCGCCTCGCTGACTCCCAAACCGACCCTGTCTGCCGAGCTATGTGCTGCCGCGGCACGGATTCCGGTATCTTTCATTCGAGCGGCTGCGCTCGCTTTCCTCAATCGCCTCCCAAGTTCTCACCCACAGTCAGTAGTCTTATCAGGTATCATCGAACCCGAATCTTGCATCGCTCGCACTGTCGTCCCCACTCCCAGCTCTCCCCATGTGGACGACAAACTTGCGACCGAGTTCACCGGACTTCGTCCTCAAGTACTGATCGATTATCACGATTACCTCAACATATTCAGCAAACAGAAAGGCACTACACTACCGCCTCGCCAGTCCCACAATCACCATATCAACCTTGAGGACAACGCTTCACCTCCTTTCGGTCCGATATACTCCCTCTCGGAGGTCGAACAGCTGGCCTTATGTGAGTTCTTGGACGAGAATCTCAAGAACCAGTTCATTCGACCCTCCCAGTCTTCTGCCGGCGCGCCCGTTCTATTCATCAAGAAGAAGGACGGCTCACTTAGGCTCGCAGTGGATTACCGTGGCCTTAACAAGATTACGAAGAAGGATAGGTACCCTCTCCCGCTTATCCCCGATCTCCTAGACCGCCTTCGTTCAGCCTGCGTATTCACCAAACTAGACCTTCGTGGCATGTACAACCTTGTGCGAATAGCCGATGGAGACGAATGGAAGACTGCTTTCCGTACACATTACAGGTCATATGAGTTTCAAGTCATGCACTACGGCCTTACGAACGCCCCGGCCTCCTTTCAGCGTTTCATGAACGACATCTTCAAGGACCTGCTGGACATGTGCGTAGTTGTCTACTTAGACGACATCCTTATTTACTCAGATAACCCTGACAAGCACCTCCCCCATGTCCGCAAGGTTCTCCGACGCCTTCGCGCCCATAACCTCTATGCCAAGATCGAGAAATGCGCCTTCGGCGTCGACACGACCGACTTCCTTGGATTCATCGTTGGCCCAGAAGGCCTTCGTATGGACGATTCGAAGATTCAGGTCATCCGCAACTGGCCAACCCCTCGCAAGGTCAAGGATGTTCAGTCGTTCTTAGGCTTCGCCAACTTTTACCGCCGATTCATCTTCTCCTACTCCGATATCATTATTCCTCTTACTTGCCTCACTCGTAAGGACACCCGATGGGTATGGTCCCCACTCTGCGAAGATGCATTCCAGCTCCTCAAAGTCGCTTTCACCTCAGCTCCCATCCTCCACCACTTCGATCCATCGCTACCACCTGTCGTCGAAACGGATGTGTCTGATTATGCCATCGCCGGCATCTTCTCGGTACGTACGTACGGACGACAGCGAGATCCACCCCGTAGCTTTTTACAGTCATACATTATCTGGAGCCGAACTCAATTATGATACGCATGACAAGGAGCTGTTAGCTGTCTTCGAGGCCTTCAAAACGTGGCGACACTACCTCGAATCGCCACATCACACTATCGACGTTGTTACAGATCACAAAAACTTGGAGTACTTCTCGATGACCAAGGTTCTTACGAGGCGTCAAGCCCGGTGGTCTGAGTACCTCTTCGCCTTTAATATGGTAATCCGCTTTAGGCCTGGAAAGCTTGGGGAAAACCCCAATTCCCTTACTCGCCGTACAGACCTCTACCTTAAGAAGGGGGATAGGGACTTCACACTAGCGAATCCGCAGAATTTGCGCCCCATTTTCACGCATGAACAGCTCGCCATTTCGCTATGCGCCACTCGATTGCGCCCGATTGCGTCCGACACAGCGGCTCTCATCAATGCCTCCATCCCCATACTCGATATCTCGACCCTCGTTGAAGATATCAAGGCCGGATACGCTGCCGATCCCCTTGCCAGTAGGGAAGTCGACCTTTGCCTCAAGGACATGCCCTCCCCGCGATACTCCTTATCTCCTTCAGGTCTTCTCCTCCTAGACCGCCACGTGTATGTCCCGGACTACCACCCCGAGCAAGGTAACATTCGCACTCGTGTCCTCCAGCAAAAGCACGACCACCCAACGGCCGGACACTTCGGCTTCAACAAGACCTTGGAGCTCTTATGACACGATTATGTGTGGCCCAGCATACGATCCGACTGCAAGAAGTTCGTCGAGCAGTGCGTCTTATGCGCCCGCAACAAGCCCTCTCACCATCGGCCCTACGGCCTTCTACAACCCCTGCCGATCCCGGAGAGACCTTGGCATTCTATTAGTATGGACTTTATCGAACAACTCCCTCCTTCCAATGGCTTTACCGCGATCCTGGTCATCATTGACAGGCTCTCGAAGGAAAGTGTTTTCATTCCTACTGTCGATACAGCTACTGCTATCGATGTAGCAGATGCCTTCGTCACACACGTATTCTCCAAACACGGCATTCCCTTACACGTTTCTTCTGACCGCGGATCCGAATTTACTTCTCATTTCTTTCACTCACTCGGTTCCCTCCTTCGAATGCGACTCTATTTCACCTCAGGTCACCACCCGGCAGCTAACGGTCAAGTGGAACGAATCAACAGCACCCTAGAACAGTACCTACGGATCTACTGCAACTACGAGCAAGACAACTGGTTGAAACTTCTACCCTTGGCTGAGTTCGCCTACAACAACGCGCCTCATGCTTCCACAGGAGTTTCTCCGTTCTTCGCTACCTGTGGTTACGATCCACTGATCGCTGTGTACCCAGACAGAGGTTACCGATCTTCGAGCCCGGCACTTTGCTATCAACTTCGACGAAGTACACAAGTTCCTACGCGATCGTATGCAAGACGCTCAAGATACTATGATGCGCTACACCAACCAAGATCGCCTAGAACCTCCACCGTTCCGCATAGGAGACTGCGCGTATGTTCGCACTGATCACATTCGGACCAACAGGACTGCAAGAAAGCTAGCTGAACGAAAGATCGGCCCCTTCCCTATCGTCTCTCAGCCCTCCGCCATGTCCTTCATGCTTCACCTCCCCGGCATGATCTGAATCCATCCCGTGTTCCACGTCTCACAGCTCGAACCCAAACACCTAAACACCTTTACCGATCGCGAACAACCGCCTCCTCCTCCGCTCATCATCGACGGGCAGCCCGAGTACCTCATCGAACGCCTCATAGATTCGAAGTACAATCATACCCGACGCAGGTGTCAGCTCTCTTACCATGTCAAGTGGGTCGGATACCCCATCTCCAACGCTCCGTCGGACTGGATACTTGCCGACACTTTCGACGATGCCACTGGGAAACTCCTCACTGAGGCTTATCACTCGCAATTTCCACTCAAGCCCAGTCCAGAGAAATTAGCTGTAGATTTCGAGCGGAGACAATTATGAGCACATTATGAGATTACGAGCTAGGTCCCCCATTTCCAAAGTTCTCCTCCTCGACTACCTCATCCCCATCTCGATTCAGGTGTTGCCTTCAGGAGCCATCATGTCATCGATATCAACGTCATATTTGTAGTGTTCGGAGCCGTTGGATGACATTGTTGGTTTAACGTTCACCTCAGCCCTTCGCTTTTTATGCACTCAAGTTCCGCTCGTGATTCTCTCTCTCGAGGGCTCGCTTGCAGTTGGGGGACACTGTTAGGATTGCATCCACCAGAGCCGATCGCCTCTCAGCACCAAGTCATCTCTGCTCGAGAACACCGACAACCCTTCACACGCTCCGCTCCACTTAGGCACTCGATTGCCCGACTTACCCGATCCACTTATCGACCTGAGCGCCACATGATGTCGTATCAACCCGTGCCGACTCAAACACTTTGCAACCACTTGGCAATCTGGCTGCCCACACGGAGCCCGATCTCATTCAGGCTAATCGGATACAGAACAGAGGTCACTGGTATTATCACATGTATTCATTTCGCTTCTTTCCGCTTCCCTTCGCTGCTTTCATTTTAGTTAGTTCTGCTTTACTCCCCACATTTCCATATACATGCCTCTTTTCCCCACTGCCCCGCGTTCTCTTCGATTCTCCTCATGGTCATTGCTCCACAATGCTCCTGCCTCCTCTTCCTGTACTTTCCGATCTGTTTCGTTCTCTCATGGGCTCCGTACTTCGAAAGCTCTTTGTTCATCCGACAGGTTTCATAGCTCTGTATTTAAGACCCCTGTATACGTCCTAGAGACCTCGGTCAGATTATCGAATTGGACTCACCTTTTCCTCGCTTTATCTCTCCGTTGTGACACAAGTCCTCTATTCCTTTTCAGTATCCCTCTAGGCCCTAGCAGTCCTGAAAGCAATACTCTCAGGGACACCTCTAGCCCCGTTCACCTGTCCTAACAGGGCATACCGCCCAAGTGTGGTCCATTGCTTACTCTCCGGATGGGCAGCATATCGTTTCTGGGTCTGTGGACAAAACCATTCGAATCTGGAATGCCAAGACTAGTGCTGCAGTTGGCGAGCCCCTTGAGGGGCATATGAAGGATGTGTGGTCCATTGCTTACTCTCCCGATGGGCAGCACATTATCTCTGGATCTGCTGATGGTACCATTCGGGTCTGGGATGCAAAGACTCGAGCCTCACTTGGCAGGCCTCTAAACGGGCATTCCTTAAGTGTCTGGTCAATTGCTACCTCCCCTCATGGCCGGCATGTTGCCTCTGGATCTCGTGACAACACCATACATGTGTGGGACTTATTTTCTCATATTTCTACCCAAAATTCCTCAATGTATCCTCAGCCAGGCAGAGATGGTTGGATCAGAGACTCAGAACAAGGCTTAATGTATTGGGTGCCCCCAGACTGCCGTGCATATCTTCATTCACCTGCTCTATTGACCATCCACCTGACCTCTCATACTTGATCAGTTTCTCTCATTTTTGAGGACTTTGCCTTTGGAACCGCTTGGACCCAAATTTACAACAATGAATAACCCCTCCTTCCTTTGAACCTCGTGCTCATAGATAGGTACAAAGGTTACCCTTTGATTATTGCCATTTCAGCTCCTGCTTCCTTAGGTCTCTCAATTTACTGCATATAGGCATCCAACAGGTTCTTCTCCATGTATAAGGTCAGACATGAAGAATTTATTACACACTTTCCTCGCCTATGATGTACAAATAGGGGCCTTGTTGGAACAAGCTGAACCCGTTGAGGATCGCCCCGAGCTCGGCGTGGTCTTGCGAGTACTCTAGATGGAGAGAGAGAACAAACTGAATCCCAAGGAACAGCCTCGCAGGTTTACAGTGGACTAACCAGACCAGCGCTTCATGGTCCGTCGGGTGACCTTCTCCATATTCCCGCCCAAATGGCTGGAAATTTTGTTTGTGAACATCTCGGAATCCAGGAACCGCTGATCTGGTACACGTAGCGAGTGAGCGGACGAAGGAGAAGGAAGCGCCGCGTAGGCTGGGGACATGTCGAGTTCCTTTGGGTTGTGTGTTGGGGCTTTGAGAATGTTTTTGGGTACTAGCGAGAGGGGAAGGGAATGAAGTACCTCGATCTGCGAAACGTCAGCATACGTGTCGAGCTGGATCATGAGGACGCACCCAGGACGCCTCGCCGTCGAGGAAGCGGTGGAACACGTGCTCGTTGGAGAGGATAGGATGCTTTGCGATGCGGTTCAGGAAGGCCTGGAGCATGCGCTGCGAGGTCATTGTCATATCCTCCATTGCCTTTGACTGCTCGATTGCATAATCGCCAATACTCTGCTTTGAAGGGATAGGGGGGATGATGAGGGTTGGGTAGAGATTAGTGAGACCTGGGCGGAGGGATTCAAACTCAGAGTAGAGACGACGCGCGTCCGAAGTGTAAGAGTCCGATTTCTCTTCAACCTTGTTTCTTACTGTGACGTCCGAGCACAGTCGAATCCCTTTATTACTGAAAGAGATAAGCGTGTACTAGTTGAACGTGCGATGGCAAGAGTATTGTGGTAGAGGAGTAAAATCGAATGGGTACAGGGCTGATAAGCGACAGGGTTATATACGAGGAAGCGGTGTTAGGTAATTGGATAAGAGGATAACCGCAAGCGAGCCCTTACACGAAGCCTGTGGTGGATGTCAGTAGCTGACCATCCGGGACATGCAAAAGGAGGAGCACAACGGAGCACAGCATAATAGAACTTGGCTTGTCGTACCCGGTTCTGCCAAGAAGATAGCGATCGAGGCCCCCTTCGCGTTTCTGAAGGGGGATGCCCCCGCGAGGGGTCGTTTAAGCTGCGCAATACGTACTATGTGAATGCGCATGCGAATGTGACAATGTTGTGGTGAGACGTATTTCCGTTGGCCGTGGCTTGCGTGTGACATAATGTGCGCAGGAGGTTCTACAACTTGCAACTGGAATGTGACCTACTCCTGTGCGAATCACGTATGCAATGTAGACAGACGACGTGTGATCAGTCATCTTGAGGGCGTCGATAATCTGTTTGGGCGGTAAGCATGCCGCACGGTGTGGCTGGTTGACGTAGTCTTCACCTGAATATCTGCATCATCTCCGGAGTGCAAATATTCGTCTCTGGAGCAGCAGAATCCCGTTTTCGGCTGTAGACCTGGGTACTGTCTGTGCTGTGGCTGTCGAACGGGCGGCGGCAGGGGTTCCCGCTCCCGCTCGTCGTCATCCAGCACCGTCGTCGTCGATAGTGTTGGTACCGGCGGTGACGGCGGTGACGACGGTGACTGCAGGTGGTCGTTATCTTCTCCGAATGGGTTAGCGTCTTCAAAGTCGGACATGTTCAAGTGGCCTTTTGCTTTGTCTTCTGCTTGTTGGCAGAGGACTTTCCGGCCTCTCCTTGTTTCCCTCGTTTCCCTCGTTGCGGCTCTCGTTGCAGCTCTCGTTGGCGTATCGCAATGACGAATGATACCCCGACTCGCAGATTGTCGCGGTTTGAATATTAATTTTCTACTTTTTTATCCCACTTGTCGTACGTTTTACCCTGCGCAAACGGCCGTCGCGTCTTTACGCGCTCCGAGCCCATTCGATTCACGTCTCCACGGCTCCGGCTTGCATCACAATTCTCGGATTTCCGACGCGTCAGCCAAGGGTGTATGTGGGAAACAAGGGCACCACCGTCGTGCTCACACAGCCGTTGGGCACGAGTCAGCGCTTCAACCTTTAGGGGTAGATGAAGTTCTATCTGATTATGCGAGTTTGGACGGCGTTCCCCCAGGAGAGAGCTTACAGCGGGCGGAATCATGTCAAAATACTGGCACGCTCGATACCAATCCCAACTGCGGTTTGGCTGCTTATTCAGAGGTAGTAGTTCCTCACAATCGATCCCTTGGCGCCTCTGACCGCATCCCTCTAGAACTCGTTCGATTGGCACGTCCATGACAGGCGCAAACGCCTCTACAACCGCCTCTGCCGCACCCTCCGCGCTCCTACCAATACACACTCCAATATCTCATCCTTCTTGCAATCCTTCGTCGGCCTTGTACCCTCGCACCACCCGTCACCCTCCTCGAATCCGACCTCGCCCTTCGCTTCATCCGGCATCTGATCAGACTACGCCAGCCCACTCTCGCAAGGCATGTGCCCAACACTCTCCGCAACCTCCGCGCGCGCATGCCCATCGTATCCCTCGCAAACCTATGTATGCTCGCCGTGGTTCGGCGCCAAGCAGCACTCACGCTCCGGTTGTGTCAGCGGATCTCAAAGCAACTCGAGGAAGAGCTTCCATCATACGTATCTACCAATTCACCAGAGGATTTGGATAGATGGCGCGCCCATCAGGCGCAGGTCCTCGTACGATTGATCCACGTCTGCGCAGAGAGGCGGTACTGCGACGCGATTATCAGTTTGGGTCGAGTGCTTTTTGACCCACAAATGGGCATTGAGGTGGGTATGCCGACGTACCGCGCATTCCTTTGCACCACCTTTGCGTTCTACGACCCCGCTACGATCGTAAAGGAGGAGCAGCTGACCCACCTTTGCTGTGTATCAAATACTATTCACTGGACCCAGGCCGTGCTAAGCGCCGCGTCCGTGTCCCGAAATACAGGCCAGTTTGGTGCAAACATTGTGGTGCTCCTCCATGGACTTGGGAAGATCATACATCAGCACACACTGGGGCACGTTCGCCTCCCCGCTGCGATGTGGAACTCGCTCGCGGGAATCCTTAACTCCTTATCAAACGCATCAAAATGTGCGGGGGAGATTGAGCCCGCTTTCGCATGGGCGGAGTTATATCTCCAAATTGGAGAAGGGCGGCTGGTGCTTACGTCGAAGACTAAGCGCGTGCGTGTGCGGAGTCCCATCATGAAGGCGCCGTATTGGAAGCCCTTCACTCACCCGCCTGAGACGAGAGATATTCTTGAAGATGTTACGGAGCTTGTTCGAGGTGCTTATGAACGTGCAATGGAATTGTTAAGCGAATGGGAGCAGGTGTTCAACCCATTGACGCTGAGGTACGTACATCCTCTCGCTCAAAAGGACAAATCCTCCGAATACGTGCACGGGTTATCCTGATATCCTATTCTAGGCCGTCTCGCAATAGCGGGCAGCGCCCCATGGATCCTTTTATGCGATTTTGCAGCAAATTCTCGCCCTGCGTTCAAATTCATTCAAGGAGCACGACGAAAACCGCGTCTCAGAGTCATCTACGACGGTTATACCATATTGCACGTGCAGAAAACAACCTGACGCGTTGATTCGAAGCCACCCTTATCCGCGACATCTTGCACTGTTTAGGCATAACTACCGCATTCGATGCGCTCTCTGCTAGCAATGATGGCGAGGACGAAATGACAAAGTCCCCTGCGCTGAGCCGTCCCCACGGTTTCTCGGCTTTGGAAGCGCTCACTGGGGTTCATGATCAGGTATTCCCGCTGGGATGGATTTGCCACTGTGGGACAAGCCGAAGGGGAAGGCCAAGGGGAGGGACTAAATGCGTGGTTTAGATTGTTTAGGGGGATACTGGAGAATGCATCAAAGGAGATCGTCCTCCCGCATGCGCATTGGCAAAGATTCACGTTGAGAACCGATGAGGAGAATCAATTGTTCAAGTTGCTCGTTGTGCAGCGTGTCCTGCCTCGTGGTTTCATATTGCAGACGCTTCGGGTTGCACTGGGACTGCCCTACCGCTCGCCCAAAACCGAGACTTGCAGTCGAACGGTACAGTCTCTACCCGATCGGGTCACCGCAACTGTGGAGGAATCGGAATTGGAGGTGTCCAGGGATGCATTGGATTACTTTGCCATCGGAAGTGGAACTCATCCTGGGGAGGTGCCAAAGCTCATCGCTTGTCACGCTCCGTATCCGCCGTGACATTTCCAGCCTCACGGAAATGGTCCGGCGCATCGCCTTCCCCTCTTCCCCTTGAGGCAGCGCGATGGCCCTGCTACTCGGTCTGCGGAGACCTCACCCTATCCCTTCTAGCCTAGTTCCTCGTCAACCCATTTCCAATCATTTCTTTTATTTCTTTTAATTTAACACTCGTGTACCCCGTAGCTAGCCCCTCGGTTTGAGGATCGACTAGAGTACCAGGCCCCCATCCTCAATCCTTCTCCTTCATCCTTAAGTCCATCTCCGACGACGACTGGTCATCATTGGTAGTCAACGGTACTGTACGGTATGCCCGACCTTGGCCCCGACGTCCACCTCCAACCGGACACGGCTTCGACATTGCTGCACAGACCTGGCCTGGCAATGCGGTACGGATCGACGAGTGGCAGGACCATACAGCCTCTCGTTGAGAGGTTGAGGGTATTGGCCGATAAGGTTGATGACGATCAGTGTGTCAACCCCCCGTTCCGTTCGGAACACCGAAACGCCACGAGTCTGGCACGTGGCAGAGAAAGCGTTTCATCCGCGGATAATATATGAAAGGGGTGAAACACGAGGACGGGTCAATAACATTAAATGAAGGGGACCCAAGTTATCGGCGGTCAGTGTGTCATTGCAATGGTGACGCTTGAACGTGAGTAGATACCTGTGGGTATTATTTTGCTGTCAAGAAGATCCTTGGGCCGGTTTGTCATCATCTGGACCTGCTTCCTGTGCTTCCCGCATCCGCTTGCCGAGTATTTTGGCGCTAACCTGTATAGAATATGTAATAGCGAGAATGAGTTGTAATCTGGATACTATAGGAAGGAGATCGGGGCTCTCAATTAAGGTATTGGCGGCAACTGAATTGAAGCTGTTCCGCCTTCACGGGCGAAGGGAAGACACGGGAAATACCCACATTACGAATATGGAGGTCGGCACGATCCACTCCAAACTTCTTGGCTCGTCTGTAATGTTCCAACGCGGGTTCTAAGTGGCCACCTGAGTTGGACAGGTTCGGACAAGTCAGTTCCCAATAATCACTCCGCCTCCCACTACCGTGTTGCGGTGGTAAATATCACTAACAAGCTTCGAGGACCGCTGCAAAGTTGTAGGCAATCTCTGCGTCGTCTGGTGCCAGGGAGGCGGCAGTTCTGTGAACGGATAGACCCCACGAGACGCCACGGGTTGTCAGTATACCTTCATGCAATTATACATGTGTCATAGAGTCACATCGAGTCACATTATAATGGGAAGCCAAGCTCAACGTGGTGCCTAAAGATCGCCCAGATGCTAAAACCCCGGCGGAATTCCCGAGGAGCGTCCCTCGGCGTGCCACTCCGTTAAGAATACTATTCATACGAAGACGAGTGTTTGAGACGGCCAACGGCCGAGCAGCGCCTTCCCTCTGCGGACCACAAATATTAACGACCTCCAAGGACGGGCACCATGGAAGGAATGTTGGAATTTGCAATGAAAGAAAGAAATGAGGGAACAGCGTAACTCGAGTAGAATGGATCGACTGACCGAAGGTGGAGCAGGGCCAGGTCGGGTCGAGGAGGTGACATGATGTAAGCGCTTGCTAGATCTGATAGTATTCTTTTTGGGGGGGAGGGGGTATTAGTGATCTATGCGGAGCGAGAACACTTCCAGGGGATCAGACACGGCCGTTGCATGACAGACAAGTGAAAAGTCTCGACCGAATGCCATCAACCCTAAAATATGTGTTTTCTAAGACTACGCACTTGTGTGAGCATCGGGAGAGTCTGGCTGAAGTTTAATTGCTTCTTTCCATGCGTCGACCGACTCGGAAAAATGCTCTGAGAAACGATGAGTGACGTCCATATGTGGTATTGATTCAATCCGGTGTTCAGGATCCAAACGTCATCAAAGGGGCACGCATTGATTTGCTCTGATCATGCGAAAAAGTCAACGTACTGAGGTGATAGTGCGCGACGCCAAGATTGAAGAGACTGGACGCTGTCCTTTTGATGTTCACACTCCGTTGGCAGAGTGCCAGTGCTGCTCCTGCATTACCTTTGGTAATAGGAGAAGGACCGAACCGAATGTCAGGGTTTGGGGCATAAGGGGTACTCTCTTGCGGTACAGACATCCTTCAAGCTTACGGGTGCCATCTTCGAGAGTTTGGAGAGCTTCGGTTTCTGCCGGATCCGTTGCGAACGAGTGGCTGGAGGAAGAGGAAGCATTCCCTGGCATCAAGAATATTGGGCGGAACATCATGGATGGTTCCAGTTATGATGATACAGATATCTACGTACGACACGGTGGGGGACGTGGGTGACTGTTGAGACGGTACGAGCCGCTTGCCATGTCCAGGTGAAGGGGTAGTGCGCCATAGGAACACAACAGGACGGGTTCTTAGCGTAATAGGCATTGCTCTACAGAGCTTCAAAGCCATGCCAATGACGCCGACGATGAGCAAATACGATGGCTGGGACCAAGTTGATTTGCGAGCATATTTCATTTTCGTTTTCTTGCTACTTGCCACCCTCCGCTACAAAAAAAACTCCTGCAAAAGATGAGCTTTCTCGATTTCCAGCGGGATAAACGTGCAAAGGCACCCACAGAGTTCAAGACTCGTCCTCTGTCATCTCTGCTGTCCCTGTCGTGCACGCCGACCCTCAGCGACAGGCCAGCAAGTCGAGGTCGTGACAGCCAATGACGTGCTTGCGGGCGGACTTGATGCGACACGGCTACACCCTCTTGCTGGTAAAGGGGAACTCGACTACCTACTCCTCGATGACGACAGGCTCAACTCTCTACCAGGGGCCCAGACGGCCCTCCCTTCGCGTGGCTGGACTGACGATCTCTGTTATGGCACTGGAACAACATATTTAACTGGTAAGCCCGTTTCTTAGACAATCGCGCTTCACTGCGCTTACCCCTTAGGTTCGTGTTTGCGGTGTTCATTCAGCCACACGTTAGTTCTATGTACTGATGTACCCCGACTCGTTTCTATACTGTTGGAATTCGTTTGTGGTTCGCAGGCCTGGGTGTCGGTGGTCTGTGGGGTTTACGAGAAGGCGCTGCTCGGTCGTTGGCCGTCTCAAACACTCGTCTTCGTCTGAATAGTATTCTTAACGAAGTGACACGGCAAGGGGCGCTCCTCGGGAATTCCGCTGGGGTTTTAGGTAGGCTTGCTCCAGTTCACCATCTGGGCCATCTTTTAGGCACCATGTTGAGCTTGGCTTCCCTGATCATCTTTCTCGTTAGCGCTTATCTATAACATTGTCAACTCTTCTGTTGATTCGTGGCGAGGAAAGCATGATATCTGGGGCGGCATGATCGCGGGTGGTCTCTGTGGGGCGGTATATGAAAGTACAGGTATGAAAACTCTCACACATCCCTCTAACTCGCAATGTGGCCTCTGATCGATCCTTCTCCTCCCATCTGCAGCAGGTGTGAAGCCCGCAATAGCCGCAGCCCACTTTGATGACTGGAGCTGCCGGTATATGGGGCTAGCTTAAATCGGTCCTTCTTTAATGGATCGGTCCTTCTTTAATGGACCGGGAGACTGTTCTAGTTAATGATAATCGGCCGCCCGCCGAGAGCCGGCTTGTGATCATCCGCATGGTTTTGAGGGCAGGTGTACAAATTGGACCATGCTGAAATAATACATTACTTTCTGCTCTGATGGAATTGCCGAGATTGGAAGCCAAGAAGTTCCTGAACTCGTGAAAACCTGCTCCACTCGCTCTGATCTATCAACTTCGCAGGTCTTTCACACGGGATGGCCGATCTCTCCCTCATACGGTGTGAAGAGGTGCTCAATGAATATCTCTTCCTCTTCATATAAAGCTCAACGCGCCGCGAGTAGTCTCCTCACCCTTCGCAGCGCTCCTCGACCCGACCCTCGAGCACTAACCAACCCCTTTCGCTTGAGCCGTGTGAGGCGATCCAATTGCTACCGGCTTTTTCATCATCCCTATTCATTATTTTCACCCCGCAACTGGAAGCTTTGATACTTGGCAACCTTAGCGAGTGAGCTTAACACTCAGTCTCTTGGACCTGCTGTATTAAAGAGAGAGGCGTGCAAGACGAAACACCGTCCATTATCACGTCCCAAGTACACTGACTAGTCACTGGAGCCCTTCCGCCTCTTGTCCCTTCCTTCTCCCTTCGCCGAGCTCGGAGAAAGCATGTCACACCTAAATCCGACAACGGGTGGCACGGCAGATCGTGACCGCATCCCCATACCGAACCTAGCGGCCAACGGTGCCGTGCCTTCTCGAGGGTCAGAAAACGGCGGTAGGTGTCTACCGACTTGTCAATGCTTGAATTCACGGTCTGATGAGGAAATACCCTTTCGACAGGCCACCCGAGTGTTGCAGGGATCCCTGTCTTTACAAGCTATTCAAGACAGCTCGGCGACAGGTATACAGTCAAACCCACTCCTTCGGTCCGTCTCGCACCCTCTAACCCCGCCCCCCAGGATGTACCTCCTGCAAATCTTGCAGCAACCCGCAACTGGCGCGGAACATGGTTCCTACGTACTATCGCGACTCCCACTCTCACCCCCACTTGTCCTGCAGTTTATGGTCTTCAACCACGAAGGGGCACAAGTCATTATGTAGGTTTCAAGCTGACGCTACATATAAAGCCACCGCTAATCAGTGCCTGCCTTAATCTCTGCAGAGATGACGAGTTGTACTTCTTCATTGCGCACCTTCAATTGCTTACTGAGGACGCTGTACCCATCCAAGAGCCAACCTCCAACTCCCCTTCTGTGACTTCTTCGCAACAGCTGCTGTATGGCTCCCTCGTTGCGAACCCTCAAGCGTTCTTCGATCAACAGGGCAATCGGGGATACTTCTTTTTGTTCCCTGACGTGAGCCTCCGGGTCCGCGGACGCTATCGATTAGGCATTAACTTGACACGACTTCAGTGAGTTGTGTTCGACTGTTCCTGATCCTTTCATTCTTTGGATCCAGGCCCATTACAGTGTCTGACGCCTCCCAAACACCGGAACTGATTTCTTGGCTCTCAGGACCGACGCAACGGATGCATCGAACTTGCGCATGGTGGGCGGTTCCACGGGATGCCTCGCCCAAGTGGTCACAGATACATTCGAAGTCGTAGAACGGTCGCAATATACCGCTGCGTGTGAGTGACTCTTCATTCACGAACTTTCCGCTCCGGACCCCTCCCCTACAATTACGCTCACGTCAAGCATCACGTGACGTGCGCATGCCAAACACTACATCTCATTTGATTGACGGTTTCATTTTTGAATGTTGCAGCGGTCACAGCCCTCAGTACACACTTTCAGCAACAAGGCGCACGCATTGTTCGACAACCCTGACAACTTGGAGAGAACAATCGCCTCGCGCTATTTCGCCAACGGGGCGCTCCCTAAAACAAAACTCGAACCAGGCAGTCTGGCTGATGGCGACGATACAGTGCCCTTGGCGACGTTGATACCTGAGTTTGCTCCAAAAAAAGGAAAGAAAAAAGAAAAGACAAGAAAAGGACGTGCGGATAGGTCACCACTCATCGCATCCTTATCATTTCCGTTAGATTTTTATAACTTGGGGTTTAGGCAGACTGACACCTATAGAGTGTTATTCTATTCTACTTCATAAATTTGTGATTTGATGGATGGAAGCCAGATAGAGCTTCCATTCCGTATGTCCGCTCTTAGAACTAGTGTGAAAAATCATTTAGAGTTTGCGCGACCTTGTAGGCCCTCTGACTGGTTCATCAGAAGGCGGCGGCCGTTTGACGGCTGCCCCCTGGCTGGCGCCTAGCCGGTGCTCCTCAAGTTGGCCGGGTGCCAGCTGTGGTGGGGAGCACCTGGGTCGTGTTGGTGCTAGGGCACGCCACGGGCACGCTGGGAGCGAGTCTGATGGCTGCGAAGTCTATTCTGAGACCACTTACTTTCCTCCCAACCCTTCCCAACCCGTTGCTCCTGTCCTCGTACAAGCCGCTTATCATGTCCACGTAAGACTACTATAAGGGTAACTCTGGCCAGCAATTCCCTCCCCCAGGTAGGTTCCTCTCGCCATTGTGTGTCACATTGCTCACACACTGCCTGACATTAGGTGGGGGCTATGGAGACCCATCCGGCGTATGCCTTTATTTGCAGGATGCCCACTTCTGCTTTTTCTCACATTTTCCGGAATTCCCAGGGCTACTATTCCCTGTCAGGCCAGTATCCTCAACGGCCTGCCTACGGCCAGCCTCCTCCAGGGCGTACGTCATATATTGTCTCGCCCAAACCCCTCGTATTCACATGACCCGCAGAATACCCCCAACAGCCGTACTGCGGTCAGCCGCCTCCTCAAACAGTAATTGTCAAGGAAAAGTCTGGTGGCATGGGTGGTTGTACGGCGTGGTACGTGTCTTCCTTCCCTTTGGTCACTACGGGGCCGAGTATTGATCACGTTTTGAATAGTCTAGCAGCAGTAAGTTTTAGTCCCAAACAACCCCACGAGGCGTCTGTCAGTCACCCACCCAATTCTGATTAAATTCACATCTGTGCTCTGTGCGCTTCTAGCTCCTTTGCTGCTGCTGTGCTGGAGGTCCGTCTCATTCCGGAGCGTTTGTCCCCCCGCCTTTTACTGACTTCTGCACCACCGCCTTCGCCCCATATAGAGATTTGCGATTGCGTATTTTAGGCGACCAGCGACTCAACGTAGTTCTGGTGTTTGCGAATTCGCTGAAGTCACGTACATGCATCTGCTTTCCTTCGCTGCCCCGACATGTATCGCCATCTGGCATGACCAGTGCTATTTGTCTCCTTTGCGTACTACAACTGCTCTACATATTTCAGTTGCTCTCCCCAGACTGCCCTTTCGTACGCAGCCTGGCAAACGCTCCTCCTCGACCACTTCGAGTCCTCAATGCGGGTTCCTGGGAGGGGGTTGAGGAGGGTCACAGTAGCATTATGCCTCTGGAGGTCGGTCCTGTTTCGTGTGAAGGTGCCCGATTTCAAATGTCTAATGCGCGGATTATACATCGTGGAGATCGCATGAGTAATCCGGCGGTGATTGTTTCGTTGCGACCATGCGAGGGGAGTGGGTTGAACCGCAGCCTTGAATACTCGAACTTTGGCTGTGACCCCTCTAAACTCATCGCAGCACATTCAATCAAGGCCCAGTTGGGCGCGCCATCTATACCCTTCACGGGCCCGGATCCGTTTATCCCTCAACTTGCGAGTTAAGGCGACTGGCACAATAAAAACGTTTGAATTGGGGACACGTGGCCAATACAGAGCTGTCAGAATTGCTTCCGCTCTATCCATGCTGTTAAACATGGCACACTCATGAGCTTACAAAGCTTTTTTGTGGATGTGAGTTAGGGCGGGACTGTGAAACTACAGTTGCTAGCCGCCCTACTCTTTGCTATGGTTGTTAGCTGACCTGCGGCGCCCTATAGAGCAACACCAATGTATTCCAGTGAACATGCGCTGAGTAGTTTAGGCAATTCCCTCTCGTGGGGACAAAAGCAAAAGGAATCGACAAATCAAAGAATTAACGACCACTTCCATCGCACCCGAGGTGAACGAGGGATGATTGATCGTAGTACGATGCTCTAGTGAGTTTGGGAAGTTTCATACATAACAAGTCTATTATCATGACTGAAGTCTAGATACATCCCATCATACCAAATGATGCCTGAATTTTGTGTCACTTAGAGACTGCCATCATCGTGCCAAATTCGAGGCGAAAACGCTCAGCCGTTATGAAACCACCCCCAACTGTATTCCTAAATAAAGCAGTAACCTGTATACATAAGTATCGAATGTTAGATAAACAAGGACGAGAGCGGACGTGCGTGATGAGGTACTCAATCGGACTGCCACCCAGCCTCCAGAATTCCGCAAGCAGACTGATCCAGAGCACCCGCGCTGCCTGCTCAAGCCCTTTCATGCCGGGTTGCCACACCAGGAGGCCCGGAGGCACAAAGAGAGGAAACGGGCAGCGGAGACATAGACTGGGGACGATACTACGTCAGAAAGGCCATCCGGGATACGAACCAAAGTGAACGCTTGCATGGCTATTGGCGACACCTTCAATTGGGTTCGACACACGTGATGAATTTCGAATCCGTCCATGGCGGGCTTGCCAGCGTGACGTCATCTGGTGTGCACCCGCGCTCGACATAATCCTAAAGCAGACTCGAGCCCTCCTAAGATTTTAGAATCAATGAGGATATCAGAGCGTGTGTGCGGCGTGCTGCCGTAAATCCGTTATTCGGCTCCCCGATAGTCTCGGTGTCCATCTCTAATCCGGTTTACGTGTGTTGGAGTGCTATGACTTATCACACTATTACGTACATTGTTTGGTCTCTCTTCTGTATATATTCTGCGCGATGTTTGTCCCACATATATTTACGGTTTGATCCCCCCTTTTTTTCTCGTTCATCAGGTTATGAGCCCGCGCCGTCACTGCGCACCTATCCAGACGTCGAGGAAGGCCCCGTCCGAGCTTGGCACCTCGTTAAACTGCTACGAGCTGGGCAAGTCCTCAATAAACTGCCTTGGTTGCTCACCTTCTAGGGTGGGGACCACCCGAGCTGGGCACGATCTCGATAAAATGCCTTGGTTGCTCCCTTTGGGGGCCGCTACGAGCTGGGCAAGTCCTCGATAAACTGCCTTGGTTGCTCACTTTCGAGGGTGGGGACCATTCGAGCTGGGCACGATCTCGATAAACTGCCTCGGTTGCTCACCTTCTAGGGTGGGGACTGTCTGAGCTGCACCTCGTAAAACTGCTGCTGGGTTGTGCAAGTAGCGCACCTGGCCTGAGCTGCACCTCATAAAACTGCCGCCGAGAACGCGAGCGTGGCACCTCGTTCTGAGCC
>Ga0307515_10009454_pt1 | contig 18840 bp, 8 predicted proteins | sample 17_EM_MG_FD_194513 | JGI IMG/M metagenome (GOLD analysis project Ga0307515, IMG submission 194513) | Populus trichocarpa ectomycorrhiza microbial communities from riparian zone in the Pacific Northwest, United States - 17_EM | ecosystem: Host-associated > Plants > Roots > Unclassified | place...
GGTAGATGATAGATATAGACGCCATTTAACACTATCTACATTAATGTCTTTTAACATAAAAATAAATATCGTTAATGTTTTTCTAATTAAAAAAAATAAACTTTGCTGTAGTTGTTTCAATGTCACCAGTTTGATTTGGTGAGTTTAGATATAATATATATAATTTATAAAAATATAATTTAACTCGAAAAAATCAAAAATTATTTTAAAAAAAATATCAAGACAATAATATCTTGAATTAATGTAAGTTAATTTTTCAAATCTACGATCAAAGTCATGAAACCATGATAACCCAATATAAAACAAATTAAAATATATTAAGAAGTTCAATTCTAAATAAACTCAATGGTTTAATATAAAAATAAACAAAAAATTTATTTATTTTTTTTTAAAATGACATAAGTCAACTCAAGTTAACTCATGAAATACACGACTCGGGTCATAGAATATGATAACACTATATAAAATAAATTAAAACAAATTATGAAATTTAATTTTCAATCAATCTAATATTAAAGGGATGCAATTGAAAATTTTTAATTTTAAAAAAGACACAAAAAAATGATATGAGACAATCGATATTAACTTACCAAACACAAATTGAAATAAATTATGAATTCTAATTTCAAATAAACTCATTATTGGATGATAAAATTAAAAAACAAATACAATAAAATAACTCAAGTTTATTTTTGTTAACCCACAAAACTCGTAACTTGGGTCACGAGACAAATATAACTTTATAGAAAATAAAGCAAAACAAACCATAAAAATTTAATTTATAATAAACTCAATGATGACTTGAGTGGAATTGAAAAAGAAAATACAACAAAAAATAAAATAAAATAAATTTGATTAAATCAGGTTAATCTGTCAAACTCACAACTTGTATCATAAGATTACGATACAAACCGAAATAAATCAGGAAACTTAATTTTCAACAAATCAAATATTTAAGAAGAAAATTAAGGGAAAAAACAGAAATTTAAAAAACAAATGTAAAAAACAATACTATGAATAATATTTTGGAAGGAGATGCATAATAAGAACACCTTCTTTTTTAATTTTTGTTAATAATTAATTAACAACTAATATTCTCCTGGGTTTGTGTGGAATCCAATGGTCCCTGAGGCCCCGAACTTAACTACGTACAACAAAATCACAAATGGGCTTTTTGCTGTGGGAGTTTGCTTTCCACTGACAATGTTTACTCACTTTTTAATGCTCTTTACTGCTTGTTTATTTATTAACAGACTGATGGGCTCGGTCTTGGGCTTGGGCGACTCAAATATTGGGCCAGGCTCGATCCTTTTTTCACGCGAGGGGGCTGCTAAATGCCTCCGCCTTAACCTTCTCTTTAACGTCTTTGCCATATGGGATATGGCAGTGTAATCACTTTCTTTTTTACAGTTTTACACGTAAGCATTTACGTCAGCATTTGTGTAAAAATGAGTTTACGCATATTTTAATTAATCCTATTATTTTTGAATTAATTTTTATTAAATATATTTTAAATTTAATTTAGTTTATTATAAATTATTAATAAATAAATAAAATTTGAATTATAACTCAATTTAAAAAGCCAGACACTAACAATTTAATTTAGGGTGGATAAGTAAAAAAAATAAATGGGCCCTTCCTTCTCGTAACCAATTAAGGTGCAAAGTTACAATTTGGACCAACTATTTAATTGTTTATTTTTGCCTTTATTTCACATTAATAAAAAATGCTTGGGATGGATTTTTATTTTTCTTCATGTTTTGGATTTTATATTATTACCCACTTAGAGTTTTCAAAACGCTATCGTTTTATACTTTGAAAATAAGCTCTTTAATTTTTTTTATTGGCTAAAATCATACACAACCTTTATTTTCTACATTTGGTTGAATAAAATACTTTAATTACTTAAAATTGAATCATATTAATGCCTTCTAGGTAAACTTAAGGGTGATATTAATCCAATTTAAAACAACATAATAACCAAATACTCCTTTAATCGAAACTAATTATATGAAGGATGGTATTTTTCCTTCAACCGAAATCAGAGGATTGATGATAACGGTCACGTTATTTTTCCTTCAACCAAATTTACGAAGTAGAACGACCACTCGAGGCGTCGTTTAGTTTTTGCTTTTAACGGTCACGTTTAAACAGATAAAACTATAAGCCCTCAATTAGGGTTTTTGGGTTCAAAGCGAACAACAATGGTGTTATCAAACAAGAAGCTAAAGCAGAAGCTGAGAGCTGTGAAGGCTGAGGCTTTAGTATCCAAAGTGTCTAATGGACCCGAACGAGATAGCAAAAACGGATCTTTAGGAAACCCAGAGTCGAACTCGCAGCTTCAAGAGCTTCTAGAGGCAGCAAAACAGAGACAAAGATTGTCAAAGAGAGAACAAAGAAGAAAGACTCAATCGTTACAAGGGATTGATAGTGAAAACAAGAGCCAAGCTGGTGATAATGGTGAAGAGGACAAGAAAGTTGAAGACATAAGGGAAGGGGATTTGTTAGTGGGTGAGGACGGTGATGGTGAAAGTAGTGAAAAGAAGATAAAGACGAAGAAGAGGAAGAGAAAGAGGGAGGAGGGAGAGAGTGAAAAGAAGGGTTTAGAGGAAGACGTAGAAGTGAAGGAGGCAAAGAAGGCGAAAAAGAAGAAGAAGAAGAAGAAGAAGAAGACTAAGAAGAAGACGAAGGCAAAAACTGAGGAGGAGAAGGCTGGTGGTGAAGCAGAAGGGGTTGTAGAGGCAGCAAAAGTGGCCGGAGAAAGGTAATATTTTGAAGCATTCCCCTGTAGTTAAATCGGGTTGTTATTCCTGCTTGTGTTTGATTATTGGTGCCCGTTTTCTTCAAATCAGGTTTTTATGTTTTTTCTTTGATTATGGTATTCATAACGTGTTTGGTAATGCAATTGATCAATATTTTGGATAATTTTTTAGTTGGGTTTGAAAATAGGCTGTTGTATTAGGAACAGGGATAAACAAATGGTTCTATTTTAGATTGGATTACACTCTTTATCTACCAACATGATGGTTGTTTTGAATGCTAATTCTGTTTCGTTAATATGTCTAATGCTTTTGCAGTAAAATAAGTGAGGATATTGCTGACAGAGTTTATGTCGGAGGCATTCCATACTATTCGACTGAGGATGACATTCGTAGTTTCTTCGAAGGCTGTGGTACCATAACCGAAGTTGATTGTATGACATTTCCTGACAGTGGGAAGTTTAGGGGAATTGCCATCATTAGTTTCAAGGTATCTACAATCATCTAAATTTAAATTACACTTACTTCAGCCTGGTTATCTATTTCATAATACATTTTAATATTAACTTAAATTTGACTCCAATGTCAACAATGTCATTCCTTAAATATTTTTTGCTCTCTTCTGTGCTTTTACAAGCTAAGGAATCTGAAATTTTGATGACTGGCTAACCTGTTTCCTAATAAACTAAACAATCGCAGTGAACCACAAATTTTGTCCGGTTAATTGTAGTCTCTGGCCAAATTACAGGAATTTTTCTTCTTAAAACAATAGGAAATGGTGGGTTACTGTGAAGGAAGTCACAGCTAAAGATGAAAAATGGATGGAATCAGAGCAATGCTAAGACAACCCTTTGATTAGGCTGAAGGCTGATTCTAGGAAAGGCACCCATGTTAAGATGTTACTGAAATGAAGTTCCAATATTTTGAACTTCGAAAATTTGAAACTTTTCTCCTGAACTAACTTGGTTTCCTTTATTGATTCTACTGCAATTCTTCCTTGCAGACTGAAGCTGCTGCCAAACGAGCCTTGGATCTTGATGGATCTGACATGTGAGTAACTTGTAGATACAATGCTACTTAGCTTTCCATTATCAGTATTCACCCATTCCTCTCATCATGTTCATGAAATTTGTAATACTTTTCAGGGGCGGGTTTTATCTGAAAATTCAGCCTTACAAGACAACTAAAGTCAACAAGGAACCCAATTTTGCACCAGGAATTGTGGAGGGTTACAACAGGATCTATGTTGGAAATTTGTCTTGGGATATAACTGAAGATGACCTGAAGAAATTTTTCTCAGATTGCAAAATATCATCTATACGTTTTGGTATGGACAAGGAAACAGGGGAATTCCGTGGTTATGGCCATGTTGATTTTTCTGACAATGACTCGCTGGTGAAGGCACTAAAGTTGGACCAGCGGATTGTCTGCGGGAGACCCATCAAGATAAGCTGTGCGGTTCCAAAGAAGGGAGGAAAACTCCAGGAAAACCAAAATCAAATAGTTGAAGAAGCAAAAATTCAATCAACTGCTATGCCTATGATTACAAGTGATGAAGTTAATAACGGTGTGCCAAGCATTAGCAGTGGTAAGATTAAGAGGAGGACCTGCTATGAGTGTGGTGAAAAGGGGCATATTTCTACGGCTTGCCCAAAGAAGCTAGCTGCTGATCCAACAGATTCCAATACAAGTTAAATAAGTGGGGATTCTTTTCCCTTTTTTTTTTAATTTGTTTTTTTTTCTTATTTACTCAGCTAGGCAAAGAGTTTTACTTATTTTTTTAAAAAAAAATTTGTTGGAACTCTTTGACGTCTCATCAGTTTGGACGAGTCATAGACGCTAGCTGTTACATTTTTGTATTCCAAGTTCATCTGTTAAATCAGTCGAATTGAATGCCCTGGATCGTTACTCAATGTTTTTTCGTTAAAATTCAATATCAAATTCCGTTGCTCATTTCAGCGCCGCATTGGAAGTCCTTTCTCTGTTTCTGACTTCCTGAAAGGTAGGAAATAGTTGAATGTGACCTGGTTCAAGAGGAATAGCACAGACCCTTAATATTGCTGTGGCAGGAAGCATCAGAAACTCCAGCACGATCACTAATACCCCGAAGGTTGATTTTGTTAATACATGAGCAGTTCTGTGTCTCGTGTTTGAAACTGCAGACAAGTAAATTGTGTTTTTTATCTGGTCTCTGAACGCAGGCTTCTATTTATGCCCAGTCTATAAACCCGATCACAATTCATTGTTTGCGTATTCAAGCTCAACAGGAGTGACCTGCAGCACCCTGCGTCCTGCCCGTTTCGCTTCCTAAATCCCACCAAAATGGTTGGAGCATCCAGATGTTGAACTAGAATCAGGTCTGTAAGGACCATTAACTACTTGGGATGAACTGTAGATATAATAAAACAGCTGTGAGACTGAGGTAAGAGTGACTTGCAAGTCAGGGTATATTTCTTGCTTGGAGCTAGCAGATTCTACAGTCGCCTCCACAGGTCAAGACTTTCGGTTTGGAAATTGTTGTGAACTGTCAAATTTTGTGCCCCTGATTAGCATTTCATTGTTTCACGGGCTAGGCTTTGACTTGTGTCGAAAATGGGGATTTTGTCTTAACCTTCAATCTGGTCCGTGAGCAGATTGTAAGGGATAATGTGCTTGGGAAACATTTTAACTCTTGGCCCTAAATTTAATGACCATTACCCATTTTTTATCCACAGAATTTACCTGATTCTAGTGGCGTCTATTCATTGCCTCATCTACAAATAATCGAACAGCATGAAGGTTGATGCAACTTCTATTTGTTATTCCCATCTCTGTTTGCTAGCAGTTGGTCTACTTGTCTCTATCCAAAATTCCAAGCCCTTCGAGATACTCAAACTTCCATTCTTTCCTCTAAGCTGTTCCCTCTATTGAAGCAAAGACTTGTACATCTTTCTTTGCCTGCCCAAAATTTCCAAAACCTCTACTATTCAAAAGTCAAGATCATTGAATACTATATACTGATCAATAACTCGTCTCCATCTTATATCAAATTCTGTTGGTGCCTCAACCTTTCAACTGGTAGAGTTGCTTCTCTTTATACCTGTAATGGCTACCAATTCCGCAGATAGAAGAGAGTTACTGATGCCAACGAAATATCAAGACAGAGAAAACAATCCAGAAAGAACCAAGATGTTAAACCTACCAAAATCAAAATCCGAGCAGAAAGTAGGTGTTGTTTACTACCTCACACGGAATGGCCAATTTGAGCATCCTCATTTCATGGAAGTCCCTCTCTCTTCTCCCCAAGGACTTCAACTTAAAGGTAGTACTTTTCATTAAGAGAAAAACACACATTTTTTGTGAAATTTTTTCTTAAAAATTTGCAAGCTCAAGATCCCATTAGCACAATAATGTTGAATATAGTACTACTGCTATGTGTGTCTGTTGTATGAATTAATTTCAGCCCTATTTTTTCAGATGTGACAGATAGGCTAAACCATCTCCGAGGTCGGGGCATGGCTATCATGTATTCCTGGTCATCTAAAAGGTAAAATGATCATTCTTTCAGTTACTCTCAGTTTTTTAATTGTAAGAAAACTAAGAAAACAACTATATTGATGTTTCAGACTTTCAGTTCTCTTGATTGCCATCATTTTCCCAGCAATAATGTATGCTTGTGCTGATTTTTTTTTCTTTTTAAAAAATCAGGGGGTACAAAAATGGATTTGTGTGGCAGGACTTGTCCGAAACTGACTATGTACAACCTTGTCATGGCCATGAATACATTCTTAAAGGATCACTACTGCTAGAAACTTCTCTAAGCTTTCGGTCACACAACACAACATCATCAAGAAACTCCACAGTTTTCTCGGACATAATTAGCAGCTCAAGCGAGGACTCAAATTCTCCAGTCATTAGAAGAAAAAACCGTTCATTGACTACATTTGATGAACTTGATGAATACAAAGTTTACAGGGCCAGAATCACTGGAGAAATTGCTAGCAAGGGTACTTCTAACGTGTCAACACACGCGACTGATAAGAGAAGAGTGAGTATTGGAAATGTGAATTTTACTAACAAATCTCATTGATTCAAGGATTGAAGTTTTGAGCATTTGAAAATCGAGGGAAGAAAATATCAATGAGATTAGCATTATTTTTAAAACTAACTTGTTTCCGGTTATCCTTCTCAAGCATGATTGATGGTGGCTTAATAATAATAATAATAATAATTCCTTTTGTTTTGCCAGCATAACAAATAAGTGGATTTAATTAAGAAGGTCAAAGCCCAGTAGAAAACCATAAACAAGGGTCTATTTGGGCTCGGAACAAGCATGATTATAGCAGCACTCCAGCCATGGTCCCAGCTGGTTAGGGAGGAAGGTTATATGGGCTGGGCTCCATCTTTTTCAAATCACCTGTAGTTTCACAGGAGTAACATTTTGTGCCCTTATTTCTTATAAATCACAAACAACATTTTCAATTTGCGTCATCTAAGAGTTTGAAAATACCAAAACATCCTCATTTCCCCCACATACTCTCTCCCTCTCCGTCTCTCCTCATTTTTCTTTATCTTTGTTAACTTTAAAAAACATCATTTCCTCCATCGAATCAACCATCTACCACCACCATCCTAGAGGACGGTAGCTGATGGATTTGCCTTGTGACAGGGCTATGAGGGGCATCTTGGATTATTAAGAATGAGCTGATAGTTTTTTTATAATTCTCTTGAATTTTTGGTGGATGAGAACTTGGAAAATGTTCTGCAATCGAAATAAAAAAGAATCTAAATCTTGCATTTTGATAGAGTCTAACGAGGAAATTTACATGCTGATCAAGATAAAACTGTATGTATTATGTGAGATTAAATTACAAAATATACTTATGTTTAATTATTTGTAATTTATGAAAAGTGGGAATGTAAAGTGTTGTTGTTATGAAACTATAAAAAGAATTTAGAAAATTTATCCATTGATTTTTCTGCTATAAAAGACGAATAACTTTTACCTTCTCCCTTGTCTTTTTGTTTGTTTGTTTTTTCTTTCTATTCACCTTTGCTTATTGTGATTGTTCTGTATGATGCAGCTTTTGATTTATCTCTATGTAGCCTTGGATTTGGTATTTTATCAAGCATGCTAGAGGCAGAATATCCCTTCATTTGGCAAATTGGCCTAAACATCCCCATGAGTTTATTGTTCTTTTGGACATTTTGATGCATGATGATTCGAAAATCACTTGGATGACTGATTGCTTTGTCTCCACTTTTAGGTCCTTTTTTTGAATCAAAGAAATTTGAATCTTTTTTCAAAACATCAAGAAAGACATCCAACTACATCTGCTCCCTTGTGAAGGGAGACCTGCGGGCAAGGCAATCAAACTTCACTGGTTCAAATGGGAAGCCACTGTCTGTAACTGACTAAGTAACTTTTGCTCTCAGGAGCCTCGGCTCTGGCGAATCATTGTCAAACACTGGCGACTTGTTGGGGATCAACCAATCATTTTTTTCTCAAATAACCCGGCGATCTGTGGTAGCAATGGAAGAAAGAGGTCTGCACCATCTTTGCTGGCCTTTCACAGTATCAGAGATTGAAGAGATTAAATCAAATTTTGAGAAAATATGTGGCCTGCCTAATTATTGTGGTTCAATTGACGCTACCCGCATTACCATGACTCTGCAACAGTGGACCGATCAAATGGTGTATGGATTGATCGTGAGAAGAACCACAACATGCTCTTGCAAGCAACAGTGGACCCTGACATGAGATTCTGTGGTGTAATTGTTGGGTACCCAGGTAGTTTAAGTGATGCACTTGTACTGCAGAACTCGAGTTCCCACAAGCTATCTAAGGAAGTGAAAAGGCTAAATGAGGAAAAAATAGAACTTCAAGAAGGAGTGGAGTTGGGGAAGTATAAATTGGGGGCTCAGGTTTTCCCCTATTGCCATGGCTTCTTACTCCTTATCAAAATGCACTCTGGCGAAGTATAACAAGCCACATTCTGCAACTGGAGTTGTAGCACAGATTGCATTAGCTAGGCTGAAGGAAATGTGGAAGATAATTCATGGGGTAATGTGGCTGCCTGGTAAGAATAGGTTGCCAAGGATTATTTTTGTTTGCTGCTTGTTGCACAATATTGTTATTGACATGGAGGATAAGGTGCTTGATGAGCTTCCTTCATCTCATCAACATGACACAGATTACCGGCAACAAATTTGTGAGACTGCCAGCAAGACGGGCATTGTTATGCGAGAGAACTTTCTCTCTACCTTTCTCGAAAATCATCATCTTCAACACTCTCTTCCTCATGAGTTCTGCCATATAGAAAGAGCTGGATGCCCTTTGGTTAATTTGTTTAACAAAAGCTTTTGTGAATCCTATGATGTTAATTCTTATAGGGTAACCAGTTCGAGTTGAATTCAGAAGTTGTTAGTTTGAATAATTAAATTATTTAGATAGTTAACCATGAAATGTTGAGATCGTTAACTTGTTTAAAGATGAGTTTTAACATGTTTTCTATTAAAATTTATTTATTTTTTATTTTAAATTAATATTTTTTAATTTTTTTGAATTATTTTGATGGATTAATATTAAAAATAATTAAAAATAATTTTTTTAATTTTTTTTTTATAAATATTAAATACTTTAAAAAATAATAATATTATATTCTTAAACACACAGAAGGAACAAAATTCTTATAAACAAAAACTTTAAACAATGTTAGATCGATGAGATTTGGGCCAAAAGCCCAAAAAATCTGGCCCGAACCGATACTTAAATTTGAACTGTAAAATAATATAGGATCATGAATGGAAGAGAATCTAACTCATCTCAACAAGAGACTCTGCTTGGGATAGCGATTTTAATCTGAATTTGATGTATATTGACTTGAGTTGAGTAGATGAATATTTTTTAGGTAGTTATTTTATTAGATAAATAATAAATAAAATATAAATATTATAAAATTCAATTTAATTTAACTCAATATATATATATATATATAGAATATATATTTTTTAATATTTTATAAATTATAGATAAATATAAATATATTCTATAAATATATTTATATAATTTAAATATTCATCTTGAGTTATATTTTGATAAGTTTTAGATTGTGTTTGATAATATTTATATTTATCTATAATTTATAAAATATATATATATATATATATATATATATATATATATATAATAGATAATGAATATTTTATATGAATACCTATATTTTATTTAAATTTTTTGAATAACAAATTATAGATAAAAAAATGAATATAAAAAAAATCCAACTCCACTGCTGCCCATTGTCATCCCTACCTCTCCTCTTTCACGACTCAAAAACCCAAAAGAATCTCTAGAGTTTAAAGTAAATAATGCTTGACAAAACGGAAGCAAAGAAACAAGAAATTATGGTTGCTTCTTTTTTTATTGCCTCGACTGCTGCTCTCCGGGTAAAGAAACAGCCTTTGCAGATGCACATAATGACATAACAATAGAAACACGTGTTTGTCTGTGCAATAAATTTTTCTTTCTGGGTTTTTAGTTAGCTTTATGGGTTCATTCTATTAACGGGTTTTTGTTTTTCTGGGTGTTAAAGGGTCCCGTGATGTTGTTACAGACTCTTTCGAGCAGAAGTTTGGATCACCAAACGAAGATAATACTGATGTTGTACAAGAGTGATCCGTAATTAATTGGTTTTCAATTTATTTTTATTTTTTTTAGAATTTTGAAGTTCAAATATTTTGTGTCTGTAAAGAAGCAGGGAATGGTGTGGTTTCGAATTTTGCTTGACTGGGTTGGCAATGTAGTTTTGTGGCCTTTGTAATCTGATTGTTGAAGAACATTTTGGTATATATGAATTGTGGGTAATCGATTTTTGAAATTGTGCAAAGTAGAGGTCTCTTTTCTCAGAGTGGGAGAGGATATAAATTGAAGGAAATGACAATATTATGTATCTTGATTAGTGTTAATGAAAAGCAATTTGACTTCTTGAAGTTGATTGAATTCTCTGCTTTTTAGTGGTCCTTTTCTGATTGCATAATTTGTAGGTTTTTTATTTTGCTATAATTTTTATGCTGACATTAATTTCATTCAGTGGATTAGGATGTCAAACTGCATAGTCACATGAGTTGCCGTAATTGACGTGGGATTTTTATTCAATAGAAGATATTTCCTAGATTTTGAAGGGGTGATCAATCTGCAAGTAAGCATTTTTAGTTAAGTGGATTATGCTTTTTTTTCAAAGAAGTGTTTCAATTGTTTGGAGAAAGTGATATGAATAATATTGAAATTTAGTTGGGTTTGAACTCTTTACTTGTGAATATCAAGTGGAATCTGGAGTTGATATTTAAGTTGTATTAATAGATGGGCATTTTGATCAATATTTATGGTTGTTTTACTTCTAATAATTGGTGTGTTCACGAGCAGATCTATGAGACTCTGAGGTTTTATTCATGGATTGATGTTGAGATGTGACTGCACGGGTCTATGTGTGTCTAAAGATGCAGCCTGTAATGGAGTGGCTTTTACTTTCTTTCTCGTCCACCGCCTGGAATGATGTTCTTTGATTGCTTTCTAATACAGGAGTGATTACAGCAAGTGGATAATCATTAAAATCTTGCAGTACTATTTTGTAGTACAAAGGTACCAGCACTCACTGAGACTGGTTCTGAATGTCAACTTTTGTATCCCAATTATCAAATCCTTGGAAAATGGTTTCTGACTAGACGGTGCTGGAACTGTTAATAGCTGCCTTATAATATTAATCAAACTTAGGCACAATTTTGATCCAGTGTCAAAGATATTTGGGTATGAAGAAGAAAAGTTCAGCAAGTGTTTCAGAACTTTCAGCCAAAAAAGGCCATTAACTTTTGACAGGAAGTTCAACCTCGTAATTTCTACTTATGGAAAATCATGCACCATTAGCATACATAAGCCTTGATTATTATTGTGATTTGGCAGCCTAACATTACCTTCTGTTTTGTTATTTCAAGCCAGGGTCAAATAGGAGAATGGGAGAATAGAATTTTAGAATTAGCAGAATTAGTATATTTCTGATATATCGTAATGCATCATTGGGATCTTAACTTCTGAGTCCAGGCCAAAATGGAGTTACCTGAGGATTCTCATCTGCATGTCTGTTCTTTCGCTTGTGGCTGGTGAATATAATTTATCTCTTGATCACTAGGTAGTTGGGGATCGGTTATCTGAACTTTTTTTCTCTGTTTTATTTTGTTCAGAGCCAAGCTTCTTTCGTGAGCTGTGGTACTAGTTTACCCACAATTTTAATACTGAAATCAGTGTGTCATGATAGCTACTTTGTATGCATTAAGCAGTAAAGTTTTCTCCTGAAGACCATAAATTGGAACAGGATTAGCTCTTACAAATTTGTTATGTCCAACCTTTTCAGGCCTCTGCTTTGCCTATTCTATTTATGTTGTGGTTTTGAAAACCAAGGGACCTTTTGGAGGCAGTGTGCTCCTGAAGACCCTAGATCGGAATATAATTTTCAGGTAACATTTTTATTCATGATTTAGAAGTTATTTTCTCTTTGGCAGATAAGAGCCAGTGGTGTGGTGGATGTGGAAAGCTAGAGCTGCTTCTGAAGAACCCTATACAATGAGAAAGTTGAAAGTATTATCTGGGGTATGTTCTCTGTTAAATATAAAAAAAATAAGAGAGCAGGAGACTAGGATTTCATTGATATTGTATAATGTAATCACACTAATCTAAAGTAATATGATTAACTTAAATACAAAGAGATTATATATAGATTAAACTAAAAAGAAAATTAAAAATATTTTTTTTTTATAATCATCGAGAGTATAGAAAATTAAAAATATTATTCTACTTTTAATAAATAAAACAAAATAATTCTATATTTTTTAATATTCTCGTCATAAAGAAAGTTTAACTTGTTTGAATATGAGCACAAAAAGGAGAAACTTGTTTGAATATGCAGCTAGGTGGCTGCTAATTTAAATATCATCTACGGCAACTGGTATGATGATTTTTTGTAAGTTATTGTAATGCTATTCTTCCATGTCTGACTTCGAGGTTCATGAATGCAACCCCCCTTGTTTTTACCGTGAAAATGTGATCCTTGGGGCACCTGAAAACAATTAGGTATTGTGCTTGCTAGTCGTAGCGAATTTATTAAAGATTAAGCAATGTAAAATGTGAATCACCCTGATTAAAAAACACTCTATATTGTGGTTGCTAGTCTAGTCACCATCTATTGAAAGTCAATACTCCTCTAACCAGCAGTTTGTGACATTACAACCAGCCCGATCACTCCTGGTAACTCTTTTGTTGAACATTGTACTGACTTTAAATGCATTTCTTTGACTTCTGAATTGATTTCTTGTAATGCTTTTAAGTCTATCTACTTCTTTATTTTGATTCTACGATACAATTTATACGGGAAATTGAAAAGAAATTGCACTGGACAACGACAGAATACTACTCTAAGTGTGGCGGCGGTGTGTTTACACGGCCACACCACAAGCTAGATTTCTTGCAACTTTGGCAGCTAAACAGAAATTATCTATCAAAAACGTCACCACTTACTTGATCTTGTGCGCTGTTGCCTTGTTTAATATTATTCTTATCATATCCTTTCGAGGTAGGTGTAAGCACTGACTTGTATATTCATCAAGATAATAATTCAAGTTTGAACTTGGAGCTTGCTGGATATGACTTTTGTTTATTTTACATTTTTTTCTTTCTTTCACGTCATGTATATGCATTGTTTTTCCTGGATATGTACAAGCACCCGTGTAAAACATATCAGTATTTATTTTCTTCAGGAAATATTGGAGTGCACATTTCACACCATCTTTTTATATATATAATTGAATCCATTCTCTTCATTACTGAAACAATAATAGATAATATTTCACTTTGACATTATCGATGATGATCAGCTCATGGTATTTCAATCAGCCCCGCATATCAACCGTTTTCTTGCGATTATTCTTATGGATACGTTTCAAGACAGTATATTCTGGACTTGCAGTGGATTTTCTTATTTCTAAGGGTTGGGGTGGGGTGGGGTATTTTTTTCTTTACACGTGAAGTAAAATTATCATTTTACTGAAAAAAATAAAAGCTTTAGATGTAGAGATATTTTGGTATTTTTATATAATTAAAAGTTTTTAAATAGTAAAAATACTTTCCTTGAAGTTCATAAAATAATTGAGCTGTTGGCAAGGGTGTTTAAGGGTTTTCACTTGCTAAGCTGCAACAAAAATATGCATGTATCCTTCAAAAAGACAAAAGATTAGTTATGCATTGAGAGGTGTTTTAGTAATTTTACATTGATTTTTTTTATTTGAAAAGGTGTTGGCGTATGTGGTTACGCGCCGATGTATTGGTGGTGTCCGTGCTTTTTAGACGGCATATGCAACGCCACTGGTTGTCCAAACTTGGTCTTCCACCGTGTGCCTAGAAGCACCATCGAGTCCCCTTTCTCTTGGTGTGGCGTGTGATGATGGTTGATGGACGATTTATCGTTGATCGATTTTTTTTCTTTCTCTCTCATAATAAGTACATGTCTGTTCTCTTTTTTTCTTTTTCTTTTTTTCAATTTCAGTCCTTATGTTTTGTACGATTTTATTTCATCCTTGCCCCTTTTACAAAAGTTTTTTATGATTTCAATTTAGTCTTTAAATTATAATTTATCATATATAGTTTTTTTCCAATTCGATATTTATTCTTTTGATTTTTTATTTTGACCCTTGGCTCTTTTGTTAGAATTTTATTGGTTTTTAATTTTGTCATTCAATCAAATTTTAAGTTTTTTTTTCAATTTAACCCTTCAATTTAATTTTTTTAAATGCCCTTTAAGTTTTTATTATTATTATTTTGGTTTTCACCCTCAATGATAAAATCATAAAAGAAAATGAGGGGGAAATGGATTCTTAACTACATTAACACTTAAAACTTGTGACCTATATAATTAAATTGAAAGTATGACAAATAGAAAAATAATGAAACCTAATCCAAAACAAATTAAACACCGATGGATGTAATTGAGAAAAAAATCGACCACATAAAAATATAATTAAACAAGTTTAGTGGAAAAAATCGAACAAATATCTTATTTTGTGTAGTTGAATATCTTGATTCATTTCTTAATTTTTTTAATTTTTTTTTGTTATTGTTAATGATTTTATTTATTTATTTACATAAATAGTTATCGATTTATGTAATTAAATGTTTGTATTAACCTTACAACTTACATTTTAATTTTTTTGGGGATTTATTCAAACAATGTGTGAATACACAAACCTTTGAATTGAAAGTCCGACATGATTATTATTACCAAATTCGAATCCTATGCGCTACCATGGGGAAGTCAATATTGGATTGGGATTGACCAGAGAAGCAAAACAGCGCATGGGATCTCTTGCTGGGAAAATTTCAAACCAAAACACCAAACCAAGAACTTTTCGTGTGTTTCAGATTGCAAACGTTCACTGTTAACCGATTACCTGCACCTCCCTCCGTATCCTGGACAAGTAGGGGTGTTTGAAAGAGCTTTTGCTTGCTTTAAGGCCACGAGGCAAGTCTTTGTAGGAAGTCAAGCAAACGTGTCAAGGCTTATGTCCCTCACATTCGGGCGCAATTTCTTATCGTGAACCGACTGGACCTCACGAATTGCAGTCAATTTTAACCAACTTCGGGGGTGAGGGAAGCTGAAAACTGGTCCCACATGGAGACATTTGGGATTTTGGTTATCTAGTTTCCAATCTCCATACTTTTTCCTACGAGAAATTTCCCTTGCAAATTGCAATAGTTAAAGGCTAAGCTTAATGGCGTTGGAAAAACACCGTTTAATGATAATTTTGATTTTTCACTTACAAAAATTAAAACAGAGTGTTTAATAGGTTTATTTGTCATTATTAAATTAAACAGAGACGAATAAGTTTTTTTTCTTTTTAATTGTATGGTAAAACGATCAAAATACTATTGAAATAAAAAATTTAAAATACTTAAAAAAGGATATTTTTGTATTTTCATAATAATTTTTTTTTTGTTATTATAATGTCAGATGAAGAGCAATTTGGTATTTGAACAAATATAAAAAATTAAAAAACACAATAAAACGATGAAAATACCAAATTACAAACTTTTTATATCTACATATTATGTTGTTTTATGCAAAGATATTAAACTCGGCTTAGCCCATGATCTTATCCAAGATCCAGGTCACGGGTTATGAGGGTTAACCCGAGTTAATTAAAATGATGTCGTTTTGATTTTATTTTAAGTTGAAATTAATTAATTTTGAGTGGATCGATAAGAACGCAGGTTGACCTAATAGTTCGACCGAGTCAAACTCGGTCAACTTCAAGTTCAATTGTTTTTTGAAACTTAGAGGTTGGGTTAATCGTGTCCCGATTCAACTCCCTAGCCAGACGGGTTTAATAACTATGACTTTACCAAACTTTATAATTAGTTAAACTATACAAGTAACAATTTTATTTTAAACTTATTTGGATGTACAATGAGTGGTAGCCTATATAATGGATGGGTGGTAATTTTTCAATGCTAAATTCCTGGTTGTACTCTATGTTTAAAACTCAAAAGAAAAAAAATCCAAGTTTTAGCTATTTTGGTGACCCTTTCGAGACTAAACAATACTAAATAAGTACTGTTTAGTGCTTACGAGTTAAGATTATGGCTCAAGTTTATTAGAGCCGGTCTTCCTCTGAGCCGAGCCCTGTTTGGACACAAGTAGAAGTAGTAACCTTTTCATGCACGCTGCTAGACTGGATCGTGACGGCTAAAATTGACGGTTTCTGGTGATGACAACAGATCTAATTTTAATATCATTTATAATAGTCTTCAACAAAGTCAGTACTACTTAATTACACTTATTTTCTAAGTTAGCGGGCCTTCCCTCTCCTAGTAACCAAGAAGCGTTGTCGTTTTCCCATTTGGGACAAAAACACATCAGCGCATTCGCTGGTAGAAAATGATACATATTCATTTTCCAGCAATAAGTATATATTAATTATTAATTACTATGCAATTTTCATAATCCAACAAAACGTCTCTTTAATGTATAAATGTGAAAGGTTTGGGTTACTTTTCTGAAAAAAATTAATCATGTGGGAACGACGTCTTGGTGAAGAACGTATTTGCTATGAAATTTTCCAAGTCCAGCAAATGGATTAATTAATTAATTTGTTAGCGTTTTTATGGTTAAGCCAATTTTATCAATGGTCAAAACCTAAATAAAATCAACTCTATCCATTAAGTCAAATACTATACCGTTTGTGTACACACTCTTCCAAATTGCTGCAAAATATTTTTACAAATAAATAAATAAATAAAATGTTGTGTGAAGACCATGAGGGGGGAAATAAAGGTGTATTGAACCGCACGGCATTGCACGTTGGAAATTAAACCACTACTTTACTTCTGGAACCGTGGGCTCGAAGAAAAATGCTTAAGTCGTGCCAGTGGAAGAAATCCGGTTTCGTGACATTTAATTATAATAACCATCCGCCACGCTTTCTAGCTCTGCGAGGAGCCATCCTACGTGTAGACTTCGGTCTCAAAGAGTTTTTGTTTCCATGTTTGGTCACATGTTGCAACATCCCAGTATGCCCATTATTTTTCCTACACTGAAAAAAAAAAAAAACGAGGAAGGAAACTTTCATACGTACAATCTATTGACACACGAGTGTGTTAATGTTGTAAAACCAATGGATAAGGACTCTCTCTTTAAGAAAAAAAAGAGCTAGGGTTTGGATCTAAATCGTGTGTGTATGTTCTTGCATTAAAATTAAATTAAAAATAAAAAACGAAGATCATTATGAAATTAGCACATGATATATCACTATTCACTAAAAAAATATAATTGCTTTTTTTTTCTCTCCTAACAGAAAAAACTTGGGTTGTTTTTGGGGGGTAATTTGGATTTTTTCAATCGATCAATTTGTTATTGAGTCATTGATCTAGAATAATTTGATCTTTAAATCTTTCAAATGAACAATAAACTAATTTTATTATCTTTAAAAATTAAATTTGTTAAAGGGTTGATTGGGGTTGGGTTAGAGGTGATCTAGTCTTTTTATCAATAAAAATATTAATAAAAAAAGTAGTTGTTGGTGGGTGAGTAGCACGTGCTAGCAAGTGAGTGGTGCATGCATCATCACCCCATACCTAAACACCGCCTTCAAAGATAATGTTTGAAGCGGCTCACTGTGGACTTTCCGATGGTTCTGCGTATGTGGGTGGCAAATGAGTGGTTAGGTTCTAGTGAATTTTTTCTTTTCCTCCTTTTTTTCTCTCTCTTCTCATTGTCAAAATATAAAGGTGTCATCTTGTTTGTTTTTTATATCTAATTTGGTCCTTATTCTTTTAATTACTATATAATTTATTTATTTTTTTGATTTATTTTTTTCTTTGATTTTGCTTCTCATCATCTAATTCCATTTAATTTTTATGTCAAATTTAATCTTTATTCTTTTTATTGCTATTTTGTTTTAAAATTTTCCTAATTTATTTTTTTAATTTAATCCTTACAACATTTAATTTCAAATTATCTTTACTTAGTTTTCTTATTGCTATTTATTTTGTTTTGGAGCCTTTTTTATTGTATTTTTTAACTCATCCCTCACTTATTATTGATTTATAATTTTGTTTTATTTTATTTTTTTTTTGCTTGCATTCTATGAATCACCCTAGTATCGCAATAAAGTCATATGTTTTGCATGCTAATCCAGATGGGCTCGAGTGAAGTTTTTTTATATTGTTAGTTTTTTTTATTGGAGATACATTTTTTTTATTTTGTATTATTTAAATTAGATGAGCTTATTAAATCCTATTAAGTTGATAATCCAAGTTTCAATTTTTTTTTACTTTTTTTAAACACTTGTATTGTCTTGATATCTTTTTTTTATTATTGTGTTTGGAAAGATTTGGATGGCATACGATGTAGTGCGTGCCCTATCTAGTGCATGTAAGAAATTTATGGAGGCTTGAGTTGAGCGATATATGTTGCCAGATATATTTTAATTCAATAAAATATTTAAGTTCAAATTTCCATCTCTTGAAAAATAAAGGGGAGTATATATATTAATTGAATAAACT
>Ga0307515_10009455_pt1 | contig 18839 bp, 20 predicted proteins | sample 17_EM_MG_FD_194513 | JGI IMG/M metagenome (GOLD analysis project Ga0307515, IMG submission 194513) | Populus trichocarpa ectomycorrhiza microbial communities from riparian zone in the Pacific Northwest, United States - 17_EM | ecosystem: Host-associated > Plants > Roots > Unclassified | place...
ACAGTAGTTTCAATTTAGATGGATTGACTCACACGTCAATGGATAGTAAGATCCATCTTCTCTCCTCTTCATATCCGTTCTTCCTCTTATTCATCACTCCGCACAGCACATATCCTTAATTGGGAAGTGGCTACAAGTGCCGGCTTGTAATTAGAACCCATTATAGTGGTTGTAGTGTTAAATGAGAAAGTTAAGAGGAAACCCAGATGATAACCCTTTGCAAGTTGCAGTTCGGGGATATCTATTTGTAATGCCAAAACTGACAGTGGATGGTTAATAATTGAAGACACAACTCACCAAACAGAACCTCCCTCTCCCCTTCCAATTCACTCATTCTTGAATGACAGTGTATGCAATTATAATTTAAAGCCTCTCCTCTATATATCTTGCTCTCTTACTTGTATCCCAAGGTAAGGTTGTTAAAATCGTGATTTTGACATGATACGGAAAATGCAAAACAAACTCGGATCGTAAAAACGAATCGTAAAATTATAAAATCGTAAGGAATTTTAAAATATATTAAAAAAATTCATGCTTCAAATAAAAATTCATACATAGTTCAAGCATCTTGAAATACATGATTCAAATAAAAATTCATATATAATTTAAATAACTTTTCATTAATTAATAATTAACAAACTTAAAACAAACAATCTACTGGTGTGTCATATAAACTAAAACCAACTTCATCGTGATTTCTTCATTTTGTATGAACCTAAATAAACAATTCAAATTTATAAGATTTTTATCAAATATTTTTACATTTAAAATATATATATATATATATATATTTAAAATTTTATTTTTTATATTAACACATTAAAAAATATCAAAATATCAAAATAAAATTAATTTTTAAAAAGTTAATTTTTAAAAAAACAACAGGTAAACCGCTAAAACAAATATAAAGCAATGTTATATTATAAAGAAGTAGAGTAAATTGCAATCGACAACTCTCTCTTACTGTCAAGATCTACACTCAATTTAATCTAACTAAACTGCAGCCCCAAATTATTTAGAGTTGATACTTGACAGAGATTCATCGAACAACATGTTAGAAGGGGTAAGTTGCCCAACATGCTAGAACAAGGTAGAAGAGACATGAAAAATGACAGGAGCTGTCTAGCTTACGCAAAAATTAATTTAAAATAACAAGAAAACAGTAACAATGAACAAGCACATGCTGTTTCGTTGTTTCTCGTGCTACACGTGCACTGCACCAAATGCTAATAGTCAGTCGACACCGCCAATAGTTAGTCGACACCTGTAATAGCAATTACAATTTATTTTATGCAGGTAAAATGGTTAAATCGGTGGTAAAAACACAATTTTACATGATTTTATCTAATTTTAATAATTTTATGAGTTAAATCACGATTTTAACAGCTTGTTCGAAACATAGACCAGTGTTCCAAACATAGACCAGCACTCCATGATGCTTCACACTACAACATGTTCGAGGAGTGGCTTCTTGCCCTTTTGCCAAGCCGCCTCCACGACCCTTTTCCAAGTAAAGAATCGAATGCTGTGTGCATCGTATCTTATTTTACCAGATCAAATCAGCATTTCAAAGTTGTGGGCCTGGCCTTCTCTACAGCCATTATTGTTACTGCATGCCATGTTCTTTCATCTGTTCTCATCAATGGCGATGGACTTGCTGTCAAGGATGACAGTTTTTGCCATGGATTCCTAGCCAGTAACCAGGGCTAGTAGAAGCAGAGAACATATCCAGAAAAGGATCAGCAGGACAAAATTACATGATTACACTGGTATGAAGGGGCCCATTTTCAGGAAAAAATGAATCACCTTTCTTAACTTATAAAAGCATATGTTTGAATAATTGAAGAACAGGTAAAATTTGTGTCAATAATGTTTAAATCAGCGCTGATTTGTAATGCTCTAAAGAGTTTCAAAATCCCATGCCGCTCATGCCATTGCTTGCTGGGGTTTCCTTTTCAACCTTGGGAAGTTCATACACAATTGCCTCAGTTGTAGTCATCAAGGAAGACACACTGCATACAAAGGAAATTAAATGGTGGTTGCTTCAAGAATGAAAACAAGGTTTAGAAAAATAAGGATACCCTCTTGAAAAGGATTTATAAATACCTCGCAGCATCTACCAAGGCTGTTCTAATGACTTTCAAAGGATCGATAATTCCTGATTTCACCATGTCTACATACTCGCCTATCACAAATAGGAAGCAAGTTAATATCAACGCAACATGACATATAACAATCCATGATATCATACTACTTCTTTCCATTTGGATATTGAAAGGAGAATGGCAAACCTTTGGCTGCATCATATCCAAGGTCAGGGTTGTCCTGCTCCAATAGCTTGCCAACAACAACTGCTCCCTCTACCCCCGCATTGCTAGCAATAGTGTGAACAGGTGTCTACAGACAAAAACATGCTCAATTGAGAACAGACTTATGAAGTGTATAAAACTAGGTTCACATCCTAAGACTATAGACGACACTGCTTGCTTCATTCTGTAAGGAAAAATGATTGATTGCATTCCTTGATAAAAAGAAACTTCAGCAAAATTGTATTTCTAGTAACTTGACAGAATGCGAGTTTAATAAATATCCATTGTCATCATAAATTATGCAACTTCTTGTCACTCCTCCAACCATGTGCGGTGTTAAAAACTTTTAATTACATGAATGGATCATCCATAAAAATGATTCTCTCACATCTTAAAATCAGAAAAAATGTCAATACGCATCAAAGATGTAAATTTGACCAGAAGAACAAAGGTCCGAACCTTGAGAGCATTCTGGATAATCTGGACACCGATCTTCTGATCAAAATTTGCAGTATGCAATTTGTCAAGCTCCTTAGAGGCGTAAAGAAGTGCAACACCCCCACCTGAACAAATGAAGGTTTTTACAGGTTGATGCACCATTACAAACTTAGAAAGAGGTGACCAACCCAGTCAAAGATAGGCTTACCAGGTACAATGCCCTCCTCTACAGCAGCCTTGGTGGCATTCAGAGCATCAGTAACTCTGTCTTTCTTCTCACCAACTTCAGCTTCGCTGGCTCCACCAATCTATCAAGCATAACAGTAAAGCTTGGTTCTGTATAGCAACAATCTGTGGCAGATGATTATCTAAAAGAGAAACCAACCTTTAAAACTGCAACACCACCAGAAAGTTTTGCTAGCCGCTCCTGTAACTTCTCTTTATCATAATCGGAGGTGCTGGTTCCGATAGCAGATCTCAACTGTTTTAACAATTGTACATTAGAAAACTATTACCTACAAAAAATAATCAAGGCAGAGCTTGAGCTTGAGGGAGACAAACCTGCTCACATCTTTCTTCAATGGTTTTCTTGTCACCAAGCCCATCAAGAATAATAGTGTCATCCTTTGATACCGTCACCTACAATTTAGCATATGGAAATGAGTCATAAGGTGAGCATCATGGCAATGGGCCGAAAGGGAAAGAGTGCCAAAAACCGTATTTTCACATGCAAGTCTTGGTCAATTGATATACACAAACAAATAATAGATTTATAGTTTATCTTACCTTTTTGCATGAGCCAAGCATTTCCAATCCCACATTATCAAGGTTCAAGCCGAGCTCTTCGGTTATAACCTACAAATCATTAAAAAAAAAATCAGAGACCAGTTCATGCACAATTCATGTAAAAGTTAAAAGGGAAACATAACTAATCACATGAACCTACCTGACCCCCTGTGAGAATGGAAAGATCCTGCAGACTGGCCTTCCTATTTTCTCCAAATCCAGGTGCTTTGATGGCACAAACCTTGAACCAATTCAAAATCCATTACCCTTAGTAAAACACATAAATCTCGCATAAAGGTCAGCCTTTTCTTTGATTCGGAAACCGGTTTTTTATATGAGAGAATTACATGATACCTTGATTCCAGCACGAAGCTTGTTCAAAATGAGAGTTGCGAGTACCTCACCCTCCAAATCTTCAGCAACAATCAGCAAAGGTCTTTGCCTCTGAGAAACATAGCAAATTGGTTCAAAAATTGGAGAACATAATCAACTCATTTCAATCCTCCCAGTAAACAACCACTGACCTTCAAGGCCAATTCTAAAACTTTGACAGTAGAACTCATGCTTGAGATCTTCTTTTCGTGAATTAAAATGAGAGGATCTTCTAATTCCTGAAAAAGAATAAAAAAGAATTAAGTCTTGGAAAATTTGCATAAAGCACTGTGACTTGAAACAGCACCCATGAGTTCGTTATAAATATTATGAGTTAACTAATTATTAAAGCATGAAGTGCTTACACATTTCTGGTTCTTGTCATTGGTGATAAAATAAGGGGATATATAGCCCCTGTCCAGCTTCATTCCCTCAACAACCTCCAATTCATTATCCATTGTTTTTCCATCCTGACATGAATTTGAGAGAGAAAAGTTCTCAAAATGATAGAAATGAGAAGGAAAGCAAAAGTTTGTTTTGACAGGATAAAAAGGCACCAACGTTGCTAATAGTAAAGACCAATAAAATTCATAAAGCCATGAAAAAATAAACCTATGGGAACTAAATAGCATAAAGGAAGAGATTGACACAAATTCACAAAATAAGGAATAGAGGTGGCAAAGTAATTTCCACCAAAGTTGCTTCTTCCTAAATTTAAGCATCCAATAAATACAGGAAAAACATAGAGAGTCTAGCAGGTTTCTGATGATATAAGCAAGCACAATGATATTTGAGAAAATAATGAAAGAATTCCAAAAGCATCTTACAGAGATTGTAATGACACCCTCTTTGCCAACTTTCTCCATAGCCTTGGCTATAAGTTCACCAATCTCTCTTTCTCCATTTGCTGATATTGTCCCAACCTTATTACAAAAACATGATTTTAGTAATGCTTAAACTATATCCAATACAAATCTGTTTATTCCATCTAATTCTAACTACTACTTGAGCATTACTTCTCTGTTTTTCTTGGTATTACTAGTCCTATCTCTCGCACTTTGAAACAAAAGTAGGACACAGCAAACCCACCTGGGCTATTTCCTCAGATGTGCTGATCATCCTTGCTCTGCTCTTCAAGCTTGTCACAACAGCTTCAACTGCCATTGAGATGCCACGTCTAAGGTCCATGGCATTCATTCCAGCTGCCACAGACTTGCATCCTTCAGCGAATATTGCACGGGTAAGGACAGTTGCACATGTGGTACCTGCAAACATGTGAAAGAAAGCTCCTTCAACAACCCATCACAAAAGGTTCGACCATTATAATTTACAAAGAAAGAAGACTCTGATCATTCCTAACATTTGCAAGAACAAACACATTATTGCCCACAAAACATGTAAAAATTCATGGCCTTTCAACCTCAAAAAAGATAAATACTAAAAGTTCATATTCAAAATATGAAATCTCACCATCGCCTGCCACATCATTAGTAGCATTTGCAACCTGCTTCACAAGGCTAGCACCAATGTTCTTAACTCTGTCTTGGAATTCAATGCTCTTTGCTACAGTTACACCATCTTTTGTCACTTTAGGAGCCCCCCAGCTTTGTTCCAAAACTACATTACGTCCCTGTGGAGAAGCCAAACATTGAAATTTCACGAAATATTTAATTGCAAATGAAGATTGAACCTCCTCCCATCAAAACGAGCCACACAATCAACTCATCAATGCACAAACCATACAAGGTACATTTAATCACCAACCTAGTTTGTAAAACCAATTCCACAAAAGAACATAGAAACACATGATCACAACCAAAAAACAACATCAACCAAATAAAGTCGCTCACTTTAGGCCCCATGGTAACTTGAACAGCATCAGCAAGCTCTTCAACACCTCTAAGCATCAAAGCACGAGCTTCAACACCAAATTTGATGTCTTTAGCCGCGTAATTTCTCCTCCAAGCCAATCTACTACCAATCTAAACTCCCACCAAAAAAACAACACACAACCCCCATTAGATTTACACAAACAAAATCAAAATCAACCGTAAACAGATTGAGATTAAAAAATTACCTGCTTGGCGTTGTTGCCAGCCACCCCACTAACAAAAAATGAACAAATAAGAGAGGCCCAGATGAGAAAACAACCAAAGTAATCAACTTTCTAGTTTAAGCCATTAACAGAGATACATAGGCAAATTGAAAGTTTACTTACCTGGCTTTGGAGGCGAGGCCAGAGGCAAAACGATACATGGCTCTGTAAGTAGAGTAGTGACAGAAAGAGAGTGCGGGTTTATTAGCAAGTAGACGTAGGGTTTAGTGATGGCGAGAGATAGAGAGAGAGAGACAACAATAATGAGGCAGAAAAGCAAAGAAGGAAGAGGAAGGAAAGAGAAGCTGGTTAGGGTTTAGGGTTTTGTGTGGGGGCTAAGGCACCAATCCGGAGCAGTGAGCACACGGAAGTGAAGTCAAGAATCTCTGAGACCACTTAGAAACTGGGCTTGCTGCAAAGATGAAGGGGCCAAAAAAACATTTGGGCTAAAAATAATGAGATATGGGTTTTTTTAAATTAATTAATTAATGGGTATTTCTTATTTTTAAGCAAACACAAATTTTACTTCAGAAAATATTTTTTCCATCTCTATTTTTTTTAAGAATGTATTTCTTACATGGAGAATTAAAAAATATATTTTTATTATATATAAATTTTTCAAAATAGAAAACAAGGGCTCCTGTTTGGTTTAAGTTGAAAATATTGAAACGAATTATCATAAAAAATTAAATGAACCAAATAAGATTTTATTTTTATATTTGTGAACCAATAATCCTCAACTTAAACCCTTCTCTTTCTATCTCTTTTTTCTTTAATTTAAATTTAAACATAGGATTTAATTATAATTTCTAACATTTAAATTCTAGGATCAACATGTAACAAAATTTATTAAAAAAATTTAAATGCGGATACGAGGATATGCATTTAAAATTGTTTAAAATAAAAAATTAGTCTCTGATGCATATACCGATATGAAAATATAAAAATAGACATTCATAATAAATAAATAAAATACTTAATAATAAATCATAATAGTTGAAATGTTTTTTTTTGTTTCTTCAAAATACGTTAGGATTTACTTTAGCTACCCTATCAACCTCACACTTCACAATAACAAATATATAATCAATGACAAATAATTAAATGTACCTAATTGCTTTCAAAAATTTATTGATCAAATTAAAGAGTTTAATTAATAATTAATATTAGTATATCAATTAGGTTTGGTTAGGTCAACTAGATCATGAATTAATCAAATCAGTTTTCAAAACAATTTTTTTAAAAAAATTGATCTAAATCAAACTCTGATTAACTATTAATAAATTACTGAATTACTCTGATTAACTATTAATAAATTATCGAGTTGATCTAATAGAAAGATATGAATTTATTATTTATGATCACAAACCATGGAAAGCTTATAACTATAAGTTGCTTGCTAGTAGGAATTTGGGGTTCAAGTAGAATTTGCAGAGCTGAAAGGCATCAAGAGAAGAATTCTAGAGCAAACAGAGAAGGAAAAGACAGAACTGAATCAAAATCTCATTCAAGAACTTGGCTTGGCAGAACACATGCTGCTAATTACATTAATACAACATCAAACACCAAATTGTAGGACTTAGACTATATGAGACTCACACAAACACAAAAACTACAACAGACCATGCATAGATTAACCTCCCTACTAACGTTAAACTACACACATATAAAATAGTACCATAAAAGAGGTAAGCTAGTATGAAATTGAGCCACTGTGATCGATCTTATGGAGGATGGAGATGATCTTAGCACTCGTCAAAGGCTTCTCCTGGTAATCATCCAGGCCAGCTTCCATAAATTCTTGAATTTCTTGTTTTACGCAGCGTGTTGATACACCGGCAATCATGCTACGTATGCCCATAGCTCGGAGTTTCCTTGTTGCCTGCCATCAAAGTACTATTTGGTTAGATCCTGCATCTACTTGCAGCTATTAAACATGGTATATATTTCACTGAATGTTGATTGATTGAGGTAATAAGGTTGACATACCTCAATGCCATTCATGATAGGCATGTCTCTATCCATCAGAATGAGATCAAACTTTTTTCCCGAGCAATGGATATCAATAGCTTCCTTCCCATTTCTGGCCACCTGGTTTTCTATCCCAAGTTGTTCCAAGAGTCTGTGGTGAATAGTTTGATTGATTGAATCATCGTCCACGACAAGTGCAGTCATCTTGGTTCCCAATTTCCAGCTGCTATTGAAGTTTGTTGCCATTTGTTTTCTCTGACAGCCCTTGCTAGTCTTATTCTCCTGTGGTTCAACTCAGAACAAGTTATAGTGTCAAGCTATTTAAGTCTTAAATATATAGATGAAAAAGTTAAACTAAGAGAGAAACAATTAACCAATGGAATTGATTAAGTTAGTGATTTTTGAGCATATTCTCCAGTCAATGTGTGCACCTCTTGTTTGGTAAATAAGGGAAATGAATGTGATGTCACAACTAAATGCATGCATCTACGAAATGAGACATGCAACTAGAACCTTAAGACAAAATAACCCATCAAGGTATGCTTCATGCTTGGCTCCAATATTATTGCTTACAGTCCACAGAAAAAGTTGTGAGCATGCATCTTCAGGATATTAATTTTTATCCATAGAGGAGGGTTTGGACCTGGCTTGGCATTAGTATCATGTATTTTCGTAAAGGAAAAAGGGTTTAGGAAACATTCAATAGTATTGTATATAAACAATACAGTGTGGCTGGAGATGCTTTAGAGGAAGAAGAAAAACTGATCTGAGACTGGCGGATTCCAAGGAAAGTGATCTCTCCGACTGATTCAACAGTGAAAATGCAAGACATGATCATATATGTGGAAACAGTATCTTTTCCATGGCAAACATTGCAGTTTAAAAAGGTTCCATACCAGCCAATGACTTGGATTGTGTTGAAGATCACAAGATCTACAAAATGAGATTTTATCCCTATTTAGGGATGGCCACAATGAAGAGGTTTCCACAAAATCTTTAAACTTTTTTGCTTAGAATGGATAGCAGCACGCTTTAAAGATTTGAACCAATATTTCCAGCCTGCTTTAGCATTTCTTTCAGTTAATCAGTCCTTGGAAGGTATCCGAATTTTCATTTTAAAGGAAAAGGTTTGAGCTGAAATGATTATTGTTGTGATGCATCATTTCGAAAACCACGTCAATTTCCTTTCCTTTGTGAGTAGATATGCTAGCATCCTGCTTTGCAGATCTGCATCACAATCTAGTATGTAATCTGCTCTTGTTTGCCCAAAAGCGACCTGCTATTAATTATCTTCCCTGTCATTTTACTAAAATCAATACCATAGTAGGTGCATTATCAATGCCAATCCTTCCTCTTTTGTCATGATAATCCAATTTCTCAGTTCAATAAACAGAAACAATATCTAGGAATGAATTAAGACAAAATCTCACAGAAATCTTAGTGGTTTGCAGCTTTCAGGCTTCCATTCTGGTGGCAACTTAAAAGTTAAGCAACTACAAGATGTTTGATTAAGTTTTGGTAATCAATCAAGGTCCCGAATATCATAAAAGATTTGCATACCAGAATTGATGAAACCAACCATATCCCTTCGGTAGCATTTGATTACTGTCTCAGGGCAAAAAAGATGGAGATAATTCGGATAGTAACTATTTTAGAATGATAGAAAGTCATTCCAAAACTATCTCAAATACTGATTTATTTTTATGTTTCCGTCTCCATCTCTTCAACCAAACACGTACTTGTCCCTTACATGCTTGTCTCTTTTTTCATAAAACACTAATCAAACACAACCTCAAAGTATATTATTCACTGGTTAGACTGGGTGACAGACATGCTATGGATTTGAACCTTTTTGAAAGGTGAAGTTGGATGTTCACATTGCAACCCAATGAAAGAATTTTACCAATAAGCTATCATTTGGCTTGCTCATTTTATTTGACTGCCACCCATCACACATGCATCAAACTCTATTGTCTTAAGCAATGTTTTTTAGGTTTGATAAATCAGAGATCATTTCATTTCTAATTAGGTGAGGAAGAGAGCATGCCTCCTTAACCACCGGGTCAATTCTTAAGGTTAGGAAGTAAAAGTGTCGCCATACTAGGTTAATAAAGCTCCAAAGCATTTTATAATGGAGATTCAGAGGAGATAATTAAGAGGACTCGACTTTATTGATATCATAGTTGCTGCTGCTACAGCTTCGTGGACTTGTTACTTCTTACTTTAACATTGGACTCATAACAAGTAAGCAAGGCAGGAAAAAAGAAAGAGAAGAAAGGACCAACTTAAACTAATAAATGTAGCATAATTTATTGACTTGTGAAGTCCTCTATCAGATCCACAGTTCTTATAGTTCATCATCAAGCTCCCTCAGAATCGGCAACAGGGTCGCTGGGAAGAATGGCTTCTCAATTGCTTTATTAGCCCCAGCATCAAGAATTGCTTGCTCATGCATTTCACACCAGCAACCAGTCATGCCTATGATCTTACAATTTATGCCCTGGCACGCATATACCTGATAGCCTATCATAAATCATAAAAGATTATAACATATCAGAAGTATGAGTTAGCAGATGCTTGATCATTTAAATCACACTTGCTACCCCAAGCCCATTCATGACAGGAAGGCTAATGTCAATGATAATGAGGTCAAAGGTGGAAGATGAAGCTGAAGCGAGGACAAATGCAGATAGGCCATTGCTAGCAGTCTGGGTGTCAACACCATAATATCGAAGAAAGCTCGACTGTGCTATCTGAGAAGACCTGTCACTGTCAACCAGAAGTGCTGAGATCCGGTTCCTCAACTGCAGAACAGGTATTCCACTTCGGCATCGATCATCTGATCGCCTAACAGGGATCATTTCAGGTGCCATTGTTCCTCCAGGATGAAAAATCACAAGAAAGAAAAAAATAAGTCAGCATTTTATTTTATTTTATTTTATTTTATTTTAAAAAAAAAGTCAGCATTTTATTGAAAGCAACAGTGTTGGCACAAATTTATGCATACAGGTTCTTCTATAGGTCATAAATTTGCCCTTGATCGGCAGAGCTAACAACAGTTTTGTTCAATGTCTATATTAGCCAACTTGTTAATTGTATCTGTAAACCCTGTCAAGATCAAGACCATGACTAATAACGGGAAACAAGATTGGACTGTCTCAATGTTAATCTACAGAGTTTATGCCTGGACATGGTATTTTCTTGCCAATAACAGTAACTACGACAAAACAACCCGAATGCAGCAACAAGCATGAAAGAAAAATATTTTCTTTGTTTTTCTTTAGAAACAAAGTGCAGTTATAAATGATTCTTCAGTTGCAATAATGGAAAGAAAAAACATAATAAATGCAGCTTATTAAATGGAAGAACTAGTAAGAGAAGCGTTTTTCAGCAGAAAAACACCTCAATCTTCTATCTGTTTGGAGATTTGATGCGGAATAATGAACCAAAAAAATTAAAGCAAGAAAGAAAGAAGTTTTTAGAGAAAAAAACTAAGAATTAAAAGTAGAGAAAAAGAAGAAAAAGCCAAAAAAAAGAGAGAAGAATGGTGAAAAAATATGCAACTATGTAATTTTTATTCAAAGCATCAAAATTGTCTCACAAGCCAAAAGAAGAAACATATAAATAGCATAACTCTAAATATCTAATTATTAAACTCAACTCATCAATTAAAAATATCTAACATAAATAATTCAAATAAATAAAATAAAACAATGAAAGAGACCCAAATGGATCCAGTTTGTCAACTAAAGAGTGACAGGTTGAGCCATCCTATGTCTTTTTCATCCATGTACTCGTGTAATTGACGGTGTGGATCTGGTATCCCCACCAACTCTCCCGGGATTGGAGAAACTTGACCCCATCGAGTGTAGCTATGGGCAACTTTAATAGTACCATCAATGATCTAGGTCAATCTGCTACAAAGTATCTATAGTGATCCAAGTGCAATCTGAATTAAATCAGCCAATCCAATGAACTAGAAACTGTTGAACCTTATCATTGCTGGTAAAACAAGTTGTTCATCTAAAATAGCATCAATATTATCCTTTTGTACTGAGGTCAAGGTGAAAGGGGTAAAGGTTTTAATAGGATCATTAGGGTGGAATTTAGGTGGCATCTCAAAGGGATCATTTGGAATAGGATGTGGTTTCTGGTATGCAACTAAATTCTCAATATTAAATGTAGAGTTAATGTCAAAATAAATAACATACATATTTGGATCAACCCGTTGTAACACTTTAAATGGCCCTGCATTACATGAATGCAATTTTTTATTAGTTCCCTAAGGAAACTGCTTGGGTCTAATCCATATTATAACATAGTCTCCCACATTAAATTTATTTTGTCGTCTATGTAAATCAGCTTGAAGTTTATATTGCGCATTACTTACTCGAATTTGTTTAGTGATCTCAACATGCAAATCTTGAATTATATGTGCAAAATACTAGGCTGACTCAGACACCCTAGCAAGAAGAGACATGGGAAAAAGGTCTGAAGGTTTCTTACGCTTGTAACCATGTACAACTTCAAAAGGACTCATGCCTATTGACATAATTATTAAAGGCAAATTAGGTCGAATGAAGAACCAAATCTCAATTTTTATTATGATTATTCGCTTGACACCTCAAAAGGTTGCTTAAACTCCTATTAATCACCTTAGTTTGGCCATCAGTTTGAGGTTGGTAGACACTCGAAAACTTCAATTTAGTTCCCATCATATGCCAAAGGATTTCCAAAAATGACTCGTAAATCTAACATCCTTATTCGAGACTATGGTTTAGGGAAGATAATATAACTTGACAATATCATCAAAATAGAGTTTTGCAACTTTGGGAGCTGCTGTAATCTTAGTACAAGGGATAAAATGGGTCATCTTAGAGAAGCGATCGACAACCACAAAAATAGAATCATGCTTCTTTGTAGTACGTGGAAGCCTAAATACAAACTTCATACTTACATCTTGCCATGGGCAAAAAGGAACAAGCAATGGGGTGTAAAGACCAGTATTCTATTTTTTATGCATAGCTAGCTGACATGTTTGACATTGACCTACCAACTTAGCTACATTTCTTTTCAAACTAGACCAAAAAAATTGACATTCCACCTCTTCAATGCTTTTATTTCTTCCAAAGTGTCCTGAAAGACCTCCAGCATGAATCTCTCATATCAAAAACTCACGCACGGATGTTTTCGGGATATAAAGCTTATTGTCCCGAAATAAATACCCTTCTTGGAGGTGATAACCATTTACAACACGGTTATTCTCATCCTTTAAAGTCATGTATATTTCTTCAAATTCTGGGCAAGATTCATACTCCTCTTTGAGTCTCTCAAATCCAGTAATTTCAACACTCATCATGGATAACAGCATTACCCGGCGACTCAAGGCATTTGCAGTTTTATTCTCCATTCTAGATTTATATTTCAAAACAAATGAATACTCTTGCAAATATTCAACCCAACGACCATGTCTATGATTGAGTTTCTTTTGGGAGTTGATATAGCGGAGGGCCTCATGGTCGGAGTAAAGAACAAGCTCATATGGTAGCAAATAATGATGCCAATAACGTAGGGCTTGAACCATCACATAAAACTCTTTATCATAAGTTGAGTACTTTTGTTTGGCCTGATTATGTTTCTCACTAAAGTAGCTACATGATGATGTTCCTGACTAAGTACTCCACCTAGCTATATCAACTCCTGAGACATCACATTCTACTTCAATCACCTTAGTAAAGTCAGGGAGCAGCATCATTGGGGCCTCTATCATCTTTTTCTTAACCTCCTCAAATGTCTTATTAGCTCCTTTACTCCATTGAAACTCACCTCGTTTCAAACAATTTGTAATAGGCAATATGATGGTGTTAAATCCTTTGATGAAACGATGATAAATAGTCGCAAGCCCAAGAAAACTACAAACCTCATGAATAGTCTTAGGCTCTGGCCAATCTATTATCATTTGGAATTTTTGGGGATCCGTAGAGACTCCCTTACATGAAACTATAAACCCTATAAAAACCACTCGATCTGTAAGGAAAGAACACCTTTTGATATTGGCAAACAAACTTTCCTTCCGTGGGGTGGAACAAACTTGAATAAGATGATTTAAATGTTTTTCCTTGGTTTGGCTATAAATAAGGATATCATCAAAATACACCACCAAGAATTTTCTCATAAATGGTCTAAGCACCTATGTCATTACTCTTGTAAAAGTGCTTGGTGCATTGGAAATGATAAAAGGCATGACTAGCCACTCATATAATCCATCTTTAGTCTTAAATGCAGTTTTTCATTTATCTACCGAACGGATCCTAATCTGATGATACCCACTCTTCAGGTTAATCTTAGAAAAAATTTGAGCTCCTGCCATTATATTTAGCTTGTCATTCAATCAAGGAGTGAGAAAACAATACTTGATTGCAATTCTATTGATGGCTCGGCTATCTATATACATTCGTCATTATCCATCTTTCTTAGGTGTTAACAGAGCATGCACTGCATAAGGGCTCAAACTCTCTCGAAGAAATCTCTTTTAAACAAGCCCATAGATCATTTAACTGTAAGAACAATTAAAACTCTAAGCACTGATATCAAATTTAACGCGGAACAATGAACCAAAAGAATTAAAGCAGGAGAGAAAGAAGCAAAGAAAGAGAAGAAAATGCCAAAAAAAGAGAAGAATGGGGGTTAAAAAAATATGAAACTCTGCAATTTTTATTTAATTCATCAAAATTATCTCAGAAGTTGAGAGAGAAACATTTAAATAGCATAATCATAAACTTCCAACTATTAGATTCAACCCATTAATTAAAACTATTTAATATAAATAAAATAAAATAATAAAATAGACCCAAATAAAATCAACCAAAATATAACAGGGATACCGGGGGTAATAATCCCAAAGCTCAAAGAGAAATGCAAGGGACTTACCAGCAAAGTCTTGCAAAGCTAGTGTTGATGCCAATACAAGTGCCTGCACATAGCTTATATAGGCAGAGCAGGGCTAACCTTTTCCACCTACTTTCAGAATTCCAGTGAGCAAAATGCACAGGCAATGGCAAAAAGTCTTGTCAGAAAACCGAGATTCGCGGAAAAGTGGCTATGCTGAAGGATTCAGAAAAACTGGTAGCTAGATTTTTCTTTCTTTCTTTTAATAGTAAATCAGATTTTGTTTTGCCTTTCCCATTAAAACACATAAAATTGAAAAATCACCACGTTCTCGACGAGCAGGCTACTGTTGGTTACCTCCATTTTTGTCTCTGTGCATATCTGGAATTTAAGTTATAATAAACCCTTGACCGTCAGGGGAAAAAAAATAAATATTTCCTTCTTTTCCTGTATTCATAATATTTTACACCAGCAAAACATGTTTCAGCAAAAAAATGTTTCGAAATGCAGGAGAGCGTGGTTTTCGTATTTGCAGTGAAAGGATTGATAACATCCCTGTGGATCAGTCTGGAATGAACACCTCCATCCTTTCTTGTCGTCGGTAATTTTTTTGATGAACAACATATTTTCTTCCTCGAATCCCATTGTGTTGACAGCTTAACTCTTAAGAACTGTTCTTGATCCAATACATTACAGAAATTCATGTTTACCTCAGCATGCACATCATTTTCACTAAAACTCTTTATCAACGACAATACAATCATCATTAAAGAAGATGATTTACTATTATGAACCCTCTAAAATTCTGATCAACTAGAACGGAAGAAACACAAGGTGAAGGAAATTAGCTTAGTAAAACGGAGTTCTGCACGGTTCGCGAAACAATAGAGATAATGCCCAGCATTGCATGTCATAGGAGGATGGCAGTCCCACTACTTGACTCTTTCTTCTTCGTTCTTACGCATGCCTCCATAAACCCAAGAAGATTTCTCAGCAGTTTCTAGCCACGTTTGATTCACCACTGTCACTAAGACACTAAGATAGATTGATAGCCGTTTGAAGCAACTTTCTTCATTTGATTTACCCTTGTCGTAATTTGTTTCTTGATCATGTGGGGGTTAAAGTTGGTGTTTTCATGATCTGATAAATGGCAATTTTGGACTTGGGAGCTCTATTCCGACAGTCAAATGCATATTACATATCGTCTCCTTTGTAGTGCAGGAAACACATTCTTGAAGAAGACTACTAGGGGACAGAATTGTTGGGCACACGTATCCTAGGGCGTCGCCACCTCTAAAGAGCTGCTGTGTTTATGTTCGCTGAGCTTTTGCTCAGCTTCGTCCTTCATTGACAACTGCTCGTCTTTTTCAGCCATAATTATATAGCTCATTACAAGTAGCTAGAAATTTTAGTCTGGGAGACCCAAAATTATTTTTTAAAAAATAAAACTAAAACTTAAAGTTTTCTATTTGAGTTATGGAAGGGTAAGAAAAAAAATCCTTACAGGAGCGGGACCCTTGCCAGCCCCCCTAATTAACCCACTTTTTTTTATTAAAAAAAAAAAAACAACATAATTTTAAAAAAAAATTAACAGCATTTCATTTTTAATAAAAAATATCAACAATTTTGTATCACGTTATAACTAGATTGATCATCGATCAAACCGGATTAAAATGACTCAATCGCCTCTATTTATAGTGAAACTAGCTCAAGTCAGATCGACCCACCAGCCAGACAGGGCCTGGTTTAATTAACAAGGTTTCCAGGTACTGAACTGAGTGTTCTTCCAAGTCTTTAAATTTCTTTTATTTTAAAAAAGTGCTTGGTGTGGATATCTTTCCATTACCATAATAAAGCACAAATCAACTTCCACGAGGGATAAAAAATTTCTTTCATATCACTAATACTCTTCCCAAAATAGTGATTACAAAATATTTGCAAAATAATACAATCAATTTTTGTTTCCCACTGAAGCACTCTTCCCTCCAAACCAAACAAACACGAGGGTTTACACGCACACAAAAGAAAAGGGAAATCAATATACCGAGGGATCAAAAAGAAAATGAGAACGGAAAAGAAGATAATCACTCTCACAACGCATTCTCACAGATATACAAAATACACAACAATGAATTAACCAACACCACAAACCAACAATTCCTTCCTAGACCAAACCGAACTAATCATGGCTAGCATCTATTGCAGTACCTGTTCTTGCCTGTGATATCCGATTAGCATAAATGGTCACCAAACGCAGCTGTGTACTGTTAAGCCCTTCCAAGTGCGGCAAAAATGCTTTTCCAAGCATGATATATATATCCACCAGACAGAAAACCACAGTCTGCAGCACCAAACACCAACACGTAATGTGTTAAGAACTAGAAAACAAAAACAGATTCTTAGGTAGTGAAAAACCCCTGAAAGAGGATGTCAAGGTGTTTGACAGGGCACTTGGTCATTGACAAATAGCGTCATTGCCAATTAATTGTGATATGTTCGGTCATCATTTTTTTGTTCTATTTATACCCGAGCTCACGCATTTGTAAAGCGAGAAATATGAACTATCAAACAAGGACAAACAGTTCCCTATTACCTTGCGAACATCAGCACTCTGGTTTCCAAAAGCTTCAAAAAGTGCGGGCAAAAATGATGGTAACTGGACCATCAGCTCCTCTTGTGAAAGACGACCCACAAGCTGAAGTGGAAAACAAAGAGTAAAAAACAACCAATCCTTTATTAATATAGCACAGAGTTTCCAGTTTGATACTTGAATGAAACTGTGTTAAGAGAATGAATAGACGGTATGGAATCGCATAAGACATCAAAACTTAATCCTTCTCAATTTAGTCAATGGTTTAAGTGAAATACCTTAGTTAAACAGTTTATGCAGGTTACAAGAGTTTTCTCATCTTCAGTAACCAATAAAGGGACAATTACCTGTGAATCAGTTATTGCCAGCATCAGACTAATGCAAGTGTTACAGGAAACAAATCCATAAACTCTTATTTAAGAAAAAATGAGAATGCTTAGAGAGGGAGACACGGAATATCACAACCACATACACTTAAGCATCTGAATGGATCATACTGAGACAATGCAACAGTCAAGCAGTGCTCGGCTTCATTGGAAACCTGGATACAGACCAGAAACCAATGAGACATAAAGCAAAGAAGAATAATCACAGCACATGTTTGGAAAGAGAATTACTTTAGGAACAATATCCTCTGTAACATGAAGCAGCTTCTCAATAGCAATCTCAATAGAATCTTCCATGGCATCTTTCTGGAAACATGGCAAGAAAAAAGAAAAGATTTTGCAATGATTATTACTAAAAAAACAAAGGGAGCTTTTCATTCAGAATCACATAAAGATGATGATGCACCTGATTTTTTAGCATTTCCACAATCAATGAAAGAGTAAGTTCTCGGATTGATGAATCAGAATCATCCAACACCTCCAGTACAGCCGTTAAAATTTGATTGAAGTACTGAAATTATAAATGAATCATCGACATTAAGCTAGAACTGATATAACAGCACAAAAGTGTCTACTCGCACAAACAAGACACTGTTTCAGAAGAACATGAAAAATAGAATGACCATGAGAGCACAAAATGATCAATGTACGAAAACTCAATCTGCAGAAGTAGTAAGAGACAGTAAATTTTATTGCTAATCATAATGTCGACCCCCACAATGTTGCAGTGTCCCTTTTTATGATGGAAAAACACACAATCCTAATAAACGTCAGATCATAGCTCTTAATTATAATTAATAGGAGCCACACATTATGGTTTAAATGCGCTAGAAAGACTTGAACATCCTGAAATCATTCCAGCTAAATTTGTCTAAACAAATATTACTACCAGAGTAAAGACACAAGGCACATCTACCATTATGCCCCTCACACCCCTCAATTCCAGGCCAAGTAAAGACAGATGCCAGGCTCTAAACCTGGACAGACTTCATCCCATTTGCAAA
>Ga0307515_10009456_pt1 | contig 18838 bp, 10 predicted proteins | sample 17_EM_MG_FD_194513 | JGI IMG/M metagenome (GOLD analysis project Ga0307515, IMG submission 194513) | Populus trichocarpa ectomycorrhiza microbial communities from riparian zone in the Pacific Northwest, United States - 17_EM | ecosystem: Host-associated > Plants > Roots > Unclassified | place...
GGCCGACACGTCGCCGGCCTGCTCGAGGTTCCCCTGGCCGATCACCAGCGGCGCGGTCGAGGCCGCGGCGTCGTTGCCGTTCAACTGGACTTGGGACACCTCGACACCGTTGACGAGGATGCGCAGTTGCTTGCCGTCACGGTCGATGACGGCGGCCACGTGCTGCCACTGCCCCCACTGGATGGCGCCGGCATCCGTGTTCAGGGTGCGGTTCGATCCATCGCCGGTGGAGAGGTGAAGCGAGCCGTTGCGGTTGAGCCAGAGGCTGTAGGTGCGCTGGCTGCTGTTGCCGTCGCCCTTGTAGAACAGCGCCGTCCAGGTCGTGGCGGGCTGGGCCGGGTTGATCCAGACTTCCATCGTCACGTTGTGGGTCAGGCTCAGCGCCGGGTCGGCCGGTGCCTGCAGCCACTGCGTGCCGTCGAAGCCGAGTGCGTCGCCTTGCCAGTCGGGCGCCTTGGGCTGGCCCTGGCCCAGCACCAGCGCCTGCTGGCTGTGGCTGACCGGGCGCAGCGTGAAGTCGTAGTCGTTGGGCAGGAAGGTGTTGTAGCGGCGGCCTTCGATGAGCAGCGTGTACTCACCGGTGGCGGGCAGAGTGAAGGTGTCGACGTCGTTGCCGAGCGTCGTGGCCCACACCTCGGTGCCGTAGGGAGAGATGAGGCGGATGCGGCCGTCCGTGCTGCCAAATCTGGCAGCGTCGAAGTAGTAGCTGCTGCCCGCCGTGCCCTGAAAGCGCCAGCCGTCGGTGCGGCTGCCCGGGTCCAGCGTACCGGTCATCGGGGTGCCCGGCGTCATCACGGGCAGGGCCGAGGTGGGCAGCATGCGCAGCGCGTAGACCGAAGTGGCCTGGCCGCTCGCGTCGATGCGCAGCGTGTAGGCGCCGGGCTGCAGGTCCAGCAGCGGGAAGGCCTCGCTGGAGTCTGTGTAAGCCAGGTTGCGACTCAGCTCGAACCCGCCCGGGCCGGTGAGCTGCCAGCTGACGTTGTAGTAGGCGTTGACGAGGCTGTCGACCAGCACCTGCGTGCGCTGGCTCAGCGTGAACTGGTAGGTGTCGGTCTGGCCGGGCTGGGCCAGCGTGCCGGCAATGACGCCGGCCAGGCTGGCGAAGACGCTCTTCGCCGTGGCTTGCGTGGCCTGGCCGAGCACGGCGGTGCTGCCGTCCGCGGCGATGGCGTCCAGTGGCAGGTAGACGGCCAGGCCCGCCTCGTTCCCGACCAGCGGCGTGTCCATGCCCGCCAGCAACTGCGCCGCGCTGCGGGTGGCGGACCAGACGCGCACCTCGTCGATCAGCCCGTCGAACTGGGCGGTGCTGGTGTCGGCGAAGGCGGCGTCGCCGACGCGCAGCGTGCCGGCGGTGTTGATGCCCGGCGTCGCCCGCAGGCCGCCGCCGCCATTGCGCAGCGCGGCCTCGACGCCGTTGACGAAGATGCGGATGCGCGGCGTGGCGGCGCTGCGGTCGATGACCAGGGCCACATGGCTCCAGGCGTCCGTCGGGACCAGGCCGGCCACGGTCTGTGCGCCTTGCAGGCCCGCGGCGTCTCGGGTGTCACCGTAGAGCGAGCCGTCGGCGTTCAGCCACAGGGTGTAGGCGCGCTGCGAATTCGGGTCGTCCTTGGCGACGATGGCCATCCAGGTGCTGGCGAAGCGGGTCGGGTTGATCCAGGCTTCGACGGTGATGTTGCCCTGCAGGTCGGTCGCCGGGCCGTCGGGCACCTCGACCGAGTTGACGGCATTGGCCAGCAGTGCGTTGCCGATGCGCCCCGGCGCCACCTGGGGCTGCACGCCGACCGGGGTGCCGAGCGTGATCTGCGTGGTCAGCTCGGGCTGCGGCAGTAGGCGGAAGCTGAAGGTGTTGGTTTGTTGCGGCGCGTTGCGCCGGCCCTCGACGAGCAGCGTGTAGCTGCCGGTCAGCGGCAGGCTGAAGGTGTCGACATCGGTGTCCAGCCCGGTCATCCACACTTGCTGTCCGGTCGGGCCGATGAGGCGGTAGATGCCGCCCCCGCCGCCGCTGGCGAGCTCGTCGAAATAGACCTTGACGCCGCCCGTGCCCTCGAAGCGGTAGGCCAGCGTCTGGCTGGCCGGGCTGAGCGTGTCGGTGACGATGCTGCCCAGCGTCACCGGCCGGGCGGTGGCCAGGTCCAGCAGGCGCAGCGCGTAGGGCGCGGTCGAGCCGCCGTTGGCGTCCACCGTTAGCGTGTAGTCGCCGGGCTGCAGCTCGAAGCGGTAGAAGCCGTTGTCGGCATCGGTGTTGCTCAGGTTGGCGCCGCCCAGCACGCCGGTGGCGCCGGCGAGCGCCCAGTTGACGACGCCGTAGCTGTTGCCGAGCGAGTCGACGACAACCGTGGTGGGCTGGGTGACCGTGAAGCGGTAGCGGTCGACCTGGCCCGGGCGGGTCAGGCTGCCCTGGATGGTGCCGGGCACGCCGTCGTGCAGGTTGTGGACGGGCACGGTCAGCGGCTGCAGGCCCGTGACGGCCACGGTGCCGCCGCTGCCTTCGTCCATGCCCAGCCGCAGCGCGAGGCCGGCCTGGGCGCCGGTCAGCGCCTGGTTGACGTTGTCGGCGATCTGCTGGCCGGTGCGGGCGGTGCTCCACAGGCGCACCTCGTCGATGGCGCCGTCGAAGGCGCCGTACTGGCCGTTGTTCTCGGCCGTGGTGCCGATGCGCAGCGGCCCGCTGGTGCCGACGGCGGGCAGCGTGCGGATGTTGTCCTTCTGCCCGGCGAGCACGCCGTTGACGTACAGGCGCAGCTGGTGGCTGGTCTTGTCGATGACGGCGGCCACGTGCGTCCACACGTTGAGCTGGATGGAACCGTTGGCGCTCTGGACGACCTGCTCGCCGCTGCTGTCGTAGGTGGACAGCAGCACGTAGCCGCTGCTGTTGAGCCACAGCGAGTAGCTGCGGTGGCCTCCCTCGTCGCCCTTGATGACGATAGGCTGCCAGGTGTTGGAGAAGCGGTCGGGCCGGATCCAGGCCTCCAGCGTCACGTCGTCGCGCAGGTCGGTGGCGACGCCGTCGGGCACGACGAGTTCGCGCCGTGTGTTGAACTCGATGGCGCTGCTGCCATTGCCACTCAAGGCGGGCGCGCCTGGCACCCAGGCGGGGCTGCTGTCGGCGCCCTGGGCGATGTCGATGGCGACCGTCTTGTCGCCCGTGTCGGCCACGCGGAAGGCGAAGGCCTGTGGCGCGGGGCTGTTGTTGTAGCCGTTCAGCGTCAGCGTGTAGGTGCTGGCCTGCGCGAAGGTGAGTTCGCGGTCATTGCCCGACCATTCCCAGAAGACCTGCTGGCCGGTGGCGTCGAAGAGCCGCCAGTCTGCGTTGAGAGCGGCCAGGCTGTCGAAGAAGACATGCTGGCCGGCGGTGGCCGTGAACTGCCAGGACTGGACGCTGTAGCCCGGGCTGAGCGTGCCGGACACGGCCTGGCCCAGTGGCAGGGTCTGGGCGCCCAGCTCGACGAGGCGGAAGCTGTAGGCGCCGCTGAAGCCGCTGTCGATCTTGAGCGTGTAGTTGCCGGCCTTCAGGGGTACGGCGCGCCAGTCGAACCAGTCACCGAGGGCCACGGTGCCGCGCTCGTCGGTCAGCGTCCAGCGCAGGTTGCCGGTGTTTTCGCGCGTGTCCATCATCACCAGCGTGGGCTGCGTGACGGTGAAGCTGTAGAGGTCGCGCTGCGCGTTCGAGGCGCGGTTGCCGTCGACGAACTGGCCCAGAGTCAACGGTGCCGGGGCAGCGGGTGTGGTGCTGAGCCGGGCCCAGTCGATGGCCACGTCGTGCCTGGCCGTGCCGCCGGTGGTGGTGTTGGACTGGTAAATGCCAAAGCGGGCGCCGCCGGCAAAGGCGTCGGCCGTGACGCCGAAGTCCAGCGTCATCAGGGTCGTGCCGGTGTCGCTCAGCAGCGTGGCCTTGAGCGTGCCATCTACCGCGGCCGACAGCCGCAGCCGGTACCAGGTGTTGTCGGCAAAGTCGAAGGCCGGTGACTGGAAGCCCGAGGCGCCGATACCGCGGCTGTCGATGCGCAGGTTGCGGCCGCCGCCGCTGGTGTTGCTGCTCAGCGCGGTGGCGATCCAGCGGCCGGCGTCGGTCACATCGGTGACGGACAGGCCGATCAGCTCGTCGAAGCCGGTTGCCGCCGACTGCACCAGCGTGTTGAACCGCACCTCGTAGCTGAAGCCCTGGCCGACCGCGTTGGTGGCCGTCGTCATGCCTGTGCCGCGGTATTGCCCGGCGATGGCGCTGTTCAGGCGGATGACGGAGGCGCCGTCGACGGTGTCGAAGCTGTACGACGGCGCGCCGGCAAAGGTGAGCGTGTTGGGCACGCCGCCGGGCTGCCAGACCGGGTCGAGGCTGGCGCCGTCGAACTCCTGGTTGAACGCGGTCACGCGTTCGCTCAGCGTGTTGCCGGTCTGGCTGACCTTGAAGCTGACCGCGTTGGGCGCCAGTGCGCTGCGGCGCCCTTCGACCAGCAGGGTGTAGAGACCGGCCTGGGTGTATGTGCGCTCGGCGACGTCGCTGCCGAAGTAGCTGCTCCAGACCTGCTCGCCGGTAGGGGACAGCAGGCGCCATTGCATGTCCGGGTTGGTGGCGCTCAGGTAGTCGAACACCAGACGGTCGCCGGCAGCGACGCTGAACGACCAGGCCTTCGTCTCGCTGCCCAGCGCCAGCGTGGCGTTGGTCGTCGAGCCGACGGTAAGCGGCGTCGCGCTGGCGGCTACGTCCAGCAGCCGGAACGCGAACTCGCCGGTCGTGGCGCCGGGTGCGTCCACTGTCAGCGTGTAGCGGCCGGGCCCGAGGTCGTAAACGACGCGGTTGGCGTCTGCCGGGTTGCCGAGCACGCCGTCGGCGCCGCCCCGGTCGCGTGAGTCGCTGCTGTCGAAACCACGGGCCGCCACCAGCGCGCCGCCGGGGCCGGCCAGCGACCAGTTCATAGGACTGTCACGCAGCGCGTCGAACACCACGCGGTGCGCCTCGGTCAGGTCCAGCGTGTAGACCACCTGCTGGCCGGCCGTGGCGATGCGGCCGAACACCGCGCCGTCCGCCAGGCCCACCGGATTGATGACCGACCCGACGAGGCCCAGCGGGCCGCTGTCCTGGGCCAGCGTGCCGCTGCCGTCGTTGAAGCGGTAGTTGAGCACCAGGTCGGGCCGCGCGCCGGCGATCTCCGCCGCCATGTCGGCTGCGATGGCCGCCGCGCTGCGCGCCGTCTTCCAGATGCGCAGATCGTCGATGCTGCCGGCAAACGGGCTGAAGCCGCCGTAGGGCTCGTCCGAGCGGCCGATCAGCAGCGGCTGGGCCAGGCTGGAGAAGGCGTTGGCGTTGCTCTGCACATCGCGGCTCGCCACTTCGACGCCGTTGACGAACAGCTTCATCAGGCCCGCATCGCGGTCGATCGTGGCCGCCACGTGGGTGCGCTGGCCCAGCTTGATCAGCCCGCCCGTGCTGTACAGATACTGCTCGCCGCCGTCGCCGGTGCTCAGCAGCAGGTCGCCGCCGCTGGTGACGAAGAGGGCGTAGCTGCGGTGAGCGCCAAGGGACGCGTCGTTGCCGCCCTTGTAGATCAGCGGCATATAGCTGTTGCTGAAGCGGTCCACCGTCACCCAGGCTTCCATCGTCACGGTGCGCGTCAGGTCCAGCGCCGCTGCTGCCGGCGCCTGCACGGACGAGATGCCGCCCAGCGCCAGCGCGCCGCCCTCGGGGCTGGGCGTCCAGCCGGGGCCGGCATCCTGGGCTTGGCCCAGTTGCAGGGCGCTGAGCTTGTCCTGAACGGGCTGCACGTTGAAGGCGTAGGCGCTGCTGGCGGCGCCGTTGCTGACGCGTCCTTCGAGCAGCAGCGTGTAGGCGCCACTCTGGTTCAGCAACTGGTTCTCGACATCGCTGTTGGCCGTGGTCGGGCCGAAGACGGTCTTGCCGTCCGGGGCTATCAGCCGCCAGTCGGTGCTCGCTGGGTTGGCGAGCGCGTCGAAATAGAAGGTCTGCCCGGCCGTTGCGTTGAAGGTGTAGGCCTGGGTCTGGTTGGCGGGCGTGAGGGTGCCGGCCACGGTCTGGCCGGGCGTGATGGCCAGTGCCCGGCTGAGGTCGATGATGCGGAAGCTGTAGTCCGCCACATGGTCGCCCAGGCCGTCGACCTGCAGCGTGTAGGTGCCGGCCTGCAGGTTGAGAGCAACGTCGCCGCCCCGGGTGTTGGCATCGCTGGCCTCCAGCCCGCGCGGCGTGATGACCTGGCCCTGTGGCCCCTGCAGCGACCACTGCAACTGGCTGTCCGGCGTTAGCGAGTCGAACACCAGCTTGGCGTCGCTGGGCAGCGTGAAGACGTAGCGGTCCACCTCTCCGGGCACGTCGATGCGGCCGTCCACACGCGGCGCCAGTCCATCGCCGGACATCAACACCCGCGGCTCGAAAGACTCAAATCGCAACCTGGGCGCCAAGGGGCGCTCGGCCACCGCCGCACGAGCAAGCGTCCGGCGCATGCTGCTCACCAGTGCATGAGACAGCCGGATGCCATCGGCCAACGCGCTCAGCCTAGGCTTGGGCAACGCGCTTGCGTCAGCCGTAGCAGGAGTGCCAGCCGAGTGCTTGTCCAACCGCTTTCGCATCACCATTACCCCGCGTATTCGCTCGCTGCAAATGTGTCAGTGCACCCGAAAGGGGCTTCAACTAAGCAGTTCTCGGACAATGCTCTGGCAAAGGAATACTGCCATCTGCTGTCCCTTTATGAATCACCAGCTGTCACCTAAAGACGGCACCAGACAGCCGTTGAGAGGCTGCCTTTCATCTACTTTGCGGAGAGCGGCGGGCGTCAAGACTTGTGTCGCTCGATGTCACAAAGGCGTAGTGCTCCGATTCCACTGTCGGTCGCTCGCTGACAACGCAATAGCATCGACGGTGTCCACGCCGTCCTGACGTGATAACTGGATCCGCCACGGTGCCAGCCTATGCGCTCCAGCCCTGGCATCCTGCACCAGCAGCCGGGCATGCCAGACGTGGAGGTGGCCTGCCCGCAGCTAGCGCAGCGCCGGTTGGAGTCAGGCACTTCAACCGCCGGCCGCTGCACAGGCTGTCCGAGACGAAGTCCATGCTCCACGTGGCGTTGACCTGGCTGGCCGCCACCAGCGGCGTGCGCGCCCCCACCGGGCGCTTGGCCTTGGCGCGCTTGCGCACGGCCAGGTCTGCCGCGCGGTACAGCCGGTACACGCGCTTGTGATTGACGCCCGGGTGGGCGGGGCGCAGCAGGTCGTGCACGCGTCGGTAGCCGAAGCGGCGGCGTTGCAGCACGAGGTCTTGATGGCTTCGCTCAAGGTCTGGTTCTCCGTGCTCGCCACCGGCGGGTGGCGGTAGGCATCTCGGCTCAGCCCACAAGGCGACAGGCGCGGCGTTCGTTGAGGTGGTATTCGTCCACCATGCGGCGCGCGGCGTCCCGGCGCACTTGCGGGGCTAGCGCTTTACGCCCAGCACGCTCTTGAGCGCGTGCATGTCAAGGTGCGCCTCGGCCAGCAGCTTCTTGAGCTTGCCGTTCTCGGCTTCGAGCTCACGCAGCCGAACCGCCTCGCTGAACTCCGTGTTCATCGGCGCCAGCAACCAGTTGGGAGAGTTCGAGTCAGGCGCCACGGCCGCCCTGCTCGGGCCGGTGGGCTCGGTGCTACTGGGCGGCATCGGCACGCTGACCGTTGCCGTGCTGTGGTTCAGGTTGTTCCCCGCGCTTGCCCAACGAGACAGCCTTCACACGCCGGCGCCGCGCGTGCTTTAAGGAAGATCTGCGCCGGCCTTCGGCGATACGGACAGTCCAGGGCGTCGATTGCCGATCTCAGGCATGAAAGAGCATTCGGGCCGAGCGCCGGCCGCCCTAAGCCGGCCCGGTGGGCGATGTGCTTGCCGGTCGATCCGGCAAGCATCGCCGTCCCCCCGGGGGCTGAGGCCGGACACGGCAAGTCCTGTGGACTTGTCGTGCCCGCCGAAGAGCAGCCGCTCCGTCGGCTGCGCGGTCTGCAGGACCGACTGGGCTGGCCTGGCCCGCGTCCAGCGGCGCAAGACCGGGCGAGGGGCTCACTTCACTTCAGGCGATAGCCAGCGGCGTACGCCGCGGTTCAGACAAAGTCATATCCAGCACGGTTTTCACGGGCAGGACGACGTTCCGCGAACCCATGTACGGGAGGCCTTGGCGATGCGTCTCTATGAGTTGCATCAATACCTCGACGGCGTGCCTGCCCATCTCGTACAACGGCTGGCGAACCGCAGCCATGTGCCGCGTGCGCGCGAGCAACGTGTGGTCGAAGCCGGCAACAGAGATGTCGCGAGGAATGTTCAACCCGCGCGCCAACAGCGCTTCCATACAGCCGACGGCAATGGCATCGTTGCCACCGAACACGACCTCAGGCAAGGGTTCACCACGGTGGTGTTGAAGCCAGTTATTCAAGGCCGCCTTGCCTCCTTCAACGTTGAATGGCGCTCGCGCCACGTGGTCGGGAGCGGGCACTACACCTGCTTCGGCGTGCGCTCGTAGATAGCCGTCGACACGGAGGTTGGCCGCCGGGAAGGTCTCCGGTCCACCCACGTAGAGGATGCGGCGATGCCCCAGGGCCAGCATGTGACGCACCATTTCATAGGCCCCCTCGCCATCGTCGGACTCGATGTTCACCCAGCCACGCGCATATTGGTTGGCGTGCACAGAAACCATTGGCGTATGCGTGGGCATCCAAGCGATGCAATCGTCTTCCAACTGTGGGGCGAGCACGACCAGACCGTCGACGCGGCCATCACACAGCGCCGGCATGCGCGTCGGAGCCTCGAGCCAGCTGTTCAGGGGGAAAACTGACGTCGTCTGCCCCGCGTCCGTGGCGCCCCGGATGATCCCATTGAACACGTCGAGGAAATAGACGTTGGCGTCCTCGCCGGAGAAGTTCGCAATGAAGCCGATTGCATTGGTTCGCTGCGATGCGAGCGCACGGGCGCTCGCGTTTGGCCGGTATCGCAGCCGCTCGGCCGCAGCCAGCACACGCTCACGCGTTTCAGCCGATACGCCCGCGGAACTGCGTCCACCGTTGAGCGCGTAAGACGCCGCCATCTTCGAAACGCCCGCCTCGCGGGCCACGTCGGCCAGCGTCGGAACGTTGCCACCACGTCGTGGCTTCATCGACGGGGTGTCCTTGGTTGTCGAGTCAGGCACAGCGGGTCAGCGGAAAGGGCGAAGCGGCGGACAGCAGGTCAAATCTTGCGCGGGCGGCGACGGAAGCGTCGGGCTGCGGCTGTAGTCCCATGGCAGCGACACCTCTAATGAAGTCGGCCATGGAGGTGCTCGAGTGAGCCATCGCAGACGATGTGCCCTCGACCCGGACAGAAGCGGCGGAGAGTGGCCAGAAGGGCGCCACGAGGTCCCGAACGAAGCAGTCGTCTTGCGCCGTCGGCAGCCGGGTGGCGTCGATGCCACGGATGAAGTCGGACAGGTAGTTGATCGGGTCAGTCATGGCAGTTCTGATTTGACGAAATCCGTGATCGGCTCATGTGTTCGTGCTCATCAATCGGTTCAAGTGTCTCTGCGGGATAGGCACTGCCCTGCACGCTCGCGGCTTCATCGCGCGACCACATCGAGCCGCAGCCGTTGCGTCGGCAGGCCCTCGACGGCAACTTCAACCACGATGGCGCCGGGCGACGCGCCGGCGCGGACCGCCGCCACCATCCGGCCATGGAAGGTCTTGCGCTCGCCCGATTGCAGGCTGCTCGCATCGACGGGATCGCCATTGCCCGCGCCGCCCAGCACGCCGGCGCCACTCACGCTGACTTTCACCTTGCGGTCACCGCCGCGCGCGTAGATGGGAACGCCGTTGCTGTCGGCCAGCTCGACCGTCACGTAGGCCAGGTCTTCGCCATTGGCCTTCAGCTGCGACCGGTCCGTGGTCGCCTTGAATGCCGCTGGCTGGCCTGCGGTGCGCAATTCCCACTGGCCGGCAGGCCGGCCGTCCCGGTAGCCGACGGCCAGCAGGCGACCCGGCGCATAAGGCACGGTGAAGCGGGCCTTGTATTCGGTGCCCAGGCCCACGGCCTGGCGTCCGAAGCTCTTGTCGTTGAGGAAGAGTTCGACCTCCGGGAACTCCGAGTACACCGCGACGTTCAGCGGCTTGCCTTCCTGACCGGCCCATGACCAGTTGGGATGCACGTCCTCGAGCGTCCAGTCGTTGTGCGGGTCGCCTTCCGGGAAGTCGTAGTGCGGAAAGTCCCGCGTGCCCGCCGGCTGCTCGACGAAGGCCGTGATCGGATCGATGCCGGTCTTCCACAGCACCTGGCGGTAGTAAGCGGCGGGCCGCTTGCGCCCGGTAGCGTCGATCTCGCCGCAATACGCCAGATGCCACGGATAGGGGCCCCAGGTCTTCCAATCCTGCGTGGTGGTCATCCAGCCGATGCCGGCCTCGCCGAGGTAGTCGAAGGCGGTCCACACGAAATCGCCAATGACCCACGGCAGGGTCTCGGCCGGGCGCCAGTAGTAGAAGGCATAGCGGGACAGGGATTCGCCGCTGTACATGACCCGCGCCGGGTATTGCTGGTGGTCGCGCTCGAACAGATTGGCCATGTAGTTGTAGCCAGCCGCATCGACCTCGCCATAGGCGCTGGCGATCGTCGGCGAGTCGATGCTGACCGCCTGCGTCACCGGCCGGCTCGCATCGAGCTGCCGGACCCGCTGCACCAACATGCGTGCCGTCTTCGCGCCCTCGGGCGTGCCCTGCTCAGGGATTTCGTTGCCGATGCTCCAGAAGAGCACGCTGGGGTGATTGCGCCCGCTGATCACCAGGCTGTCCAGGTCCTTTTGCCAGTTGTCAGCGAAGAAGCGGGCGTAGTCGGCGCCGGTCTTGCTGTTGCGCCAGGCATCGAATGCTTCGTTGATGACCAGCATGCCGAGCTCGTCGGCGGCATTCAGCGTGGCTTGGCTGGCGGGGTTGTGGGCATTGCGGATGGCGTTGTAGCCGGCCGCCTTCATCAGCGCGACCTTGCGCGCATCCGCGTCGGGAAGCCCGGCGCCACCCAGCATGTAGTTGTCGTGGTGGATGTTTCCGCCGCGCAGCAGCAGCTTCTCGCCATTGATGCGCAAGCCGTTCTTCGCGTCCATCTCCAGGGTCCTGATGCCGAAACGGGTCTGGCGCACATCGGTCACGACGCCGTTCACACGCAGCTCCTGGCGCAGCAGGTAGAGATGCGGCGCAGATGGCCCCCAAAGCCTGGGCTTGTCCACCACCAGGGCCTGCCCCGCGTCGACTTGGCCGCGAGCCGGCACGACGTAACGCTTGCTGACGCGCGCGACGGTCTCGCTGCCATCGACGGTGGTCACCGCCGTCACCATCTCTACCTGTTGCGGCTTGGCCTGCCGGTTGGCAAGGGTGGTGCGGACATCAAGGTCCGCGCGTTGCCCGTTGGCAGCGCGGGTCGATACCGCCACGCTCTGCGGGTCGATGTGCAGCGGGTCCAGCAGTTCCACCGTCACCGGGCGAATCAGGCCCGAGCCGGCATACCAGCGTGACGACGAATCCACATGGCGTGCCCGCACGACGATGACGTTGTCGCCCGCCTTCACCTTGCCGGTCAGGTCCAGCGTGAATGCCGTGTAGCCGTAGCGGTGCTGCCCGACAGGCTCGCCGTTCAGCCAGATGTCCGAGTCCATGTATACGGCTTCGAAATTCAGCCTGACGACGCGCGCGGCTTCGGCCGCACTGAGCTGGAGATGACGCCGATACCAGCCGGTGCCGCCGGGGATGTAGCCGGAGTCGCGGCCACCCACGGTGGCCGGGTCAAAGGGTGGCGACCCGTCGGCTTTGTCCAGGATGGAGAAGTCGTGCGGCACGGCCACCTGGCGCCAGGCGCCGTCGTCGAAGTCGGGCCGCTCCGCGCCCTTCACTTCCCCGGCCATGAAGCGCCAGTCCATGGTCAGGCGGCGTTCCTCGGCAGTGGACGCCAGTGAGACCAGCGCAAGCATCAGCGCAAATGGCAAACGGCGCGCGAACTTGTTGAGGTTCAACATCAGTGGGTATCCAGAGAAAAAATCTTGAGAAGTCAGCGAGCCGCAGGCGGCGGGGCCTCGAAGGCCTCGATGACCAGTTCGCTCGCCACCAGGCCAGCCGCGGTGGCGCGCAGCGTGGCGCGACCCGGCGTGCCGGTGGATTGCAGGATTGCCTGGGCATGGCCGTTGAAGACACTGCGTTGCCAGGGGCCGGCGGGTGTCGTCATGCGCAGCGCGAACCAGCGTTGGCCGCCCTGTGCCGCGTCGAACAGCGGGCGCAGGCCGCCGGGCGGCGTGGCGAAGACGACGGCGAGCGTGTTCTCGTCGGCAAGCTGCGCGGGATCGAGGTCGACAACGCCGATGCCATCTTCACGCCGCGGTGTCACGGCATGGCCGTTCACAAATACCCGCCCGCCGGGGGCGACGTCGTCCGGCATCACCAACGTCACCCGTTCCCCAACCGCGGCAACGGGGCGCGCAAAGGTGGCGCGCACGACATTCCAGGCGGTCTCGGCGGGCGGTTGCTGATCGGGCGGTATCCACCCAAAGGGATCGCGCCAGTCGGCCGTACCGGTATCGGCCAGCAGCGCCGCCGCGTCTTCCTGGCGCGCCATGCCCTTGTGACGCCAGCCTTGCGGCGCGGCGTAGCGGTGGCGTTCGACGGGGCGATCCGCCTCGTGCGAGCCGGGGTCGCCATTGCCCATGCCGATCAGCCGCGCCGGTCCCGAGACCTGGAAGCTGACGAGCGGATCCGCTGTGGGCACGGCCCGGCCTTCGCGGTCGAGCACGCTCACGCTGACGAGCGCCACGTCGTCGCCGTCGGCCCGGATGCGCGCACGGTCCACCGTCAAGCGCAAGGCGTTGCCGTTGCCGGTGGTGGCAACCGTTTCAGCCGTGACGAGCTTGCCCTCTTTGTAGCCGCGCGCCGTGAGGCTGCCCGGCGCGTACGGCACGCTCCACTGCAGATGGGCATAGCGCGGCAGCGGCTTGCGGCCCAGCGAGTCGCCGTTCAGCAGCAGCTCGACCTCGTCGGTATTGCCGTAGACGCGCACATCGATGGGCTGTCCCTCGCGGCCGGGCCAGTTCCAGTGCGGCAGGATGTGCACCATCGGCTCGGCGGTCCACGCCGCCTTAAGGTAGTAGCCGCTGTCCTTGAGAGCGCCCGTCGTGTCCAGCATGCCGAACTGCGACGAGATGGCGGGCCAGCCGAAGGGCGTGGTCTCGCCGCGGTAGTCGAAGCCGGTCCAGAAAAACACGCCGGCGATGTAGGAGCGCTCGGCGTTGAAGCGCCAGGACTCTTCAACAGACGCCGTCGAGTTGCCACCGGAGCGCTTGTCGTAGGCCGCGATATGCACCCGCGCCGGGTCGTCGACATAGACACCGCGGGTGGCGTAGGTCAGGCCCTCCTCCGTGACGACAACGCCGCGATCCGGGAAGCGGCGGTGCATCGCGTCGATGTTGTGCTGCGCCTTGTAGTTGAAGCCCAGCACCTCGGAACCCACCGAAGTACCCTCGGCCCCGCCAGAGCCAGACGCAGCGAGCGTGGCCTGGCGGCTCGGGTCTAGGCGCTTGACGATGGCCTGCATCTCGCGCGCCAGGCGGGTGCCGAGCTCACGGTTCTCGATGGCCCATTCCTCGTTGCCAACCGACCACAGGATGATCGATGGGTGGTTGCGGTCGCGCCGCACCATGCGTTCCATCTCGCTGCGGATCTGCGGCGCCGTGCCCATCATGCGGTGCTCGTCGATGACAAGCATGCCCAGCCGGTCGCAAGCATCCAGCAACTCGGGTGTGGCCGGGTGGTGGGCGGACCGGATCGCGTTCACACCCATGGCCTTGAGCATCGTCAGGCGTGCCTCGTGCATGCCGTCGGGCAGCGCCACGCCAATGCCGGCATGGTCCTGGTGGTTGTTCGTGCCGTGCAGCTTCACATGCTGGCCGTTCAGGAAGAAGCCGGCATTGGCGTCGAAGCGGATGCTGCGGATGCCGAAAGGCGTGTCGTAGCTGTCGACCACGCGTTCACCCCGCTTGACCCGGGTCGTCAGTTTGTAGAGCTGCGGGGTCTGCAGAGACCACAGCTTCGCGTCCGTCACGCGCAGCCTGGCGCTGACCTCGGTGGTCGCGTCGACGCCGATGCGGTGCGGCGGCACGGTGACCCGCGCGACGACGTGGCCATCAGGGTCGCGCAACTCGTGCTGCAGGGTGAACGAGTCCCCTGCCCGACCGTCGTTGCGCACGGTGGTGTCGACCGTCACGTCGGCTTGCCTGCCGTTGACCGTGGCGCGCACGAACGTGCCCCACGGATCCACATGCAGCGGTTCGGTCTGCGTCAGCCACACGTGGCGGTAGATGCCCGCGCCTTCGTACCACCAGCCTTCCTGGGTGGTGGCGTCCACTCGGACGGCGACGACGTTGCGGCCGCCGTAGTTCAGGTAGTCGGTGATATCGACGCGAAAGCTCGAGTAGCCGCTGGCCTCGCGGTGCAGGTAATGGCCATTGACCCAGACGACGCTATCGCGGAAGACGCCGTCGAACTCCAGCGCGATGCGCCTGCCCTGCGCGGCTTCCGGAATGGCCAGCTCGCGCCGGTACCAGCCGACGCTGTTCTGCGGAAAGGCGCGGCCGATGGCCTTGGAGCCGTGTGTCGTGCTGCCTCGCGCGTCGAATGGCAGCTCCACCGCCCAGTCGTGCGGCAGGCTGATGCTTCGCCACGGCCGGTCGTCGAACTCGACCGCTGCAGGGCCGTCGCCGAAGCCGGCCTTGGCGAAAAAGAACCCCCGCGTCCCGTGGTTGAAATCCTCCGCCTGGTCGTAGGCATGGCCCAGCGCGAAGCGCCAGCCGTCGTCGATGCGCTGGCGCTGCCGCGCGCCGTCGGCCTGCGCCGCAGTTGCGGCGATACCGAGGAAGAGGATCAGGATCGAGGCGAAGAAGGCGAGTTTTTTCATGGGAATCGCGGGTTGTTCTCGCGTGCGCGCCCTTTCGGGCGCATCGGTCGTCAAGGTCGCCGGGTCCTGGCCGCAGCGTTGGTATGCAGCGTCCGGCGCGCCCCCAAAACGGGTCGTGCCATGACCACTTTGCGTTGAAAGCAGCCAGAACTTTACCGGTAAATACGCCAAGCCAACCGGTCTTTCTCCTCAAAACGTCGGTGGGATTCCATTGGTCTGTCCAATGGATTCAGCAATCGCTGCTGCCCGCTCGGCTCAGAGCCAATCTGTGGGAAAGACAAAGGGTTAGCGGAAACGCTGGCCCTTTTGTCCTTGTGGCGGCGCTCAGCCCTGCGCTATTCGAGTTCTCGGCTCAGCGAAGCCTGTTGGCGTCCAGCGCCGCGCGCAGCTTCTCGGCCTGGTCCTCGAAGCGCACGGCCGCCAGGCCGAGCAGCGGGTCCTGCTGCAAGGCCGTGTCCAGCGGCGAGCGCCCGGTGTAGCGCTGCACCAGATCCTGGCCGATGGCGTAGAGCTGGCGGTTCTTGGCCTCGGCATCGGCCAGCGCCTGGGTGCTGCGCTCCAGGAGCCGGGTCAGGGCCTGATTGGCCTGCTGGCGCTCGCCGCTCTCCTGCCTCAGGGCCAGCAGTTGCTGCTGCAGCGCCTGCTCGCGTTCGACGGCCTTGGCGTCGCTTTGTGTCTGCGCCTCTTTGGCGGCCTGAAGCTGGGCCCGCAGTGCTTCCAGTTCGGCCTCACGCGCCTTGAGCCTGGCCGCGCTGCCGGCAATCTGCGCGCGGGCAGCCAAGGCGTCCTTCTTAACAGTGGCCGCGTCGGCCTCGGCCCTGGCCTTGTCGGCCTGCAGCGTGCTCTGCTGCTCCTGCGCGGCGCGCAGCGCGGCCTGGGCGCGGCGCAAGGCCTCGCGTTCCTTGGAGGGCTTGGCGTCCTGGGCCTGGGCCTGGGCGGCCAGGCTGGCAACGGCGAGCAAGGCGATGGCGATGCGTTTCATCCTTAGAACCTCGCATTCAGGTCGAGCTGCAGGACTTCGATCTTCAGCGGCGCGCTGCTGAGGTTGCCGCTGACCGAGCTCGCATCGCCCGGCACGGCCAGGAAGCGCACGCCGTCGTCGAGGTTGCGCGTGCTCGTCCAGCGGCCGCTGAGCCAGAAGTTCTTGTCCAGCCCGACGTTGCCGCCGATGCTCCAGCCCTTGTAGTTGGCGCCGCCGAGGTGCCAGGTCGTGTCGGTGAAACCGTCTATCCACGCATCACGCTGCACGAGGCGGTAGGCGGTGAAGGCCTGCCAGTCGCCACGGCGCGAGAGCTTGGGTGTCCCGACCTGGATGCGCGCCTGCAACGCCGTCGTCTTCTCCTTCAGGTCGGTCAGTGGCACGCCCGCGCGCGCCTCGATGTCCTTCAGGTCGAAGCCGGTGTTCTTGATCCAGTCCAGCGTCAGGCCCACCGGCACCGGCAGCACGCTGTCCAGCTGCAGGCTGGCCGTCAGGTTGACCGGGCGGAACTTGGCCGCCAGGCCCCAGGTCGGCGCGGCCGTGCTGGTGGGGTCGTTCAGGTTGATGAGGGTGTTGCCCTTCAGGCGCAGGCCGGTGGCGTATTGCGAGGCGAAGTAGTTGGTCGCGCCGTTGCGCGGGCCGCTGGGCGGCGGGTTGCTCTCGCGGCGGCCTTCCATGTGGCGGAAGTCGTAGGCCGCCAGGCCGAGCTTGAACTGCACGCCGCGCGCCAGGTCGATCTCGCCGCCCACTTGCGCGCCCAGCAGCCACTTGTCCTTGGTGCTGAGCGACAGCTCTTCCAGCGGGAACACGCCGGCCGTGGCGAACAGGCCACGCTGCGGCGTGAAGGCATGGCTGAGCTTGGCGGCCACGCCGTCAAAGCCCAGGTCCTCGGGCCAGGCCAGGTCGGTGCTGTAGAAGGGGTTGGGCATGCGGCCGAAATCGGCGGACAGGCCATTGGTGAAGAGGGGCGGCTGCCAGCGGATGTAGGCGCGGTCCAGCCCCAGCGTGTAGCGGTTGAAGTCGTTGCCCAACGTCTGCGAGGTCGATGTGGCGCTGCTGCCCGTGCTGCCGGTGGCGATGCGCACACTGGCCAGCACCTGGTCGCTGAGCTTGGCGTCCACTTCCAGACGGCCACGCAGCGTCAGGCGCTGGCGGTCGGTCGTCGTGTTGGTCAGGTCGGGCGACCAGGCGGGCGAGGCCGTCTGCGCGCGGTAGACCTCGGCGGGCACGTTGTCCTTGTCGAGGAACTCGCTCTGGCCGCGCACGCGCAGGTCGCCGCTGACCCTGATGCGGCCGATCCAGTCCGGCAGCGCATCGGCCTGGCCCCAGCGCTCGCCCTTCGCCTGGGCCAGCACCTCGGCCTTGATCTCGTCGCGCATCTGCTGGCGCACGCTCTCGGGCACGTAGGGAATGCGCAGCACGTTGGGCTTGGCGGCGTCGGCCTGCGGCTGTGGGGCCGGTGCCGTGGCTGCGGCCTGAGCCTGCTTCAGGATGGACTCGGCCTTGTCGCGCGTGAGCAGCCCTTGCGACACGAGGGCGTCGATGAGGGCTTGCGTCGTGGCGCGCAGGCGGGCGAGTTCTTCCTTGTCGGAAGACTGAGCGAAGGTGGGTGTCGCAAGGAGGCTGGCGAGCAGCAGCGTGAGGATGGGTTTCATTTGATCAATCAGGCCTGTGGCCGCACGCTGAGGCGGAAGCGCATGGGTTGGGAAAGCGCCAGCGCCGGGGGCGGCGGCAGCTTGAGCTGGCGGCGGGTTTCGTCGAGGGCGGCGCGCAGCGCGCTGTCGTTGCCGTCGTTGCCGCTGGGGCTCAACTCAAATCGCTGGATGCCGCCGTCCTTGTCCAGCCAGATCGCAAAGGTCGCGGTCAGCTGCTCGGCGTCGGCTCTCAGATGCCGCTCGATCTCGCTTTGCAGCAGTTGGCGGGCGGAGTTGGCGTAGAAGCGTTCCTGCGCGCGGTCGGCCGCAGTGCCGGCCGGGCCGCTGCTGCTGCCGGTCGTCGGCGCGCCACCGGCGTAGTCCTTGGCCACGCTGCCCGCCGCGAATGCGCTGGGTCCGTCGCCCGCTGCGCCTTCCATCTTGATGGACTCCGCTGGCTTGGGCGCCTCGGCCTGCTTGATCTGCTCCTCGCGCATGACCTGCTTGGGCTCTTCCTTGGGCGGCTCCGGCTTCTTCTCCTCCTTGGGCGGCGGGGGAGGGGGCGGCGGCGTGTCGGGCAGGATGGAGATCTTGGCGACCTGGCGCTTGGGCGAGTCGGTCTTGATGCCCTTGACGGCCCACCACACGGCCAGGCCCAGCAGCAGGCAGGCGGCCGCGACGAGGATCTTGATGTGGCTCGTCTTCATCAGGTGCCGATCCGGCTCGTCACTAGGCCCATGTTGACCTGCAGCTTGTTGCACAGGTCGATGACGGCGATGACGCTGGCGTACTGGGTGCGGGCGTCGCCCTTGATGGCGACGGACATCTGGGCGTCGCGTTGCTTGGCGGCGGTGAGCTGGGCCTCCAGCTCGGCCAGGCTCACGCCCACGCCGTTCAGCAGCACGCCGCCGTCGGGCATGACCTGCACGATCTTGAGGTCGTGCTTCTCGGTGCTGGGTTTGTTGCTCGGCTTGGGCATGGTGATGTGCATGCCCTGGACCGAGGCCGTCGTCATCAGGATGAAGACGACCAGGAGCACGTAGGCGAGGTCGAGCATCGGGGTGACGTTGATGCTGTCGTAGGGTTTGGCGTCTTGGTTGACTTGCATGGGTCAGACGCTCCGCTTGTGGGGGTGTGGCTTTGTGGCCGGGCCCATGCCGGGATTTCGTCCCGGCGGCCGACTCACTTTTTGGGCCGCCAAAAAGTAAGCAAAAAGCTCCCCCCTGACCGCCCCGCCCCTTCGGGGTGCCCTGCGCTGCTCAGTCCTTGAGGGCCCACGCGGAACTCCCTTCGCTACGCTGCGGTCAAACAGCC
>Ga0307515_10009457_pt1 | contig 18838 bp, 26 predicted proteins | sample 17_EM_MG_FD_194513 | JGI IMG/M metagenome (GOLD analysis project Ga0307515, IMG submission 194513) | Populus trichocarpa ectomycorrhiza microbial communities from riparian zone in the Pacific Northwest, United States - 17_EM | ecosystem: Host-associated > Plants > Roots > Unclassified | place...
CGGCGAAACCAAGTTCCATGATCCCACCGTTTTCATCTCAGTATAGACAATGCTCCAAAAAAACGATCCTCGATCTATTCCTCCTATTGCAACATGGGTAGATAATACACTAGGCCGACAGCTCTGAAGAGTATGCCCACGTCGTGAGTTTATTGCTTTACATGCCGGTTGACAGGGTGTAGCATCAACCTTCGAACGAAACCTGGTAAACGGTACAATCTTTTATCTCCGTTACGGCCGTTTCGGAAATAGAGGTTCTCCACGGGGACTGGAGTGCTCGCGGGATGTGCTGGTGACTGGGAGTCATGCTTGTTCCAACAGACGGGAGTTCACGGTCGTAAATGAGATGGACAGCTCAGAGGCTGACTTACCAGGGGCTGGCCTGTCATAAAAAGACATCTCTTAAATCGACCCGGTTTCATATGCGGTGGTCTATATCTGCGAATTTGGTGGCTGAAGAAGCTTCGAAGGTCGTTGAAACACAACTTTTGCGGCTCCCCTGGCGGAGAATACATGGGATTTGGAGCAAAATTCGATAGAAAGTCAAGAGACTATCCTCCGAACAGACAAGTTTATTTGACCCCCAGCACAGATGTATGTATACGTACCACTCCCCTATCTCATCTAACTCCCACTAGTTCTCATCCGATTCCAGAGTTTGTATGAATGAAACTCACCAGAGCAAGCTCTATTCGGCCGTGGTGACGTTTCCGATTATTCCAATATTTATCGACCAACTGAGCATCCTATCCCCCTCCTCCAGCAGCCTACTACAATCCGAGTCTTATTGGGATACGATGAAGCAATGGACGTTCTCACCAGGACGTAGAGTTTGCGGCTTTCTACTGATCTGAAGTGAGGGATACTGGCATAACATCGCCTACGAATGGTATTGACTGGAGATCCGCTGTAAGTACCCAATGTACATTCCAATAGTCACAGATCTTACCTTTATTAACTGAGATTGATCATTATAGGCCATACAACGCAATATCCAACTTGACGTGGAAGACAGCGGGCCAGCGGGGAGTGTCTACTCTGCTAATTTACCAGGGGCTACACACTCTCAAAGCGCTGCGGTGGACCACGATTCTTACAGTGTACAAGATCCTCGTGCTTGGAGGGGGAGCCGCCATTTGACACCCCCAAATCCTAATAGGTGCTCCGTTTTACATCCGTTGTGCTGACAGGAAATGAACACGAAGACGTTTTTATTGACCAAATACGGAATTTTTCCTGCTAGCACTCCGCACCAGAAAACACAGGAACCTATCTAAAATAGTAGAGAGGATTCATTCAACCACAGCCCACTCCCACCAGGTTATACTTTCGGCACTCTACAGCAACTTCCATATTTAGAACTATTGTTCCCGTTCCAGAACAATATCCTTCCTTCCGTCCGGCGTGACCTGCCCTCTGTGCCGTGGCTTACAGTTGTCCGTCTTCCCTCACCCATGTGCTCTTTGGGGGAGGGCTTCTACCGACAGACCCGGTAGATCTCGGGTACGCGGGCCAACCGTCCAATCCTAGCCCCGTCTAACCAGAATTGGGGGACAAGAAACGGACGGAATCAGCTCCCGTCGACTCAATATCCTCGCCGCCGCCAGACGCGCAGCCGAGGGAGGTCACCGACTTATGTTTGTCACAATAGAGAGGATGGGTCTGCTCACATCCATCCAAACCAAAGGCAATGTGCCGTACGCATGCTGGCAGTCCATTCTATTCCTTGGCTCTTTTCGCCAGCTGTTCAATAAAAAAAATCCTGCTCATGCTCAAGTTCTGAGCATCTGCTCCCGTTCCCGGCAATCGCGCGCGTTCCGCATGAATAACAATCCCTCCTCCGCATGTTATCAATCAGTTGAGTGCTGCCGCCCGCGGTATGCAGGTCTCAGATACCTGCCCGCAACGCTGTTTCCTACCTCTCAAGTCAAAGAACGCCGCATCAACCTCCAAGATGAACTGTGACTGTGATTCAGAGCTGTTTGGTATCTGCATCCGAAGTTGCTGATTACCACCTGCTTTGTCACTGTTATCCGTGTGTTTTTTTTGTGCGGCCTACCGCAGCATGTGAACGGCACTACTCATAATTCGGTGAAAGGTTTATTTTATTTTAAAAATTCATGCAATTGAACGGTCTTGGCCGTACGGCTATGGGCCCGCCACTACCGTGCATGTTGTTCGTTAATTGAGTACTTGCTGTTGTCAACGTAGTAGGTACATTAGAGTTGCATGTAGAATGTCATTTGTTGCAATAGAAATAACTCGCCTCGGTGTGCTGTCGTAAGCCTGTGATGTTCCCAGTCACGTGACTGACAACCAGGAAGATGCCAGATTCACTAACCGCAAGTTGAGGGACAAAGAGAAAATGTTCGGCAATGCTGCGCAAAAACTCACATAATGGCGGGGTAACATTTTACCAGGTGGCGTTTGTTTCCCCTCGCCATACGCCGGTATCTCCCGGGGCGAGGCGAATAAAGTGGAAGTAGGCGGGCGATCGCAAATCGCTGCAAGTTATCGGTTCGGCAAAAGGCAGAATGACGAACGAAAGAGTTAATTTGACGATGAAGATGAAAACTAGAAGAATGGGCGATTTTTGGTAAATCAGGGTCTTGTCCCACACAAACTTGCAATTAGGTTAACCTTCGCCCAAAACTCACCACCACCACGACGGAGACGACGACTAATCCACTATACTTCCCCACTCCCCCGGCCGCACTGACTCACCATCACCAATCACCACCACCATCATCACCACCTCCACCAGCTCTACGACCACAACAACGACCACGACCACACAACAACCACCACCGCAATGTCCTCCGCGACAAGCCCCTCCACGCCCTCCGGCCAAACACTTGAGAACTACCACTTCCCCTCGCACCGCCTCTCTCGCACCCTCACCGACCCCGCAAAGACCCCACTCGTTCTCGTTGCATGCGGCTCCTTCTCCCCTATAACCCACATGCACCTGCGCATGTTCGAGATGGCGGTGGACCACGTCCGCCAGAACATGAGCGACGAGTACGAAGTAGTGGGCGGGTACCTCTCGCCCGTGTCCGACCGATACAACAAAGCCGGTCTCGCCTCAGCCACGCACCGGTACCTCCCTACCCCCCACCATTTCCTCCTCCCCAGCTAACATGTGTGCGAAGAATCCGCATGTGCGAACTTGCCTGTGACCAGACCTCAGACTGGATCATGGTTGATCCCTGGGAGGCGATACAAACCGAGTACCAGCCTACCGCCCTAGTTCTGGACCACGTTGCGCACGAGGTAAACGACATTCTCGGCGGAGTAGCGCCGTACGCCGGTGCGCCGCGCAGTGAGTACCGTCGCGCACACGTGAGCCTGCTTTCCGGCTCGGACCTGCTGCAAACTATGTCTGCAAGTATCTCCCGATCCTCCCTGGGTACCTGGCTAACAACAGCAGCAACCGGGCGTGTGGTCGATCCCAGATCTTGACCATATCCTCAGCGGGTACGGGATCTTTGTTGTCGAGCGGTCCGGGTCAGCAGTCCACGATGCGTTGGCGCCGCTGAAGGAGTGGAGCAATGATCTTGGAAAGGACTGGTTGGAGAATATACACGTGATCCGGCAACTGATTGCGAATGACATCTCGAGTACCGGAATCCGACAGTTCCTCAGACAGGGAATGAGCGTGCACTACCTCCTCCCCGCTTGCGTCATCGAGTATATCCGCGAGCACGGACTGTACAGGGAGGTGGAGGAAGGGAAGGAAAAACGAAGCAGCAGCATGCCGCCACTGAGCAGGAAGGGAAAGGAGAAGGAGAAGGAGAAGGAGATGGCGGCTGGAGTGGCCGGAGGGTCGAAGGGTAGATAGACTTGAAGTCCCCCACATTCTACGGGCCATCACCCCTCCCACACAGCAACAAAAGGAGGAAGTACGTCCGGAATCTAAGAAATAGAGGAAACCGCAAACCACCACCACCACCACCACCCCTCCTCCTCCGACAAAATCTGCGCCACCTCATACAATAAACTAAACATACTCCGGAATGGGAAGTCGACACAATTTAAGTTTCCTTTGTCGGCTTTGTATTTTGTTACTGCTTATGCTACTGCTGCTATTACTACTTCTATATCACTGGTATTTTGTTATTGCGTTCTGTTCAGACTTTTATATGGATTCGATTTGATTGTTGGGGCAGCCGGTGTTATGGGGATATGGATATAACTACTAGAGGGAAAGCGTAGACCTCTGGAATGAATGAATGGTAGACATCTTTGGAATGAATACAATGAAACGAGCGAATGATTTGTTATGAATTTCTCGATGCTGGGCGGGGGGTGAGAGCTGTTTAGACGGTACAATATTAATGTGAAATGTATTTTACAGGACTAACTATGTGGATATATATGCATACGAAAGGAAAAGGAAAAGGAAAAAACTATGTGCTGTGAAATGGAGACATGTACACTCCCTTCCAGCCAAAAACTCCATGTGAAACCCTGAAACTCCTTAAAGAAAGCAGCGCCGTATCAAAGCACTTTATACTCCATCCACTCCCTCACGGTAACATCAAACCTGACGCCATTCCCGTGCCACCATTCCAAGGCCTCTTTCCCACCGCCAATGGCATCCTCCAGTGCGGCCTCAATCTCGATCAGTAGGTACTGCACCGTCAACCCCGAGTTCTTCCACCACTCGAGTACCTCGACACGGTTAAACTTTGTTGCCTCGACAAGCACCTCTTTATCGTAGATCAATCGCAACCCACTACGCTTCCACCACTCCAGCACTTCCACCTCCCCTCTGTATGACGCAGACCGCAACGCATGCCGGTCGTATTCTAGCGGCAACCCCGAGTTCTTCCACCACTCTAGTACCGGCAGCTGGCCGGAAGCAGACGCAACATCCATTACCAGTCCGTAGCGCAAGGAAAGTCCCGAGGACTTCCACCACTGGAGAACGTGGATATGACCCTTCTGCGACGCCTCATCCAGCGGCTCGGAATCGTACTCTCTTGGCAGTGGGTCGTGGCACGAAGAGTCCGACTCAGAGAGCCACCATGACAGCACCTTCGTCTGTCCGAACCTTGATGCCAGCACGGGGATCTGGCAGGAGTGCTCCGAGAAAACGGACGTGAATTCTGCGGGTCGCCGCGCACGGAGGAGTGTTAGTAGTGGGGTGTACGAAAAGCGGATCAATGCCTTTGCGCCAAATTTAGTGAGCCTTTGTGTTGGGTGCTTGGTGAGGAAGGAAGAGACGTGGGAGACGGAGCCGGAGAGTAGGGCTTGGTCGAGTGCGGATGCACTCCGGGTCCAGTCCGCGGTTGGTCGAAGGTTCGTGTGTACCCCCAACGCGGTGGCGAGCTCCCAGTCGTTCACGCATTCGAAGATGTCGGCCCAGAGCTCAGGTGGGAGTGTGGGGAGGTGGTTGTTGGTGCTGTGGGGGAGGGAGGCTTCGGAGAGGACGTCGGAGTGGTGGTCGAGGGAGTCGAGGGAGTGGATGGAGGCTGAGGGTTCCGGTGGGAACGATTCCTCGGTTGGAGGTGGGGTGTGGATTCTTGGGGCATTGAGATCGGTGCGGTGGGAGAGATCGTGGACGGCGAGGCGGAAGGCAAGTTGGTGCTCGTCGCCATAGGTGGGGAGGGATCGTAGGCTGAGAAGTAGAATCATCTCTTTCGGGCTGAGACGAAGGTATGCTCGCATTACCGCTTCCTTTGATCAATTGTTAGCCAGAGTTTTTTTGTTTCACGGTAGTAGTAGTGTTTCATTACCTGGAGCTCATCGCGATCCATAGTGGCAACGTCGATGTTGCTGTGATCTTGGTTGGTTACCATTGTTGTTGCTGTATCGTGGTGGGATTTGGAGGCAATTTCATGGCTGGTTTCTGGGTTTATGGGATGCGGGTCCTGATAAGACCCTGCGGCCGCGGTAGCTAGTGAGGGAATGCGTTGTCCATCGTGTCTCCATGCTTCGCCATCATGGTATGGTCGTTGCATATATACCCCCGACGTGGTTAGAGGCGCCGTCGACGACGACATTCAACCGGTATATGGAGCGTGATGTGATGGGATGTAGCGATGAGTGGTGTAAAGCTTATCGTAGGTTTCGCTGAAGCTTGCTGTCTGTATGGACGGCTGTCTTGTGTTGTGGGCGGTGATGGGTGAGTGAGTGATGTAGGTGGATATCAGATGGACAGCAGGTGTGGTGGATAAAGTTCGGTGGGAGATGCTTGCTTCAGCTCGGAAGCACCTGCCGTGCTATTTATCGCCAAGGCCGCTTAAAAAACGGACGACATGTCCACCGGGTCTGACCTTCTCTGTCGAGCGTGGATAGGTGCAGGTTCTTTCTTGTTCGACGATGATGAACGTTGAACGTTGCTGAGGGGTACCTTTCGTTGGTATCACCCGCAGCTATTATTTTTTTTCGTAGGAACAACTCGACAAGAACATCCAATGAAAGCATGCATTATGGATGCAGATGGGATAGGCTGAATTAACGTTTTCTATCCGAAACGAATCAGAAGTCTTGGTAAGATGTTACCCCACAACAGCATCCAACTCCACCTCCACCAGCATCCCCTCACTCACAAAGCTCACGCCTACAATCATAGTCGCAGCCCACGCAACCCCCTCCCCAGACAAGATGTCTTTCATAGCCCTTCCGACGAGGTCACAGTCTTCGTGACGACGGACAAACAGCTTCACCCGCACCACGTCCTCCTTCTTCCCCCCTAGCTTTTCAATTGCGCATATGCTCTCGTGCAAAGCTGTGGTGGTCTGACGATATGCGTCGCCTGCGTGGAGGATGATGGGGATTGGTGAATTGGTCGAGACGGATGTTGTGCCGGAGACAAAGATTTGATTGCCACGTCAAACCGCACGTGAATAGCCGAATGCTTCCTCGTGAGATGGTTATGAGTGGTGTCATTGAGGCGTGAGGGTTGAGTTGATCCCGGATATCATGGGGTAAGATGTGGGCTTAAGAATGGAGAGAATGAGTCATTGAATGAGATAGACACATCTCTATTGCCGAGAGTATACCGGGGAAGTTTCCCTATTGCATGTAGGGTGGTTCAGTGCAATTTGAACCCTAGGTGAAATGTCAATTAAGTTTAAGTCACCTAATAACCGTTGAATATTATATCCGAACGAGAATTTATGACGGAAACTGCCAAGACGCTACCACAAATCATAGAGCCATTTGAAATTCAGGCTTGACTCTCATCATTCGACGTCGCGTCACCAATACTTCCAAACCCCCTGAGTTGCAAACATACCCGCGACGCCGAAGGGAGCTTCAGACTTCACATATACACGCCCATCAACTCGTACGATATGTCGGATCAGGAAGTTATTGTCCAGTCGGTTGTCCGCCTCCCATCTCCTCCACCCCCGAGCTCTGCGAAACGAAAGCGATCCCCTCCCTCGCGCTCGCCACCCCCCCGTCGCTACCGATCCCCGCCGCGAGGCCCAGCTCATCATCGCGCTCCCGTTCTCCCCGATGTCGACCCCCGACGTGCCTTGCAGCGCGAACGCCAGCTCGCCGAACGCCAGCAACAACGAGAAGAAACTGAAGCCGAAAAGCCCAAGTTCGATCCTAAGGCCGAGTTCGAGAAGCTGCAGAGCATGAGATCGGGAGGAACTTACATCCCTCCCGCGCGTCTGCGCGCACTGCAAGCACAAATCACAGACAAAACGTCGAAGGAGTACCAGCGCATGGCATGGGAGGCGTTGAAGAAGAGTATCAACGGTTTGGTCAATAAGGTCAATACTTCGAATATTAAGCATATCGTCCCGGAACTTTTCGGCGAGAACTTGATTCGTGGGAGGGGACTGTACTGTCGGTCCATCATGAAAGCGCAGGCGGCGTCGTTGCCGTTTACCCCGATATATGCTGCCATGACAGCGATCGTTAATACCAAGCTTCCACAGGTCGGAGAGCTGCTACTTAATCGCCTCGTAATACAGTTCCGGAAGGCATTCAAACGGAATGATAAGGCGGTGTGTTTGAGCAGTACTACTTTTATTGCGCATCTTTGTAATCAGCAGGTTGCGCATGAGATCTTGGTCATCGAGATCTTGATGCTGCTGTTGAATAAGCCCACCGATGATTCCGTTGAGATTGCGGTTGGGTTGATTCGAGAGGTAGGAGCGCATCTTGAGGAGATGTCGCCGAGGGCGAATAATGCCGTATTTGAACAACTCCGGACGATTCTGCACGAGGCGAATATCGACAAGCGTGTTCAGTACATGATTGAGGTGTTGTTTCAGGTCCGGAAGGAGAAGTATAAGGATAATCCACCAGTAAGGGATGAGCTGGATCTCGTAGAAGAAGAGGATCAAATAACCCATAGGACTGATTTGGATGACGAGATTCAAACAATGGACAGTCTCAATGTCTTCAAATTCGACCAGAACTTTGAGGAGCATGAGGCGTTGTATCAAAAGACTAAAGCAGAAATTCTTGGGGAGGGAAGCGATGACGAAGATGATGACGATGAAGACAGCAGTGATGATGATGATGAGGAGAAGCAGGAGGAAAAGCGACTGGAAATCCAAGACCAGTCAAACACCAATCTTGTCAACTTACGGAGAACTATTTACCTCACAATCATGTCTTCGGTGGATTTCGAAGAATGCTGTCATAAGCTCATGAAGGTATGATATTTCCACCCAACTACATCTTTGAACCGACCCAGCTAATCACTCGCAGATTACTTTACCACCCGGACAAGAGTTGGAGCTCTGCTCCATGGTCATCGAGTGCTGCTCCCAGGAGCGCACATACAGCAAATTCTACGGCCTGATCGGTGAGCGTTTCGCAAAGCTCAACCGTCTCTGGACCGAACTCTTCGAAGAATCCTTCCGCACATACTACGATACGATCCACCGATACGAAACCAACCGACTCCGTAACATTGCCAAATTCTTTGGACACATGCTCTCCTCGGATGCCCTGGGGTGGCACGTATTCTCGATCATCCACCTCAACGAGGAAGAAACCACCGCGTCCTCCCGTATTTTCATCAAGATCCTATTCCAAGACCTGTCGGAGGCTATGGGAATGAAAAAGCTCGTCGACCGACTCAAGGATCCGTACCTGCAGGAGGCGTATCTAAGCATGTTCCCCAAGGACAACCCACGCAACACCAGGTTCTCGATCAACTATTTTACGTCCATCGGAATGGGCCAGATCACCGAGGACATGCGGGAACACCTCAAGGCGAGCGTGGCGCAGCAGCAGGCAGCCATCGAAGCCGCCGCAGCAGCAAAGGCGGACGAATCCGACGGAGAAAGTGTCAGCTCGTACTCCAGCTACTCATCCAGGTCCTCTCGCTCACGATCCCGCTCCTATTCCCGCTCGCGATCACCAGACGACCGCGATCGCGGACGGAGAAGAGCCCGCAGTTACACATACTCGCGCAGCAGATCCCGAAGCGCTAGCTACTCCTCGCGTAGTCGCAGCCGCGGTCGCTCTTACTCCTCATCCCGCAGTCGATCCCGCACTCCGAAGAAGAAGGCGCCGGCGAGAAGTAGAGCTTCGTCCGCGGCGTCGTCGTCGGCGTACTCTCGTTCGCCATCTAGAGGCCGCTCTTATACCCCCCCGCCGAATAAGAATAAGGGCAAGGGCAGAGCGCCATCTTTGTCGCGAAGCCCTCCACCGCCGCCGAGAGCTGCCCCTGCATATAGTCGTAGCCCCAGAGGGAGGGGCGGTGATAGGTGGGGTGGTCGCGGTGATAGAGGTCGAGGTGATAGGGGTCGAGGTGATAGGGGTCGAGGTGATAGGGGTCGCGGTGATAGGAGTGGGGGTCGAGGTGATAGGGATGGTTATAGAGGTGATAGGGAGAGGTATACAGCCGGCAGTGGTAGTGGTAGCGGGTATAGGGGCAGGGACGATGGTGGAGACGTGAGGATGAGGGATAGGAATAGGGATATCGGTGGCACGAGAGCTAGGGCGGCGGATTTTTTGTGATGCCGCCTTAGTTTGGTTATGTTGAAATTGGCTTTGCTTTTGCGTCTCGTCTGTGCATGGTGTTGCGTTTATATTATTTGGATGAAAATAAATACGGAGTGGGTTGTAATGTTTCATGAGTGAGTGGGTGTGTGCAAAGAGCGAAGTCCCGGAGAAATTCCTTATAGTGCTTAGGTGCAATACGATCTTCTTTTCTTCGCGATGTTACGGTGTCCATCACTGTACTTAATGGGGGAAGGATAAATGCCTTTTTCGAGATACAACGTACAGCAACTAGGTGCTTTTTGTAGGTAGTCCTTCTAGTCTACTATAGTAGCGTTAGCATTAAAAATAGTCAACTAGCCCCCAAATCTCAACTGAGTTGTGTTGTACTATACACGAGTCGCTCGAAACGGGGCTCAAAAACTTCTTGTTCCGTTGGCCGTAAAATGGTAGCAACCCGAGGTTTCCAACCTGGGGCCTTGATGTTTATAGCACCTATCAGCTAGGCACTGCAGGTTTCGAACCTGCATCTAATGTTTCTAGCACCATACTCGCCATATACATGGACAATGGCATTTGTTTAAACGTTTAGGATTGGATGAATATTCTCTTCAAATGCGTTGTAATTAAGTATTACCTTCCGCGAAAGGTTGTTGATGTGTGAGTGATTATGAACCTCAAAATGCAATGACCGATGACGTACTGGTAGTTACCTACAGTACCCTTATGGTGCGTAGGACATAATTTTCCCCGACACACAACAACGCAATTAGGGGCATCTCATACGGTTTCAGATAATTAAGGTCTCCAGCCCCTATTGGAACAGTCGTAAGCGTATACTACGGTCTGTCTAAGAGGAAATATGAACAGATGCTACAGGCATGTAGATGGGACCGACACTTGTCAAGTAAACCAGACAATCTATTGAGAGAGTCATCACTATACTTCAGTAAATCAGCGGAGTATACTCTGTTCTAGATACCTCATTAAAGAATGTAGCGTACTCGAGATGGCTTTCGAGGTTAGCGATTTGACCGGCGTCATCATCATTGCACTATGGATCTAGGAGTCACTGTGGTTCCAAGAATTGTGAAGGGTGACTTATTGCTTCGATGTGGAGGCCCGTTGGCGGCGACACAGACGAATTCGATGAGGTTGAGACTATGCTAGATTTGTTGCTGTTTAAGTGATGATGGCGAGACTTTTCTTAGGAAGCAGCGCTTTGCAGTAAGTTTCTGAGTATCTATGAGGGATTATGAGGGATTTAACTATCAAATTAGGTTTCTTTTGTGGGGGTCTAGTCATTTCTTCGTGTGGGCTCTGAATGCTAAACCATATATCAAAAGGATGGCGAGTCCAGAGGATGAGTATAAAATAGGGAGAAACAAGATGAAGCCTATGCCAGAGTTCTCGCGATGTCACCCATGAAGGGCAAACGTAATCAGCTAGCTTCGGTCCATCTCATCTTATCAATCGCATCTCTCCTCAAGGGTGGAAATAGACACCCAAGAATCTGGCACCCGGGTGTCCAATTGGACTCCATTCCACCATTGACAAGTTGCTTAATGTTTTACATGGCATGACTGGGAAGTAAAGTTAGGCGCAGCGCCGCAGCACAGGTTTCCAAGTCCGGTTGGTAGCACAAAACCGCTTTCGGCCTTCAGGAGTTGTTGGCACTGCAGCCTCCAACCATTCGTCCGGTATCACCTTCATATCATCGCAGCACACACGCCCTTTCATACAAACCCTTAGTATCGCATTCTATTGCATTCTATACCTGGGGAGCCCCAGTTACGCTACGCTTCTCCTTCTCCGCACTTACTCTCCTTGTCGAATGTCTTTCTACGACACCATCAGCTCCATATCCAGCACAGTCTATACCATCGCGAAAGGAACAATTGTGGCTTCAACCGGGATCTCGATCCTTCTCTCCGGCCTGCTATATTTCAAGCAATCGTGCGCAACCTCTCTCTCTCTCCACCTGTGCGTTATCGGATAACTCATGTTCGTCCAACAGAGCGCTCATATACCCATCCAACCTTCCGGAGGGCGCACGAACCGATGTACCCACGCCCGATGAGCTCAACATTACCGACTGGGAGCGGGTGAATCTCTTCACCAAAGACGGGGAGACTTTAAACTGTTACTTCCTAAAGGCGCGCAAGCCCGAGCATGAGGAGTATAAGCCTGAGGATGAGGCACACAAGCCCGAAAGTATCACTGTGAGTGTTGCTACTCGCCGCCGCACACGGGGATTGTCATTAACACATGCACGCGTTAAAAGGTTCTCTACATGCACGGAAACGCAGGAAACATCGTCAGTTTGGCTTTCCCTTGCATATAGCTCGATCCGCGATGCTGACGTGCTGACAGGGCCATCGATTACCGATCGCGCAAGTATTTTCCGATAATATGAGGTTCAACATCTTCATGCTATCTTATCGGGGGTCAGTAGCCGTCCTCCCGCCCACCCAGCTCAACCCCGACTGACCGCGCGCATTGTAGGTACGGACTTTCGACCGGGCGGCCATCCGAGAAGGGGCTTCTACTCGATGCGCAAGCGGCGCTAGAATACCTGCTGGACCACCCAGACTCCAAAGATGGCAAAATCTTTGTTTACGGCCAATCACTGGGCGGGGCGCTCGCAATCCAACTTGTGTCGAAGAACCAGGGTAAAGTCGACGGACTGATTCTCGAGAATACGTTCCGGTCAATGCGCACCCTGATCCCGAGCGCTTTCCCGCCCGCAAAGTATCTCGCTCGTCTATGTCACCAGATATGGCCGAGTGAGACAACCTTGCCGCAGATCGAGAACACACCAACGCTGTTCCTGAGTGGGCTAAAGGACGAACTTGTGCCGTGAGTTCCCTCATCTCCCCCCTAGTGAGCTGTCGCTGACTTTACGGGGAAAGACCGGAGCATATGGTAGTGCTTCACGGCGTGTGCGTATCTCCAAAAGTGTGGAAGACGTTCCCGAACGGATCGCATAACGACACTTGGATCGAGACGGGTTATTTCGACAGCATGATGAATTTCATCAATAAAGTTGCCCACGGCGAACCAGTCACTAAAACAGATTCTTTGTGATTTTTGTTTGTTTTTTCTCTTGTTTTTCTCGTGTTTTCAGGAGTTGGGATGGGATATTGCAAATGTAATAACGTTGCTTACGATATACGACACGCTTGCTATGGTGGTCTCTTATTTAATGCAATGGGTCAGGCAGGGTGGGCGGGTTTTGATGGGCCTCTGGTAGGTGTTTTTTCTTGGTGTTTTAATTATGATAGTTGATGTACTTGGAGAGGGGATTTGTTTATGGCGTGAAGGGAATAAAGTGGCAGTATGTCCGTGTTCTGCTGATGGGAAACTTCCTCACCTCTCTATACTTCGACGAGTCTTCAGCGCACTGCTGAGATGAGAGATTGGGCAATTTCGCTTATCGATCGATTTTCGCGGGGATCGTAATGCAGAGGGACGTGCGCGGAAGGAGCCGCTGAGGTTGTGGATCCGGGGATGATTACAACCCAACAACCCAACAACCAACCAACTTCGGGTATCGCCTTGTCTGTGGTACGAATACGGAAGGAACGACTGTAAACGCACGCTTGCACGGGTACCTGCAGTTTAGGGAAGGAAGGAGGAAGTCAAGTGTCTCAAAACGGTATCTAACAGCTCAGAGAGGATTTACAACAGCCGCGGTCCTCGTCTCGACCATTGTGATGCATCTAACCGCTACTTCATCTCCCGATACAACTTCGGCCAGACGCCTGACTTTCCCGGTGCCAAAATGCCATTCGGGTCCAGCGCATCCTTGATAGTCTCGTTCAACCTCATGATCGAGTTCCCGTTCCAGTTATACGTCTCGGCAATCTGTGTAAGCGTCCTTAGCATCCATCCCTCCCCTCACCCACTCCGGGAACAAACCTGATCCATAAGCGTAAGATGCGTTCTATACTCTCCATAACCCGCATCAGCACAATCCTGCACCAACAACTTCATCATCTCATGCGCCCTCTTCTTCTCTTCATCATTCTCACGATCAAACACGACGATGACGATATGATGCAGCTCCCGCATCCCAATCGTAAACGTCCCCAAATAGTCGAATCCAAACTCTGCAAACCGCTTCTTCGCGATATTGTACTGCTTCTCCGCGTCTTCTCCTGTGACTGGAGAGATGGGGGAGAAGAACAGCGTCGATCCATTGGGAACAAAGTTCGTCCAGCTCAGTTCCGTGAAGCTGGGTAAGCCGCCAAGGGTGCCCTCGCGGATGTGAAGCACCGATTTTTCGGTCTTGGGAACGTCGGACGGGAAGTAAAACTGTGCGCTAGGGATTCTCCCGAATGCACCCTTGATAGCGGCCCAGAACACATCGCGGACGGGTTCCGGGCCGTACAGAGCGCCGTAGAAGGACCAGCGCCCGATTTTGCTAGGGTTGTTAGACACGGCGGATTCTATTTCTTCTTCAGTCAACAGCTGGCTGGTGGAGGAGTAGTCTGTGCGTGGGCCCGCAACGGCGAGGTCTAGAGTTGCGCTACGGATTGAGGGCGCGTTTTGGAGGATCCCGGCGATTCGTAGGGGCCGGATTGTTTCGATTGCGGCGTGCAGGTCGGAGTCGTTCGAGAAGCTGATCATGAAAGCTTGGTAGCCGCCGGGATCGGGCATCTATCGGGTGTTAGAGGCGGGAGATGAGGGGAGGGTGAAATACCAGCCAGATCCCCATCTTGGTCACGATCCCGTAGTTACTCTGCGTAAATATCCCATCATGGTACGGCCCGAATCCGTACGGGAATAGCTGCCACGTATTTGCGCTCCCTGTGGGCTGGTTCTTATCCGGCAGCGCTCCCATGCCCGTTCGCACCACCTACCACCCGTCAACCATCAATCCGGGCAGTTTGGGGGAGGGAGAGGGAGAGAGGGGCAGCATCTCACCTCGCCGTTCGGCAACACAACCTCCATCCCACAGTGCATCATGAAATGATCCCCATACGGCGTATACCCCACACCGCGCTCCAGGGTGTTCCCGAGAACACTCCCTCCGCCGAGGTCCGGGGAATCAATCCACAGCTTCATCCCCCGCCGCTGAATCTCTTCGTACAGCCCCATAAACGTCACCCCTGGTTCAACAAGCGCGAATGCATGCGGCTCATTGAGTTCCAGGATCTTGTTCATTCTTGCGCCGAGATCGATGACGGCGGAACCGCGCACGCGTGGTGCGGCTCCACCGTACCCAAAGTTGCGGCCAATGCTAGTGGGCCAGAGGGGGAGGCGGTGAGTGTTGGCGAGTTTTACGATTGCTTGCACGTCGGCGGTGGAAGAGGGACGGAGAATTAGGGAAGCGGCGAAGGAGTCCTGAGAATGGATGTGGAAGGGGTCGTGGGTCTTTGGGGGGTCGTAGTAGGATTGGTCTTGTAGGGAGGTGGTGTTGACGATGGAGACGTGCTCGGAACCTAGTAGGGTGCGGAGATCCTTGATTGCTGCCCAAAGTGATTCGGGGGTGTGGTGCGGTGGGAGGGCGCAGTGCTTGAGCTCGTCAACGGGGGAAGACATGGTGGTCAGTGCTGTGGGGACTGATGATTTGCTGTTGGGTGTTATTTATATATACAATTGGATGGTAGTTAAAGCAGGAATTGAATGGATAAGTAGAAGAAGCTGTTCGTGATCGGATCGGATACCCTCCCTACCTACCCACTTATTTGCTACCACACAACTGCGAGCTTCATATCTGAATTGCCGATTTGTCAAAATGTGTAATTGACAAAAATGGACAGTTTTTGTTTTAATCATACTGTATTCACTCTACTTAGAGTATGACAGCCCCTTAATCCCCTCCGCCTCCGGGCTGGCCGGCTAGATGGCGGAGCTCCACTCCTGCTACCCCAAAAATGGACAGTTCTGGTAAGTGGAGTTTGCCTTACTTCCTACTTATGGCAAAAATCGTCGGTGATAACTGTTCATGCAAGTCATGTAGTTATACGGAGTTAAGCTCGTAAAATTCCGTAAAGGAAGCTTCAATGAAAGCCGTCTGGATACAGACTATAATGATGCGGGAATGGAGATGGAGACTACCGAGCGTGAGCCGGCTAGCTTGCCCCGAATTTTTACTACTATGTACCCCGCAATTTAGTCAGTTACCCCAGATCCCACTACCAGGGAACTGTACTTCGTTATATCCCCACCATCTCTGTGGGCTCTAGATGGGGTTTATTTCAAATCAGATCCACGGAACTCCGGGACCGGTGTTATGGAGTAGAGGTAGAGTCGTAGATCGGCCTTACCTACTGTCGGGAATTCTGGCGATACATGTTGCTCTTTGTGCACCGTGGTACATACTAACACGGGCGATATCGTTGTGGTGACGTCCTAGGTATGTGGAACTATGAGCGAGTGCATAGCAGTCTCTAAGGGAAGGTTAGAGCTAGCAAGGGAAATGTTAACTACAACTTTTAAATCCCATCTATCTTACGGAATAGTGATTTCGCGGATTTCTTGTAGACAAGCTGCTGGTGAGGTACATATGTACTATGCCAAAAAAACCCCCGTTTATCGATGTGACTGCAGTGCCACATTTACCCGAGTGCAGCATGACTCCCAGAGTCCAGTGATTGTAGCATATTACTAAATTTAAGATTTCAATTACTGGGGAATAGCTCAAAATACCACAGTAATACAAGATAGCAGCAAATATGACATTGTAAATGATTGAGTATTTAGTTGAATGGGGTAATATTGGTCAATTGAGCAGCATTGAGCATTTGCATAGATGTGGCAGGCATTCCACATTCTTGTCACAATGATGTGATAGTAATAAACCAGTATACCTACAAATAGCCCTAACATGATGTTATGTTCAGCAAACTATATACATAGTGTAGTGGTTAGTGGGTGTGTACAATACCCACTGAAACAGGTTTGAATCATGCCAGAGGTTTTTGTTTTTACCATACGTCAGTCAGCTGGCAGCATTGGGTCCGGAGGCAAGTGCGGGCATGCGCGGGCGTGTGCGGGCGTGTGCAGGCATTTGCAAAATATACACATGTGGAAGTAATGTAGTGTAACTCTACTATTTAGCTCAATGCACATCATTTTGAACATGACAGCAATCCAGCATCAATGTGGCATCAATATACCATCTAATGTGGTCTTCTGTGCTACATTATTGTGAAATTGATCCCACATTCAAAACAATTGATATTGTTGCAAATTCCGAAATACCCCACAAGTTCAGCCAATGTATACATTTATAAAGAATTCAGCATTAATACAGCATTAACTCGGCATCAATAAACGGGGCTTTTTTGGTACAGTACATAAACAAAAACAAACACATCCCGTTCCGTTCCGGAAGTTGCTATCCGGTAATACAAAATTCTTCTAGCGAAAGCCCACCTTGTGCATTCCCGCTGACCCCATAACTCCTAAATTGCCGATGGTTGCGTTCTCCAAGTGCTGTTGTATCAAGCGGAGCTTGAGGGTTGGTTAAACGAATTAGTGGGTGTACTTGTAGAAGAGGCGAGGGGCTCACGGACAAGGCAGAAGTCCCATGCTATCCTATGCCTCCCTGGCAACACCCAAAGTCTCGACGAGCAGCCGGACCGTAGAGTCGTGGCCGTTCTTAGCTGCGTGGTACACCGCCGTCCGTCCTTCGTTGTCTTTCGCCACTTTGTCAGCGCTTAGGGTCGTGAGTAGAAGCACCGTGGAATCGTGGCCGTTCGAAGCTGCATGGTGCAACGCCGTTCGTCCTTTGTCGTGCGTCGCCTCCTTGTCGGCGCCCAGAGTCTTGACAAGCAGCTCCACCGTGGAGTCGTGGCCGTTCGAGGCCGCATGGTGCAGCGCAGTCCATTTCTTGCCGTCTTTTGCCTCTGTGTCAGCGCCCAGAGTCTTGACAAGTAGCTCCACCGAGGAGTCATGGCCGTTCGAAGCTGCATGGTGCACCGCCGTCCGTCCTTCGACGTCATTAGCCTCTTTGTCGGCGCCACTATCGAACAGCAGCCGCACCGTGGCCTTGTGGCCGTTCGCCGCGGCTGAGTGTAGCGGTGTGCACTTGTGCTTATCAATGGAGCCACAGTCTGCACCCGCTGCTAATAAGTTGCCGACAGCTACAACGCAACCTTCCTCTGCAGCAACTATGAGCAAGTGATTCACTTGTCTCTGGACGTTGTCAGCGTCCGTGTTAGATTTTACCAGTCGTTTCAAGAGACAAAATGCTGCTGACAGTGGGCAGTTCCGAAGGCTTTTGGTTAGGTCCGAAAGGAGCTGCTGGATTTCCTGATCACCATTGTTGTTTGGCTGTAGGAAGAACTCCAGGGAGTACTTAATAAATGGTCTGCTGTTTAGGTATCGAACAAACTTGTAAAAATCTTCGACCTTCCAATCACTCGCAAGGTGTTGAAATTTGTTCATGACTTCTTGGTGATGGAGGTTTAGATACCTGACCCACGTTGTCCCGATCATTATTCGCGCCTGTTGTACATTTGCGACAACTTTGAAAGGAGATCGAGACACCGCGTCATAGGGGCCGAGGAAAAATTCACGCACTGTTTGATGCATGACTTGAACAATGGCATATTCCTCCATGGCTTGAATGAATAATAAGCTCAGGTCGAACAAACATCAGAAGCAGAATGAAGGACTTACTATCGAGACGCGAGACGGGAGTGTCTCTTATTTCCACAAAATTTCCAGCACAATGAAGCAATCGGTATCTAACATCGGCAGGCCTCTTATCTTCCCAAAATGAGTTGGGTGGTCGGTCTTGTAATTGACCGGGGATCGCAAGAGCATGGTCTAATTCGAGAAGCTGTACTGCACGGTGAGAGAAGAAACAGAATTGAAGAATTCGTATGCCATCTCTAGTATCGTCATCATCATCACCATTCAATCCCTGAAGCATATGCTCATAATAGCTTTCAAGTTT
>Ga0307515_10009458_pt1 | contig 18837 bp, 17 predicted proteins | sample 17_EM_MG_FD_194513 | JGI IMG/M metagenome (GOLD analysis project Ga0307515, IMG submission 194513) | Populus trichocarpa ectomycorrhiza microbial communities from riparian zone in the Pacific Northwest, United States - 17_EM | ecosystem: Host-associated > Plants > Roots > Unclassified | place...
AACACTTCTATTAAGGTTATATATATATATAAAAAAAAAATTAGAGACGGGGTGAAATTTATATATAATTAGTTTTTTAATATATTATAAAGTTATTGCTGCTTGAAAGGATTATTTTCTAGAAACGAGTTCTATAAGGTGTTGATTCCTATTTGGTTGTATAAGGAAAATGTTATATTTGTAAATTGCTTATTAATTATTAATATACTTGAATCAGGCCTTTATATTAGAAAGGCCCAGAATTGAAACTAAAAGGGCCTATTTGATAATGTTGGGTCCATACTTAACACAGTAGACTGAACTCCTAACGCCGAACCCATTAGAGGAGCACATTTTATGGGCCCAACAAGAAAGGTCATCTCCTAGAATTGTGAAAGCAGCAGCCAGATTTTAGCCCCACGGCCCCCACCAAATGCCTCAGAGAAGACTCCATAGACGTAGTCTAATGGAGCTGTTCTCAAATAACATGTTACGCACAGTACCATTTAAGAAAGTTCTTAATCACTCGGTGAACCCTAAGTGAGTTATGCTTCAATGAAGGCGGAGCACTCTATTGAAATGGACATGCAAGCTCATAATGTCTTAAATCAAAATATAAAAGAAGGTTTTGGACTAGATCGAGACAATGGAGAAGTGAGTTAACTCGTACGTTTTCATGGTAGACAATGGGGTGGTTGATTTTCAAGCTCCGACAAGCATCATGAAGCTGAGTTTCACACTCAGAGCTGGAAATTTCTGAGCAGCTAGGAAAATACGATAAAAAGCCAACAAGTCCCTGCAGTGTACGTAGCAGGGTCCAAATAATAATAACATGGATGAATATATTGGTTGGCTCAGGATGCCATGAAACATGAGGTCCATATAGACATGAAGGCAAGCTCCCAAAGTTATCTCTTATGTTTCGTTTTCCAAACCCTACAAAAATATATTGCTTTCGCTTTCTTCACTTGTACACTAGCAGAGAAAAGTCATCCCCATGCCATGCAGGTATCGGCACCACAAGAACAAAAAAAAAAAAGAAGTAATTTATGATAACAGAAGGTGGAAAAATCTTGAATATCATGTGACATTGCTACGCAAAGGTCCAAGTGTTATCATACCATTTTCATTTTACACTATGTTTGTCCTTTTTTATACATATATAATTTGAATTAAAAAAATGAATTTTAGTAATTTATAATTTTCATCTTATCAAAATTCTTTGTTATTATTGGATTGCAATTTGAAACTCTTTAATTTATTAATTAGGATTTAATACAGAATATAACAATATAAACAAGCTAGCTAGGAGTATTACTATCACAAATGAACGTTTATTATGACATTCTCTTGTAATATGATATTTTTTAAACTGAAAGAAATCTGCAACCCCAACTTATGTGTTGTATAAGTTATGTGTTGTATCATACCTCAACTTGACCTGACTAATTATGACTTGAAGTGCATATTGTCGCAAATCTGCAACCCCAGCAGATACTGCAATCTATCATTGCCATGAAATGATTTCTCTAGGCATGGCAGCAAATTGTGATAGATCAGAGAATCATTGTTGCAAAATCTTGAGCCACTGAGTCACTATCTCATGAACTTTGACTGGTAAGGTATAATAAGCATGAGCTTCCTTTCATTGATCAAATAAACTTGCCTACAGCACTCAACTATTTGGAAGTGCAATGCTTCTGCAAAAATATTAAGATGATAATAATTGGAAAATAAGCTATACTTGCACTAACTTAATTGGCATGTTATCATCTCCTTCTTTGTAAGATAAACTTCCAGCCAGTACCTAGTTAATTAAGTGAAATAGTTCATGTAATTAACAAGGGAGGTCTTGAGTTCGAGTTTTATGAAAAATTAAAATAATAATTAAAGAGATCTATGTGGAGATAAAAAAAAATTTCAGGCACAACCTTCCTTGAACTCGGCTACACGTCAAGCCTTGGCTTTTATGGGTCTAATAAAATATCAGACTTAACTCTCTTGAGCTCGGCTACGTGTCAGGTCCAAGTACATATAATTATGATAAGATGTCATACACAACCTCTTGGGCTCAGTTACATGCTAGACCCAAGGGACCAAATGTTTGTGGGTCAGGCGAGATATCAGACCCAAACCCTTTGAGCCCAGCTATACGCCAGGCTTAAGCTTCCGGGATTTGGTGAGTTGCCTGACCCAATCCTCTTGGACTCAGTTACACATCAGACCTGAGATGCCAGGACCAGCACCCTTTTGAGCCAAGAATTCTTCGAATATGAGCACCCAAGATGGGGATCTAGGGTCATCATTTCCCTACACCATAGCTATGTAAAAAGTCATCTAAGGGTTATTCATATGTCAATCAATATTAATGTTTATTATAAGGGATAAACCCATCGACATTAATATCGTGTATAGATTGATGTAGGACCGTCTTCTGTAAACACATGATACTCTCATTAATAATTAATGCCATGTAAAGAGATACTTACAATCAATATTAATATTGATGATAAAGAGATTCATCAACTTCATTCTCTTACAACTTATTCTTAACATTTATCATACATAAACTAAAAATAAATTTTCTTATTCTTAAAATTTAATACTCATTTGCTGCAACTTTTTATAATAAAATCACTTATTTAATCCTTGAAATGTTACTAAAATCTAAAAAAAAAGAGAGATTATTTTGAAGGAATTTCAGTTCCATCACTAGTCCTTAGAGTCCGAAGAATAGAAAATGAACATAAATACATGATAATTTATCTTTCAAACAGGCGAAAAGTAACTTCCCTGAAATTATGAATTTTCAAGCATCATCGCATATTAATTAATTAATTAAGTTGTATTGGCTTCTTTTTTTTGTGAAAAAAAGGGAAAGAAAATGAAGCACATGCTACCACAGCAAAAGCAAAATAAATTTATTTTCAAAGGAAAAGTATATATCTTTTGAAAAAGGTCGGGTAAAGGGCTTCCCTTTGCCTTTCTGTTTTGGCTCAAGTGATCATGAAAGAAAACATAAACCAGAAAGAGTTTCCTAACACCAAGAAACTAAACTTCCAGCTCAAAGAAAAGCTTTGAATGTCTCTGCATGAAAGGAAAGATGCTTTGCTCTTCTTCTGCGCCCCACTGGCCCCCAATGAGGCGCTGATTCTTATGCAGAGAGAGAGAGACAGATGACTGTGAAAGAAAGAAAATATTGTCTGTGAATGGAGTTTGTTTGTGTCTGTTTGTTTGGAGACCTTGAGAGGGACGAGTGAGTCTGTCACAACTATGGCACTGAAAAACATGGCGTTTTTGCTCTTACATTTATATGAGAAGACCATACGCTCAGAGATGAAAGGACTATCTGATTCCTTTCTCTCTCCCCCTCCCCCTCCTTGTTTTGTGTTGATTTTGTTTTCGAAGTTTTTATAGCCTATAAATATTGGTCAGCTGTACTGTACCCTATATTAATGGCGGGGAAGGGTCACCTTCATTTTCTGACCTAGGCATGCAAACATATCCACATAGTCCAAATAGAAAATCCAAAACTACTAAAAGTTTGAAGGAAAGAGATGTATGATTGTCTCTGAGCATATTCAATGAAATAGTTTCAGAGTAGGAAACCTAATGAACAACTCATACATCTCTAGCAATTCCTTTCTTTTTTCCTTTTAATTTACGGATGAGAGTAACTACTCCACAAAATATTACTCTACCATATGGGAACATTAATCATAACTAATGAACCAGCAAATTAAATCGAAAACCCATTATCATAATTTCAATTAATTACCAAATTAAAGAACAAATAATTACTTCACACATTGAAGGATATTACAACACCTCACTAATCCACTTGAGATTATAATCGCAACACTCACTTGGTGTATGATCAATAGATAGAAGAAAGAAGAGAAAATTATAAGAAAGAGAGAGGTGGATAATTCATCTGTTAAATGTTTTTGCTATACCAATTCCATTAATGTGCTCTACTTCATCTTCTGTTGTAGCTGATGACATGTAACTCATTACCAAAGAGTTCTCATCTGCTTGTGTTCTTGCATGGAACTTCTGTTTGCAAGCATGGCAAGTAATTTGTAGAATAGTGGAATTGATTTGCTTTATTGCATGCTGTTTCAAAGCTTGCGCCTTGTCTAACTCAGCTTGAGCTTGTTGCCTGATTCTCTTGGCATTGGCAAATTCTTGTTCTGCCAATTCAATTTGTCTCTTTGCTTGTTGTCTTGCTTCTTCAGCATGAATCTTCTCTGCCATGGCCATCATTAACTGCTCCCTGATCACTTGCTCTTTAAGCCTTGAAGCACCCAATTCAGGTCTCGGACTGCCATTATTGTTCTCTCTTGGAGAGCTTTTGCCATGATCTTTGTCTGTGTAACTGATGTTCGATTCATTTCTGTCACTAACATCACTCGACCCAATTGAGAGCTGCAATTGAGTGGAATGATTATCCTCTCTTTTAGGAGAAACTGAGATCTCAAGGGGATTTCCTGAAGCAGTCGAAAGCTGAAGCTCCAAATTATGGTAGTGTGCAGCACTTTTTGAAGAATCTGATTTATCCACAACACTACTAGTAGTAGTAGGGGTGATAAAGAACATGGCATGATCAGGTGTTGTTCTTGGTATTATCAAAGGAAGCCAAGGAGCTGTACTAAAATTGGTATCACTAGAAGGGCTTGGACTTGAAGCAGTTCTAGACAAGCATGCAGCTGGTTGTAGTGACTGTGATTCTGATCGGAGATTCCCCATGTTGCAAGCATCTTGGTGCTCAATAAAACTCTCAACTCTATACGCACACAGACAAAAAAAAAACTTTAGCACGTAGAAATACACAATAATAATTATGCTACCGAATACAAAATGAAATTGAACCAGATGTCATGCTCGTACGTTGTGGCAAGAAGATACTCAAAATGGTTTTGATCTAAGTGTCCTTATTGATGAAAGGAAGAGATCAAGTCATAAGTGCATTAAACAATAAGAATTGAATAAAGAATAGAAGTGGTCACAGCTTTGAAATGCAATTGACTTGGATGGAAATAATGGAAGGAAATATTAATTAAATAATGGAATAAAACAATGTTTATCACATCTGTAAGCTAATCATTTACAACATAGCTAGAAGAGATCGATTGAACAGCCAAAATCCAAAAAAGAAAAACAACAAAAAAGTAAACTGTTTTCGGGGTTTGAGCGGTCGAGAGGAACTTGAAACATACAGCAAAAAAAAAAAAACCACCTTCGACAACTGATCTTTGGGAACCGTGTTCAACAACTGTCAATAAATAGTAGTACTCCTTAAGAACTGGATTAATTAAGGTTCCATCAATCAGAAACTACATCAAGTAACATGTTGTCCCTTTTCTTTTCTTTCATAACAATTAAATTTCCAATTTAAGAACAAAAATATATCGAATATTTTGTATGGTTTTAGAAATTTGATAAAAAAAAACACCATGATGATCATATATATATATATATATATATATATATGAGAGAGAGATTTATCAGTTAACCTGGAAAAAACACGGCCGCAATCACAAGAATGTCCACGGGTGCCACAGGTTTTGAGATGAGCTTTGTAATCAGATTGAACGGCATAACCTTTAGAGCATTTTTCACAAACCCATTGTTTGTGATTGCTATGTTTTCTTCGAAAATGCTTCTTTATCCCGACAAGATCACCAAGCGCGTGACAAGGGTCATGGTGCAAGCAACTAGGCTCTGGACATACAAATACACGTTTTCTTACAACTGGGGTCTCTCTCTTTAGTAGCTTCCATGGGACTTTATGCCTTCTTCTATGCATCTGTAGGTTTTGGTCTCTCTGAAACCCTTGGTTGCAGATCTCACAAACGTAACGATCGGATTCCAATAGTGTTTTTGGTGATAAAGACACCACTTCTGCATCTGGATCTAGGACACCAAAGAATATATAGATAATTACACAAAACAAGATGATTAATATTTAATACAAAGAAAATATATAGGCTAAGAAAATTCAAGAATATTAATTACCTGGTGTTCCTGCTGGCCTTCTTTTCCTCTTGTTAATGTTATTTCCATTTTCCAAGCAAGAAAATGGCTCAGAATTACAAGGAAGTGATGAAGAGAGAGAGTTATTGGCTAACATGGGTTAATTCTTGCTGATTCTATCTTGTGTACTGTGATTATGAAGAAGCAAAGAAACAATCTTTTCTTGTGGCAGGCAAGAGTAGATGATGATGATGATGATGATGCTTTTCTTTACTTCTCTCTTTCTAATATGTGGGGAGCTAGAGAGAGAAGAGATAAGAGAGGGGGGGAGAGAGAGAGAGGTAGCTATCTAAGCTTAAGGTATAGAAAGGGTACTGCTGGAGAGCTAGCAAGGAGAAGAAAAAAGCTATATTTTTTACTTTGGTTTGCTTTGATTTCTTTTCTTTCGGTTACGATCAGCTTTTTTTGTTACATCAGCTTTCTATCAGCTTTTTTCCTTTCCTTTCTTTGCTGCAACACTCATCTTCATCAGGTATTGTTTGTAGAGTCTTCTTGATGAACTTCTTTAAAAAGATAACACGAGAGAGAGAGAGAGACAGAGAGACAGAGAGAGAGAGAGAGAGAGAGAGAGAGAGAGAGAGAGCCAATCACATTGATCGAAACTTGATCCCACAACCAAAAACATGGGCCATAAAGGGAGAAAAAAAAATCCCCACAAAGAAACAACAAATTAAAGACTCATAATTATTTGGCTTCATAAGCAGTAAAAGTTTTGCATGCAAAAAAATACATAGGCCACCGGAGGAGGACTTTTCTCTCCAAATACACGTAAGCTCCCTATTTTTGTTACCATTTTATATCTCCTCCTCCTCCTCCTCTTCCCAGTGGCTTAATATGAATAAGGGTCATGAATAAAATTATAGATAGATTTTTAAAAAATATTTAAAATATAATTTTTTATTAATTTTTATGTATGTATGGCAAATGAGATTTTGAGCAAATTTCATTTTGTATTTCTAATTATTTGTTAAGCAAGAACAATCTTCATTTCATAAGCATAATTGACAAATATATCTTATTTATTTTTAAGGTTTTTTTTTTTCTAAATGGGGGTCTTGGGCTATTATCCAAGTTGCTTATATGCTTTGGACAACTCTGCTCCTCCTCTTTCTTTTCTAACATGAGAGGAGCTAGTTTAAAAACTGGACCAGTTAGAAAGGTAAATTTTGTGACTCATAAATCTAAGACTTGGTCAGATCTAGGTTAATGAAAATGCTTGTTTTTTTATTTATTAAAATAACATCACACAATCAGAATATTGCATAAAGTTAATTAAAACAAGGTTTATGATTAATTTAGGAGACTTGCATAATGTAGTAGCCATCTCCTATATTTATATGAGTAGAGCAGAATACAATAGTTACTGTGTAGCGCAGTGCGCAATATAACTCTATACAAGGAAAATACAATCTTTCCTAAACTACAACACATTCCATAATACACCCCCTCAAGCTGAAGGTGGGTGATCCACTTGAAGCTTGGACCGTAAATAGGAAAATGTAGTGTGAGGGAATGACTTAGTAAGAACATCAGCTAATTGGTCTTTGGAGGATATGAAGCGAATCTGTATCTCCTTTTTGGCAACTCTATCATGAACAAAGTGATAATCAACCTCAACATGTTTGGTATATGCATGAAACACCGGATTAGCAAACAAATAAGTAGCACCCAAATTGTCGTACCAAATAGTGGTAATAGAACTGGGAGAGAACCATAAATCTGAAAGCAGATAACGGAGCCAAAAAATCTCAGCAGTACCATCAGCTAAGGCCTTATATTCTGCTTCAGTGGAGGAACGAGCAACAGTGCGTTACCAGATTTCCATGAGATGGGAGTGGTGCTAAGAAAGATGATGTAGCCACCAGTACATTTTCGATCATCAATACTCCCCGCCCAGTCCATCAGTAAAACCATGCAGTGATAAGGAGGAGCCTCAAGTAAGGTGAAGGACAAAAAAGGACGTACCTTTTAAATACCGTAAAATACGCTTAACAACAGCCCAATGGCTCTCAGTAGGTGCATGCATAAACAGACAGACTTTGTTGACAGCATAACAGATGTCTGGTCTAGTAAATATGAGATACTGAAGAGCCCCGATAATTTGCCAATAACGAGTGGGATATGAGTATAAACCACTAGGCTGGAGATTGACCTTGGAAATAGAAGTCGGTGTATTAATAGGCTTGTAGGATGACATACCATCCCGACTAAGAAAATCAAGAGCATATTTGTGTTGACTAAGCATGAGCCCCATGTTGGTGGGAGTGACCTCAATTCCCAAAAAATAATGAGCATGACCCAGATCCAAGAGTTTAAACTCTAAACTCAGCAGACTAATAAAGCGGCGAAGTAGAGTAGAATTATTACCAATAAGCAGACTGTCATCTACATAGACAAGCAGATATCATGATTCACAGTCAGAATAAATAAGGAGGTATCAACTTTGGAAGCACGAAAGCCAATCGACAGAAGAAAGTCACTTAGTCGTGTGTACCAAACCTGCGAAGCTTGTTTTAAACTATAGAGGGACTTGTGAAGGCGACAGACATGAGTGGGCAGAGCAGGGTCAACAAAACTCGTGGGTTGTTGCATATAAACAACCTCTTGAAGGGAACCATTGAGGAAGGCATTATGTACATGAAGCTGACGGATCTGCCAATGGTTAGATACAGCAATGGCAAGAACTAGCCGAACAATAGTTGGTTTAACAACAGGATTGATGGTTTCGGAGTAGTCGAAACCTCATGTTGAGTGAAACCATGTGTAACCAAGGGCGCCTTGTAGCGATTAATAGCACCATCGGCCCGTTGCTTGATTTTGTAAACCCAACGACAGCCAACAACATTCATGGAAGGTTCAAACGGAACCAAAAACCAAGTGTTATTGGCATGTAAGACTGCAATTTTAGATCTCATAGCAGACTGCCAGCACAAAAACCGGTTAGCATCTTTGAAATTAAAAGGTTCGTGATTAGTGGAAGATGTTACTCGTGAGTGTGGTTACAACAGAGAAACAAAACTCAAGTTGGCAAACCTGGGCTGTCGGGGACGCAACACCATATGGTGTTGGCAAGAGACCACTGGTGCAGCAGACCTGTCTGGCATGGGCTGCTGTGGGAGGGAGTAGCTGGAGAGATCAACACAGAGATCTAAAGCTAGCGGAGACAGAGCAAGACATTGTGAGGAATATGAAGGCCCAGACGGTAAGCCAGATTGCTCACCAGAAGGCGCATCAGAGTGCACAACAGCAAGTGCAACAAACCCAGTGGTTGTGCTATCCGGAGCTGCAGAACCTGAACCTGCAAAATGATCAATAGGCATGGCGGCAATTGGTGGTAAAGGGACCTGTTTATACAAGGCTGATGGTGTTTTGGTGGATGGGAAGCGTGAAGGCAGGAAGATGGGAGGAAGAGGCCGGCTATGGGTCAGAGTTAGAGATGGCAGAAACATGTGTAATTTCAAGAAAGGGAAAAGAGTGTTCATGAAAACAGACATGATGGGAGATGTAGACACGATCAGAAGACAAGTCAAGACAGTGATAGCCTAGATGACATGAGTTATACCCTAGAAACACACAAATAGTATAATGAAATTCTAACTTATGAGCATTATATGGGCGAAGAAAAAGAAACCACAGACATCCAAAGGTGCTTAAGAAACTATAATCAAGTGTTTGATAAAACAAACATTCAAACGGAGATTTATTTTGTAAGACTGGTGTCGACATACAATTAATAAGATAAACCGCAGTTTCAAACGTATAATTCCAGAATTTTAGAGGTGTTTTACAGTGTCCAAGTAATGTAACACCAGTTTCAACGATATGATGATGACGACGCTCAACAGTACCATTCTGTTCATGCGTGTGTGGACATATTATATGATGATGAAAACCAATATTTTTTAAGAAGGAATTTAATTTACGATATTCACCACCCAGTCAGTTTGAACCGATTTTATTTTGCAAGAGAATTGTCGCTCCACCAAGACTTGAAATTGGTGAAACACATTAAACACATCATATTTTGCACCAAGAGGATAAAACCAAATAAATTTTGTATGCGCATCCATAAAGATCATAAAATATCAGAAACCATCAGAAGATAAAATTGGGGCAGGGCCCCAAACATCACTAAAAATTAGTTTAAATGAAGCAGATGTTTTGTTACCAGTAGGTCCTAATGACAAATGCGATGATTTTCCTAACGGACATGCTGGACACTGAAAATTTAAAGGACGGGAGGTACAGGTGACCTTTTTATTTGACGTTAAGAGACTTAAAACTCGGGAGTTGTCGACGATGTCAAACATCAGCAGAAGTGGATAAGCTAGCAGACAAAAAAGCATGAGGCAAAAACATGGCAGAAGACTCTGAAAGGACATAGAGGCCATCTTTACTCTGACTGGAAAGCAAAACTGCCTTGGTTATGAGATCTTTAACATAGACGAAAGAAGAGTGAAATCAAAAAAAGACACAGTTTTCACGGCAGAATTGTTGAACAGATAAGAGTCGTTTCTTAATTTGCGGCACATGCAATATATTAGATAAAGCAAAGAGTCGGTTAGGGGTACGTAAGATATTATGGGTTGTATTAGATATGACAAGTCTTTTGCCATCACCAACATGTAAATGATCATTACTCAAATGGGGTTCTGCATGTGTCATACCGGCAATATCTGAAGTAACATACTGATTTACACCGGTGTCAGGAAACCAAGTTACAGAATTTTCTGCTACTAAAGCCTTACTGAAAGAGATATTAGCTGATGCTTGATTCCCATGGTGCACAAGCTGTGAGCATTGTTGTGCGGAATGCCCAAACATGTTGCAGAGCTAACACTTCAACTGGTGCCCCAACTATCCAGCATTGGATCTATTTGGTTGCCAGTCTGGATGGTTTTGCTGCCAGTTTCCACGGTGTTGCTGCTAGTTATGCCCGTTGTTGCCTCCTCTAAAACCGTTGCCACTATACTAGGCAGAGAAGAGCCGCATGATACGACAACCATTATGTCTTCCTTTGCCCTGTTGGGAGGAAGAACTAGTGTCATTAAAAATACCCGCTGGGCCACAAAGGCAGAAGGGAGCTGTGTAGGCGTTGGCAGCAACGGTACAGTCGTGGGACTGAATGGAAGAGAGCTCCGATGTAAAAATTCATGAATGGATAGGTGGCTATAGAGTTCAGAATACGACAGAGGGTCAGCTTTTATTGATAAACTTGTAACAAGATCATGGAAGTCACTACGGAGACCCCAAAAAACGTATAAATTGAAGTCTGTAAGAGAGATGGGGCGACCGGCGGCAACAAGTTCATCAAAGAACCCCTTAGCTTTCTGCAGATAGGTGGTGACAGAATCATCACCTTAGCGAAGATCCTGAAGACAACCATGTAATGGTATAATTCGGGAGTTTGACAAAGATGCAATAGCATGTTCTAAAGTGTTACATACACTTGCAGATGTTGGGAAATCTACCACAAGATGGAGCACATCTATGGATAGAGAGGAGAGGAGGGCACTGAGGATGAGTTGATCTTACTGTTTCCATGCCAAAAAGGCTTGGGAAAAACCAAATTTGTTGGTTATTTCAGTGGCAGAAACATCATTGTGTGGAAAATGACATATCGTTGAGCCATCGATAAAGGAGAAAACACCTTGACCAATCAGATATGGCTTCATCTGTATGCGCCAAAATAGATCATTGGTGTTGGTAAGCTTAAGGTTGATTACCTGCCGTGTGTTAGAAAGTGGGATGATGACTGTTTTTGTGGCAGAAACTATTGTAGCAGTCATAACTACATTGTTGGAAGAGACAAGTGCATTCAATGAAGAAGTAGGAGAGGAAGAGTTGTCATTGTTCATGGTTATGGCAGCAACAAAAGCATCCATAATCGGTATATTACTGCTGGAGAAATAACTTGCAGGTGTAAAGTTTGTAGGAGAAATAACGCTAGAATACTGCAGCGGAGGAAATACGCTGGAATACTGCAGTGGAGGAAATAGGTTGGAAGAGAAATAACGATGGAATACTGCAACGGAGGAAATAGGATGGAATACTGCAGCGAAAGAAAATATCACGAGGAAGGAGAGACGACTAAAGATGCAACAATGCAATAGCAAAAACTACACCTAAAACCTGCATTAGCAAAGATCAGGCAAGAGAGAAAATATAGGGAAGAATCTATTCTGCAGGGGAGGCAGCCTTGAATCTGCTCTGCAGAGGGGAAGGAAGCCTTGAATCTGTTCTAGATGTTTTCAGCTCTGATACCAAGCTAAAACAAGGTTTATGATTAATTTAGGAGACTTGCATAATGCAGTAGCCATCTCCTATATTTATATGAGTAGGGAAAAATATAATAGTTAATGTGTAGCGTAGTGCGCAGTATAACTCTATACAAGAAAAATACAATCTTTCCTAAACTACAACACATTCCATAATACATAAAATAGATGAAATATTCTATTGGTGTTTAAACACTGATTTAGTCAGAAATAATTTACCGACAGAATAATGGATGAAAAATTATCATTGGAAAACATAATGAATTTACATATGGAAATAGCGTGCCAAAGAAAACAAATCCATCGACATTCATTCCGTTAGTAAATTCATCCGTGATTATAGCATATTACTAACATAATAAACAGTTGGTAAGTCCATTAGTGATCATATGTATATTAACGAAGGAGTCAAATCGTCGGAGAATTACATCTAACAGTGGCAAGTCCTATAATTTTTTTCCAACTCTCTAGAACTCTATAGGGGACTTAGTCCATCGGTCATTCTATCAGTGAGATAAATTCTATTGGTTATTCCATCAATGTTGTATTTAATATTTTTTTAAAAGAATTCAAATAAACAATACAAGAAAAAAAATTAAACTAAAACAAAAAAATCAAAATTTTATTATTAATTTAAAAAATATTATTGAAAACAATTTATCTAATGAATAGAAGCTGGAGGAGGAAGCGAATGCGGATCTTCCCCAGCACTAGGAGCGTGACGAGGTTGACCATATATACTAGTGAGGGTTGCCAACAGTTGCTCAAGGACATTCACTTTATCCCTCAAATCGATTGTCTCAAATCTATGTTGGGTCGTCTTTGCACTAAGCTAGGTCGTCTGAGCTTGAACTTGTTCTCGTACAATCACTTGGATGGATGGACATTGTTGGCTCGATCCTGATTACGAGGAACCAATGGTCGATACACTACAGCTCATCCGCATATCCTCGGTCCTAGTGGTGGAAATATCATAAACCTGATTTCTATCGGGTTTACCAAGCGATCCAACCTCTAACCATAAATTTGGATCAAGTTCTAGATAGGTCGAATGATTGTTATTGTATCTTTCGTGCAATAAAGTGTCATATTTTTCTTGAAAAAAAGAACAATTCAACAAATTTAAAAAATAATAATAACTTAAGAGAAAAATTGTTGAAATTCAACTTACCATGAACTACTAACATCAGCTATCCACGAGTCGTTGCACCCTTTTTCAACAGTCCTCATTTTGTGTATGATTTTCAGCAAAAAGCTATATTGGTCTTGGATCGTATCCAAGCTTTTGTAGCTCGTAAAAGGAAGCTACTATTAGTTAAATATTTTCAAATAATAAAAAAAAATTAAAAAACTAATCTTATAGAATAGAATCTTACTATTTGTTTTACATGCGAAACAAATAAAATGGATCTATCGGTGTGTATGGTGATGGATTCACGAATCTTTTTAGTCCGGTTCTTTACACCAGACTACGATTGCTGCATAAAATGCTTAGACATCACGTGATGGATATAAGTATCCCATATAGCCTGTGAGAGTTACAGAGATCTTAAATAACTCATTATTTATTTCATTATAAAACATCTAAGTTACGAAATCAAACTCAACAAATAGAATTTTTCAAAATCTCAAGCAAACCCTAACATGTACAAATCATACAACAAATTTTTACAGGAAAAAGCTATAAAAGAAGTAAACTCACAAACTAACTACATAAAAATGCCAAAAAAATTAACATAAAAAATGAGTTACAACAAAAAATGGGTAGGTTTACTTACTTGATTTGACAAATCTTTTAAAAAAAATTAAACATAATAGGGATACTAACAAACTGAGTATTGGGATGACCATATTTTTTTATTATAGGAGCTCGATTTGTGACAAAATGAGACAAGAAGGGTGTTGTTTTCTGTAGAAAAAAAAGAGAGGAAGAAGATATTGGTAAGGGGGAGGGGATTATGCCAATTATAACTTAAATATTACTGACAGATTCATCGATAGATATTAGTGACAGTTATATTTCATCGGTAATTTCATCTGTAATATTGACACGTCATATTTTTTTATGGAAATTAAAAGGAAATACCTGCCCAATTATTATTTTTTCATTCATTGATTTCCACCTATAATTCCCTCGGTATTCACCGACAAAAACAATGACGTTATGTTCTGTCGGTAAATGTTACCGTAATATACCAATGATATTTTTTCTATTGGTATTTCCATTTGTATTTGATAGTTTTCTAATAATGTTATTTTAAATATTTTTTAAGAAAAATTAAAACTTAAGTTGGGTTAATCTGATCTTGAACTTGGTAACATCCACTAATTGAATCTTATAACTTTATTGGTTTTGAAAACTTTTCATCGATTAAATTACCCTTTTGTTAGACCTTTCAATAACAATAACTTTGATAATGGATCGGAAGCAACTTTTTTAAAAGGTGGTTTCGAGGATGATAAGTCTCCCTCTTGGGTATATTAGTCAAATAGAAACTTAAATTATTAAGTATGATGGTTATCTTCAACCAATTAGGAATATTAGTCTATTGTCTAAGCATAAATAATACCATATAGTATTAGTTGTTTTAGTATAAATATATGGATTCTATATTAATCCATAAATATAGATAAAAGTTATTAACACAACTGAAAATAGATCGAACATATCACTTAAGTTGTAAGAAAGAAAGTATCATTGAGCTAAATGATCAAAATTATTTTCTTAAAGTTTCATAATTTATCATTTATTGAATAATAATGATGGATTGATATATCCAGATAAATACAATAATATCAAATTTAATTCAATGATTTTTTGCATGATGTTTTATGGTTTATGGATGCATAATATTCATTGGGTTAATGGAGCCTTTGCATTTAATAGTTTGTCTCGTAATTGTTTTCTTTGGGCAAGATTTTTTTTTATAAGAGAAATATAATTTTAATAAGATAATTTGATATTTAATTACAAAAAAACGATAAGAATGTTTATTTATGGATAAATGAAGTACTAATGGAAATAGAGACTTAATTCATCGCTTTGTTATTAACTTGTAAATTCATCGCTCATTCGTAGAAAATATAATCAGATTTGATATATATATATATATATATAGCTCGTCTACAGGCATGCATTACGCTACGAGTCAGATGTAATTTTTTTTTAATATAACAAAAAATATTCAGGTCGTAGAGATCTATTTGGCATTGTTATTAAACTCATTCTAATAAGTCAACCTTGAAGTCTCTCAATCTGACCCCTTGACTAGCTTAAGTTTAAAATTAAATTGCGTGGAGAGTTTGCCAGACGTGACCAAGTCAGCTTGGCCAGTCCAAAAGCAACTCGATTAACTAGTAAAAAACATTCGAGGATAAAATTGATAAAGAAATAATAAAATTGGCAAAAAAGACCTCCTAACACAACTCATTGCTTAGCTTGAGCTTAAAATCAAAACATATGAAAGTTGTCTTAACATTACTAGTTGACTTAGTTAGTTCAAAAATAAACCGACTGACCAATAAAAAAAATTAAGGATAAAATTTAAAAAAAAAAGATAAAATTGATAGAAAAAATAAACTCTACACTAGATCCCTTGCTTGACTTGGATTTAAAATTAAACTGTATAGGAGTTATCACGATGTGATTCAGTCTACTTGGCAAATCTAAAAATAATTTGAGTGATTGTTAAAAAATATATGATAATGAAATTGAAAAAAAAAACTTCATTGTTTATATATGAATAATGAAGCTCTACAATCTATTACCAAAAAAACTAAAACTCCTCTTGGTTTTACTGTTCACCTAGACACAGATCACTGTGGATTGAAGTAATGTAATGATGTAGTTGTCCTTACCAAAGGAACTTGCTAGGCATGAAGTTGGGGGTGGGGTTGTCTTTTTCATGAGATATATTTGACATTGAAAGAATGGTTGAAGACAAAATGATCTGTTCGGGTTTTTTAGGGTTTGACGCTGGAGAATGGCATGGCTACCAAACACTTGGCACTAGGGTTAGGCATGACTACCAGACCTTAGGCACTCAGGCCAGACCCGTGCGCTTGAGTCTAGCATCACACATGGTTGTCAAACCCAAGCAAACATATCTTCATTATTATAAACAAATCATAAAAAAAAAATATAATTTAATGTTTGATATCTAATATTCAAATCATATCTTCCCATTGAAATTGTTTATGTTTTATATGTATGAATTTGTTATTTCTTCAATAAAGATTCTATCTTCTATTATTAGTATGATTGTTGTTGTTGTTGTTGTTGTTATGATTATTCAAGTAAATTTGGGTTAGACATGTTTGTCAGACCTAAGTAATGTGAGTCAAAAATTATTTATAAACAAAGTATAAATAAAGAAACAACAAACCATCATAAAAATATAATTTAACGTTTTATATCTAAAAATTTAAATTATATCTTCCCATTGAAATAATTCATTTTTTATGTTTATGAATTTGTTATTTTTTCAATAGAAATTCTATTTTATGGTTGTTACCGATATAGTTTTTTTTCAACAGTATTTAAAAAAAATATTAAAATAATATTTTTTGTTTTTTAAATTTATTTTTAATATTAATACATTAAAATAATTTGAACATATATATAAAAAAACTAATTTAAAGCAAAGAAAAAAAATAAAAAGAAATTTATTTTTTTTTCAAAAATATTTGTGAAATGCAATAACAATCATGCTATAATAATCATGTTTTTTTCTTATAATCTATAATTAATAAAAATATTTTATAAACTATCATAATTAAATTAATTAATAAAAATAATTTTGAAATGCAATAACATGTTTCTTGAGTCTGGCATGACCGTTAGACCCAAGTATAAATATTGTTTTATATTTTTTAAAAAAATTGTTATTGATCCGTTGCGAAATACAAGATAATACACTAGTAATATACTAAAAGCTTATGGTGACCAAGAATACAAACAAATATAAAAGGAAATTCTTTTTGTTTGTTTTATGTTGATGGAAGACATGCTAGTTAATTTGAAAATTATATATATAGATGGAACTCGGGTTGATTTAGATTTTTTTTATTTATTTTTATCTAATATTTTTTTATATTTAATTAGCTGAAAATTAAACATTATTATTTTTCCACTCTTGAAAAAGATTTTTTTATTTGTCTATTAATTATTGTTGCTGATTTTTTTTATTATCTAAATTAAAATAAAACCAGATTATTTGACAGCCGGCGACATATCTTGAGTTCTCGAGTTTTAGAAAAAACATATTGGCAATAAATTAAATATTATTAAAAAAATAAAGATCCGCTGCTAAACTCGTGACACGTTTTGTACATCCTATTCAAATGTTAACTGTAACCTTTTGCGATTCAAAATACAGACGGCATGGAGGGGGTGCATAACATCATTGCATGACACTATACACAATAATATACCAAGTCAGTGGGCCCCCCGATCGTGGCCTTTTCTAGTCCCAATCTTGGACCATTTGTCATGATCGATCTCCAGCATTTTGCCATAAGATCAAGCCAACTTGATCTTGGCGATCAGATGCACAAACTACTGCTATTGCAAGCTAGAAAATCCGAGGACCTTAAATTGGACGGTGGAGATCATGCTGTGGAAGGTAACTTGACGCATGGAATCATGTCTCAGATGGCAAAAGAATCTAAGGAAAGGGCAATGTCCGACACCAGAAATGTGGCCTCCTGTTTGGTGGCTGCCGGGGGAATGACCGGGACCCACCTCAACGCCCTACCATAATTTCACCACCTCACCACACACACACACACACACACACACACCAACTTTTTATCTATATATAGCATGCAGTTGACATTAAAAAATCACCAACCCGTGAATATATTCGAGAGATCTTCCTCGATGGGTTAGTGCACGTAGGTTGATTAATTATGCTTAAGAAAGAAGAGAAGTAGGGCTATAAAACAAAACAAAAAAATACATTAATTTAGTCATTTGCATAAAACTAATATCTTGTTTGTTTTCGTATTTTAAAAATATTTATAAAAAAATTAATTTTTTTTATGTTTACAGTGTTTAGTCATTATTCTTTCAGTCAAAAACAATTTTAAAAAAATAAAAATATTATTTTTATATATTTTTAAATAAAAAATTCTTTGAAAAACATCTGCGCCTGAAATCCATGATTAATTAATAGATTCGGTCGAAGAACACAACTGGGGAAGATGATTGCAAAGGACATTCACTTGTGACGCTGCATGTGTTTGAGAATCCACTCCCATTATCTCCCCATTCCTTCCATCACCATAAACTATATATTATATATTATATATTATTTTACTATAAGTTAAGCAGCTTTGCTTTTCTCACTCTTTATTGCGTGGTGAACAAAGCAGCCGCAGACAATTTCTGTCCCTTTACTGGGTTGACATGGGGCCCTGGTTAGTAGATTATTAAACCTTATTTTGTTGGGCCGGCCCGACCCTTAGAAATATCTATTAATTAATTAAGTTCGAAAAAAATTTAAATAAGTCTAATAAAGAATATAAAGATGATGGTAAGTTG